>Ga0210003_1001933_pt1 | contig 17824 bp, 14 predicted proteins | sample LantaG_FD_182804 | JGI IMG/M metagenome (GOLD analysis project Ga0210003, IMG submission 182804) | Deep subsurface microbial communities from Baltic Sea to uncover new lineages of life (NeLLi) - Landsort_02402 metaG (SPAdes) (version 2) | ecosystem: Environmental > Aquatic > Marine > Oceanic >...
ACCACCTCCTCGGCCCCTCCCTCCTCCTCTACCTCCACCTCCATCTCGGCCCCTCCCTCCTCCTCCTCCTCCTCCTCTTCCAAAGCCGCCCTTCCCTTCGGCGGCAGCCTGGAAGGGGTTGCCCCCGCCCAGCGCCGGCAGCGGCGCCCGGCCCCTCTCGGGACCGTTGGCTCGGACTTTTCTGGCTTTCCCGCGGTCGTACTCGCGCTCCAGCTCGTCGTAGTCGCGGCGACGGCGCTTGCCGTCCTTTTTGCCCATTTGGTGGTGGTGGTCGTTGGGGTGCGCGAGCAGGGGGCTCGGGACGGCGGCGGCGGCATCGCTTCTGCCGTCGCCGTCGTCGCCGTCGTCGTCGCCGTCCCACGCGCCGGGGCCCCGAGCTCTCGCCGCACCCTCGAGCGCCGCGCGCGCAGCGGCGCCCGTCGCGGCAGCAACGCCAGAAGCAGCAAGAGGACCAGGAACGCTGTTGTCATCGTCGGGGAACGCGAACGCGTCCCTGGAGCCCAGAGGCGGCGCTGAAGGGCGAGGAGCAACAGGAGCTTGCAGCGCCTTTGCGTCGTCGCCTCCTCCTCGTCCTCCTCCTCCGCCGAATCCCGGCAGCCTCGCGGCGACCCTCGCCGCCAGGGACAGCGGCCCGCTGGTCCTGAAGGGCCTCTTGGACCTCGGTCCCTTCTCGATGACCCTCGGCGGGGAAGGAGGGCGCTGCGGGTGCGAAGCGGCGGCAGCAGCTCCGGCGGCTTCGACTCCAGCTCCGCCGGCGGCTGTCGCCGCCGCCGTCGTCGCCGGCGCCGCTGCCGCTCCTCCTCCTGCTCCAGTCCGGTGCTGCAGCAGCATCCCGCCCGACAGCGCCCTGGCGGTGCGGATGAACCTCCAGGACTTGCCTCCCATCCTCTCCAGGGAGGGGGAGGGCAGGGAGGAGGCGGAGGCGAGGGCGAGGGCGGCGGGGCGCGGGCTGTGGTGGAGAGAGAGAGAGAGAGAAAGAGGGGAAAAGAGAGAGGTGAGGTGAGTTTGAACATTTTCGAAGAGGAAAAGAAAAAAAAACTTCAAAACTTCAAAAAGTTTCAAAACTTCGAAAGAGAGGTCGGTCCGTCCGGGTTTCTGAGGCCCGAACATTAGAGTGCATGTGCCTCATTGGCTTTTTTTTTAACTCCTCTCAAGAGAGAGGAGGTCGCCAGTGTCGGTGCCCAGTGCGCTTCGTCATTCCTCTTTTCGATTTAAGTTTCAAAGTTTTGATTTTCGACTTTTTCTCTTTCGGGAAGAAAGAAAAAAAAAGGCAAAAAAATCTTTCTTACCTCTTCGCCGGCGACGATGCCTTCCCGCCCGCTCCTTCCCCGGCCTTGCCCTGCACGAAGCGGCGCTGCTGCTGCTGCTGCTGCTGCTGCTCGGCACGGGGCTCGCCGTTGGCGATCGACGGGACCGGCGGGGCGAGAGGAGGAACGGAAGCAGAAAAGTCGCCGTTGCCATTGCCGTTGCCGTTGCCAAACAACCTCTCCCCTCCTGCTCCTGCCTTTCCCTTCTCGTCGCCCCCGTCGCTCCGCACGTAAAATAGGATGTACGCCCTCTGCGCCAGCACCACCCTCTCCGACACCTGCGACACGTGGTCGTCGTCGCACCCGTGCCAGAGCCCGTTCCCGGCTCTCACGAAGCAGGTGTAGTGGCCCGAACTCACGGAATGGCCAGAGTGGACCAGCACCCCGGACAGCGAGAAGCGGGTCTGCGCGCTGGAGGAGGCCGGGGGGACCCCCGGGGGAAGAGGAGAGGAGGCGTCGCCGTCGTCTGCGTCGTCGTCGGCCTTGCACTTCTTGCCGTTCCTCTGCGGCTCTGGCTCCGAAGGCTTTGCCTCGCTCCTCCTCCTCGAGTCCGCCGCCGCCGACGTGAAGGGAGAGACGTCGAGCTCGGTCGCGAAGTCGACCTTGCGGGAGATCTTGCGCCCCGCTGCGTGGTACTCGAAGCGCTTCAGCTGGAGGACGAGCACGCGCGGGGTGGAGTGGAGGGTGATGGCCTTGACGGCGGGCGAGCGGGGCGGCGAGGAAGAGGAAGAGTTTTGGTTGCTCTTCTTCCCGTTTCCGCTGGTGCTTTTCTCGCGGCACCCGGGGCAGGCGTAGGCGTTCTCCCCTTCCAGCCTCTCCCCGGCCGTGAAGCGGGACAGCGCTCCCTGCAGCGTGGTCGCCGCGGGCGCGGACGCGTGCGACGAGAGGTGGAAGTTCTGCTGGTGGTGGAAGTGCCGCTGCTTGTGCTTTTTGTGCTGCTGCTGATGATGATGACGATGATGGAAATGGAAACCACCTCCTCCACCTCCACCTCCATTACCGCCTCCATCGCTCCCCCCTCCTTCATCGTCCGCGGCCACGTCCAGCGACACGTCCACGCACGGCTCGTAGGTGTTGGACTCCCAGCCGCACCGCAGGCACCTGATCTGCGAGCGGAGCACCCCGCCGAACAGGGCGTGCACCAGCGTCGTCGCCGCGAGCGCCGGGGGGGGCGGCCTGAGGAAGCGCGGCGGCGGGGAGAGGTTGGAGGCGTTCTCTGCTGGCCGCTGGCGCGGGAAAGCTCGAGATAAACAGGCCTCGTGCATGGCGTCGAGGAGGGCAACGAGGTACTCGTGCGCGTCCTCCTGGCGGCCGAGGCGGAAGCTGGGAGGGGGGTGGAAGTTGTTGGAAGTTTCGGGTTTTTTTCAAAGGTGAGAGAGAGAAAAATCCCGTTTGCTTTCATTGTTTCTTCTTTTCTTCTTTCTTCTCTTTTCTTCTTCTCACGTGTTGTGTGCGCGTCAGTGTAACTATGACTAAATAAACATATGTAAAAGCGCATCGCACGCCAGAAACAGTTCCTCGAGAGGGGGAAGAGCAGCTTCTCCTCCCCGCAGTCCTTTCAAGAAGAAAGGCTTTCCCCAACTCTCCCCGCTCCGGAAAAACGCCTCAAGACAAAACGCCTCAAGGCAGGAGCAAAGAGAAAAAGGCAAGCCTTTCAGAAAAGAAAGCGGTTTGAAAGTGGAGGAGCGCGCCTTCTCCCCATTCGAAGGAAAAAGTCTCAGTAGAGCGGCAGTGCTGTCGCCTCGAGAGTAGAGTATCATCATCCGCGACACGGAAGAAGAGAAGAGAAGAAAGGAAAGAAGAGAGGTGGAGGTAGAGAGGGAAAAAAACGGGAAAAAAAACTCTTACCTCCGGCAGACCTTCCTCAAGCTCCTCGCGTGCGCCACGGGGGCCACGCTCCTCCCTCTACCCCCGGCACCCAGGCACTTGGCGACCAGGGCCTGAGTCATCCGTAGCGCGTCGCTGCTGCTGCTGCCGCTCGTCGAGGGGCCCTCGTCGTTGCCGTCGTTGAGATCTCCTCCTGCTCCGCCGCCGTCGCTGCTCCGCCGGCTGTGTCCGGCGTTGGGCGCCGCGGCGAGCCTCGCTCCCTCCGGAGACAGCAGGGCCTGCGCAAAGGGGGGAGTGTGCGTCAGGCACTGCAGGACGGCGTTCATGAAACAGGTGTTGCCCAGGTTCTGGAGGCCGGCGCCCTGGTTTTTTATTGTTTGTTTGGATTGGAAGAGAAGGAGAGAGAGGAAGAAAGAAAGAGGTGTGAGTTTCGGGGTTTTTCTCTTTTCTTTCGGCGTTTTTTCTCTCTCTCCTCCTCCGCCGTCCTTTCTTCAATTCCAATCCTTACCGGCTTCAGCGGCTCAGTCCATCGCATCTGCAGCGACGCAGAGGGGAAGAGCTCGCGCGACGGAGAAGGAGAAGAAGAGGACGGCGCGGCCTTGGCCTTCTTCTCCTTCTTGTCCTTCTTCTTCTTCTTCACGGCGGCCGTAGCGGCGGCGACGGCAGTGACGGCGGCGGCGTGCTTGCCGTCCTTCTTCTTCATCATCGCGAGCGCGGCGGATTGCTCTCTCGCCATGGCTTCCGCGCTGCTCTCTTCGTGCGGCTGCTTCGGCGCCGGCACGTCGAGTCTGACGATGGGCACGCCGTGCGCAGGTGGCGGCGAGGCTTCCCTCCTTCGGGCAGGCACGAATTGGAGCCGCTTGAAGGAGTTTTGAGCAGCAGCAGCAGAGGCGATGCCCAACGAAGGCTGCGGCAACAGCGACGAAGGATTGCTCGCCGCGACGACCACGGCCGAAGCGCCGCCTCTGTCTCCTGTTCCGCGAGAGGGCAGGTGGGAGTCCCGGGGCATGTGCCAGGAGGAGAGGGAGAGGACGGAGCTAGAGAGCGGATGGAGCGAGAGAGAAAGTGGTCGCAGCTGTTTTTTTTTGCTTCGACTAGCCGAAGGAGGAAGAGCGGCGGCGACGGCGACGACGGCGGCCTTCGAGCGAGAAAATGAAGCAAAAAAAATCAAAACTCGAAAGGTTTCGGCGTCGACGTCGACGAGAGTGGCCCTCGAGCGGTCTTTTTTGCTTCGCGATTTTCACGCCCTTTGCGATGGCTTTTTCCTTCTCCAACCCGCAGGTGAAGAGTGGCACAGTCGAGAGAGCTTGCTGCTGATTGGAGTTCGCGCTCTCTCGTGCGGGCGAGGGAGGAAAGAAAGCAGAAAGAGAGCATCATCGACGTCGCTTTCGGCATTGCAATCGAAAGAAGGTCGAATCAATCGCGCTCATCCTTCTTCTTCTTCTCTCTCTCTCTTGCCGCCTTCCTACACACACGTTCACACAAAAACCAGCAGCAGCAGGCAGCGCCGGCCTTCAGCTTCGGCGGCCTCGCCAAGACGGCGTCGTCGCCGCTGCTGGCGCCTGGGCAGCAGCAGCCTTCTCTGTTCGGCGCCGCTCCCGCTCAAACAACGTCACTCTTCGGAGCGCCGCTGCCGGCGACCTCTGCTGCCCCTTCCCTGTTTGGAGCCCCCGCGCCCCAGCAGCAGCAGCAGCAGCAGCAGCCGTCGCTGTTTGGAGGAGGCGGAGGTCTCTTTGGAGCCCCTGCACCCCAGCAGCAGCAGCAGCAACAGCAGCCGTCTCTGTTCGGGAGCTTCCAGCAGCAGCCCCAACAGCAGCAGCAGCAACAGAGCCTCTTCGGGCAGCCGCAACAGCAGCAACAGCAGCAGCAGCAGCAGCAGCCCGAGTCCGCGGTCGCCCGCGAGCTCGAGGCCCTGCGCGAGGGCTTCGCGGCGGCGGTCGACGGAGGCGCGGCCGGGGCTGCTGCCACCGCTTCCAACCCCGCTTCTGCTGCTTCCGCGGCGGCGCTCGCCGCGGCGGCGCCCTTCACCGCCCTGCTGCTCAACGTCGCTCCTCCCGGAACCGACCCCTCGTCGCTCTCGCAGCTCCCCAGGCCCCTGGGCGTCGACGAGCTGCGGTGGAGGGAGGCGCTGGCGAGGGCCAGGGACGCTTCTTCCTCGGGTCGCGGGACCGAGAACGGCGGTGGCGGCGGCGGCGCTCCCTCGTCGTCTCCTTCTGCTGCTGCCGCAGCAGCAACTCCAGCAACGGCTCCCTCTTCCTCTTCCTCTCCTCTCCTACTTTCCTCGACCCCGACCCTCCTCCCGGTCCCCGTCGTCGGCTTCAAGGCCCTGCTCGACCGGCGGGCGCAGCAGCTCGCCGCCTTAGACGAGGCTTCGCGAAGGGCCTCCGCCGCCGCCGACGCCGCCGCCGCTCTGAGGAGGCGGCAGGACGCGGTCGTCGGAGCGAGGCTCGAGGCCGTGCGCAGGCGGCACTCTGCGCTCGCGGCCCGTTTGTTGGAGGCCACGAGGCACGTGGACGCGCTGGAGGCGAGGTATGTAGGGGGTGGCCTGGGGAACGCGGCAGGCTTTGTGGGTGCTACTGGCGGAGTCGGAGGAGGAGCCGGGAGCTTGGCCGCGGCGGCGTCGGCCGCGGCGCGCAGGGCGAGGGAGGCGACGGCTGCCGTCTCGCAGCAGCTCTCGGCGCTCGAGGCGCAGGTGCTTCCCGCCGGTGCGAGCTCCTTCTATCAGCAGCAGATGCAGATGCAGCAGCTCGGCGGCGTCGCTAACGGAGTAGGGAGCCTGGAAGGGAGGGCCGCGGCCGTGGCGGCCGCGGCGAGGCTGCGGGCGACGGCGACCGCGGCGGCGGCGGGGGCGGCGGCCGCCGCCGACGCCGCTTCCGAGGGAGGAGAGGAAGAAGGAGGAAACCCGGCGTCGACTTCTTCTTCGTCCTCGTCCGCGGCCGCGGCGGCGCGGGCGCAGCGCCGCCTCTCGCTGGCCCTTCCCCCCGGGTCCGAGGCCTTACGGGACGCTTTTGAAATTTTGTCGGAGCAGGACGGGGCCCTGGCGCGCGTGCGGGGCGTGCTGGCGCGGGATGCCAGGGACGTGGCGCTGCTGGAGGAGGCGTTGGCTCCTTCGGAGCGGGAATGAAAATCGAAAGGAGAAAGAAAGAAAAAATGTGAAGGAAAAAATATTTTTTTTAAAAAAGTTTTTCTCCGCTTTCTTACAAGACGTTTTCTCTCTCTTTTACTTTTTCTGAGAGGAGCGCAGCGTGCGCACCTCGTCCCCCACGAAATCAAAAGTCCCTCCTCCTCCGTTTCCTCCTGCTCCTGCGCCGCCGAGGAGGCTCCCGCTCCCCCTCGGCCGCATCGCCGTCCCGCCGCCGAGGCTGAGGCCGCCGCCGAAGCCGCCGTTTCCGCCGCCGCTCTGCTGCCTCTGAGGAAGAGGAGGAGCAGCAGGAGCAGCAGCAGCAACAGGGGAGGGCCCGCCGCCGAGCAGATCGCCAAGCGGAGAAGGAGAAGAAGAGGTTGTTGTCGCCGCCGTTGCAGCCGCGGCAGCACCGAACGAGAGAGGGTCGCTCGCGGGAAAGGGAGCGCCAGCAGCGGCAGCGGCAGCGGCAGGAGCAGGAGCAGCGGGAGCGGCGAAAGGGTCCGCCGCCGCCGCGCCAGCCCTGGGAGCGCTGCCGCCGCTGCCGTCCGCCGTCGTCAGCGACGACATCAGGTCGGCGACGGCGGAAGCGGAGGATGAAGAAGGAGCAGAAGCCGGAACCATCAAGTCTCCGAGCAGGCTCGTGTTTGCCGCCGCTTTCGCTCTCGCCGCCCTCGCGGCCGTCGCGGCCGTCGCCGCGGCCTCCGCCGCCTCGGCCGCCACGGCGGCTTCCTCCGCCTCCTCCGCGTCGGCCGGAACCTCCTCCCCGAGGGCCACCAAGGCCTTCCTCGCTGCCTTTGACAACCCCTTATGCGAGCTGGGGTGGTTCAACGAGGCGCGCAGCAGCGACGGGTCCGCCTGGAACGCCACCGCCACCTCCCCGGCCGCGGCCGTCGAGCCCCTGGCCACGACGGCTGCCACGGCGGCGCAGGCCCTGGCGGCAGCCTGACACGAGGAGGAAGAGGAAGATGAAGAAGAAACAGAAACGGCTTCCTGGAGCTTGCACAGCAGGAGCCTGGCGACTTCTTTGCCGTCGAGCCCGGCGAGACCGTCGACAAAGCGCTCGAGCTCCGCCGGCGACAGCTGCGAGCGCAGCCCTCCCGGGGCGCAGAGCCTCTCGACGTGGGCGGCCTCGGCGACTCCCGGGGGAGGGGGGGTCACCGCGGGTAAGGGCTGCATCATTGGTGGCGGGTTGGAGTTTGAGCGATAAGAAGAAGCAGAAGAGGAGGAGGAAGGGAACTTCACCGGCGAGGGCGTCCCCGGCGGGCCGTGCCTCGCCGAGCCCAGCCCGCCCGAGGAAGAAGAGGGAGGCGGCGCGAGGCCCGCTTCCACCGCCAGCGCCGTGGCGGCGTCGACGGCCGAGGCCACCGCCGAGGAGGCCGCGGCGAAGAGCGACGAGGCGGCGTTGGAGTTGGCGTTGTTGCTGCCGTTTGCTCCTTCAAACCGCGGGTTGCCGAAGCCCATCATCCCCGAGTTCTGAGGCAGCTTCCCTTGCTGACTCGAGGAAGAAGAACTGTTGCCGCCGCTGCTGCTTCCAAAGCCCTGCATCCTCGAAGAAGAAGAAACGCCCTCGGGAGCTGTTGTCGCAGCAGCAGGAGGCGGCGCGGCGACGACGGAGTAAAGGGCCTCGAGGGCCTCCTTGGCAGCCGCGCGCACTTTGGAGTTGGGCGCGTCGCCGAGAAGGGGGTCGGGCGTGCCCCTGAAGGCGGTGAGCTCGCTGGGGATTCAGGGAAAGAGGCAGAGACAGAAAGAGAGAAAGAGGAGAAGAAAGGAAGAGGTGTGAGAAAAAGAGTGAGAGAAGAAGAAGAAGAAGAAGAGAAAGAGAGAAAGCAAAAAAAAAAAAAATCCGAAACTCTCCGTTCTTCCCTCACCGAATCACCCCGCTCGCCGACCTCGCCGCCTCCCTCTTGAAGTCCGAGGGCCCGCGCGAGCAGACCGCCGTCACCAGCTTCAGCGCCTTCCTCCTCGCAGCAGCGTTGCCCGCCGAGGCCGTCGACAGCGCGTTGGCCGCGAGCCTGTTCCGGAGCAGGAAGTCGAGGACCGAAAGCCCGCCCTCGCGAGTGGAGCGGGCCAGGGTGACGATCTCCTCGACGAGGAAGACTGTGGGGTGGTTGAGAGGGAGAGAGGAGGGGGGCGTGAGAGGGCGGAGGAAGTAAGACGAGGTCGAGGTCAAGGTGGTTGTGAAAAAAAAAGAAAAAAGCGTCGCGCCCATCGATTCGATGCCTCTCTCATCTTTCTCTTCTCTTTTTCTCTGCCTCACCTGGCGTCACGTCGTCCTTGGCGCTGGTCGCCTCCTCCAGCTTCAGGCGTGTCCGCGCCGCGTTGATGAGGGAGGCCATCGCCGGAGATCAGAACAAGCTGCTGCAGCGGTGTCGGGCAGTTTTTTCTTCTTTTCGAGTTTTTTTTCGTCGTCGACGAGAGGAAGAGTGAGAGGAGTTTCAAAATCGAGAAGCAAAAAAAAAAAAGAGGAAGAAAAAAAACGATTTCGAATCCGCTTTTTCCCGACCACTCCGAGCCTCTTTTGCTTGTTTTATTCAAGGCACATTTTCGAAGCGCGTTGATATACAGAAGATCGAAAGCATCGAGTGAGCAAAGAAATGAAAGAAGAACAGCACGAGGTGGACGAGCTGGAGGCCGACCTCGAAGCGGCGCTCGAAGCGTCCGATGACGACGACGTCGAAGTCGAAGGAGAAGAAGAAAAACCTTCTTCGACCCCGACCACCTCCTTCCTCGACCTGCCGCTCGACCTCCACTGCCTGGTCTTCTCGGCCCTGCCCGCGGACGACCTCTCCAACGCCGGAGCCAGCTGCCGCGCTCTGCGTCGCGTGGTGCTGGGCGACGAGCCGCTGTGGAGGAGGCTGTTCTGGCTGCGGTGGGGCGCGGCGGCTGCCGCGGACGCAGCGGCCGACGACGACGACGACGACGAAGATTCCGATTTCGACGAGGAGGAAGAGGAAGAGGAAGAAGAAGAAGAAGAAGAAGAAAATGTCAACGGGAAGAGGCCGCGGCGGAGGAGCTCGCAACCGCCGCCGCTGCGCCGCGCGCGCTGGCGGCAGCGCTACTTCGCGGCCGACGCCGCCGAGGTGAGCGCGGCGACCGGCGGCGGAGGCTTCCTCCTCAGGGCTTTTCCTACAACAGCGAAAGCAGCAGCAGCAGCAGCAGCAGCAGCAGGAACAACAACAACGGCAGCGACGGCGACTCCAGCGCCGGAGGAGGTCTCTGGCCTGTTCCTGCAGCTGGTGGTGGCCAAGCGCGCCGCGGCGCCGCCCTGGCCGCCGCTGGAAGCCTCCGGAACCGGAGCAGCAGGAGCAGTAGGAGCAGGTGCTGTTGCTTCGACCTCGACGGTGGCGGCGGCGACGGCGACAAACGCATACGGCCGCGGCCCCGCTTCTTCCCCTTCTGAAGGGAGCTTCTTGGTCCCTGCCTCCGCCGCCGAAAGGATCGCCTCCTGGCGCTCCTCTCGCGGCTTCGCCTTCGGGCGCGAGCGGGCGAAAGCGGGAGAGAACGAAAGGAGAAGGGCGGGGCCCCACGACGAATCGTCGTGCCCCTCGGGCACCAGCGCCCTCGTCCGCAGGCTCCCCGAACCCTTGGCGATGGTTCCTCCCTCCTCTTCCACTTGCTCTTCCGGCCCTCATCATCGAAGGCAAGCCTCCTCGATGATCTTCGGGTGCGACGCGTGCGGGTGGGCGCATGTCTGCAGGCCGCGGAGGGGCGGGCGCTCGGCGCTGCGGAGCAGGAGAGGAGGAGGAGGCGCGGCAGCGAAGAAGAACAAGAGCAACGGCGGCGGCAACGACGACGGCGCCTTCCCTTCCTCTTCCTCTCCCGGCGCCGGCGGCGCCTTCTGCGACCTTGCCGTCGTCGTCGGGGGCGGCACTGCTGCCTGCGACAGCGGCGGGGCCTTCTCCGCGGTCTGCCCCGTCAGCGGCACGGTGTTCGAGGCCGCGCCGAGGGAAGGGGACGACGGCGACGGGAAAGGAGGGGGCAACGGCGATAATGGAGGAGGAGGAGGAGGCAACGACGACGAGGAAGAAGGAGGGGGGCCGTACGGAGGCAGGCTCGGCCGCGCGTTCGCAGAGGGCTACCTTGGCGAGTGAAAAAACTTGACTTTGTAAAAAAAACTTGTTCTTCTAGAGAAACGAGAGAGGGAGGCGGCGGAAGTGGAGGAGGTGGGGACACGCACGAGGAAAGGAGGGGAAAACAAAAAAAAACTTGACGGAATTCCTCAAGCTCATTGTTGCACAACTTCCTTCGCCTTCTTCTCCGCCGCCTTCAAAGACCTTTACCAGGTGCGTTGCGCTCTCTCTTCTATTTCGCCTAGCCGCAAAAGGACGTCCTCTTTTTTCCAGAGATAGAGACATGCGAATCGGAGCGATCCAGCTAGATGGTCGCGCGGGGGGGGGGGCCGGCTGCTTCCATCGACCCCTCCAGATCAAATGAGGGCCTGTCTCTCTCTCTCAATGCCCCTCTCTTTTTTCTCATCCCCTCCCCTTCTCTCTTCTCTCTCCTCCCACAAACGAACAGTCCTCCCGCCAACACCCTTCCAACTACAATGGCTTACTCCAAGGTGCGTCTTTGTGGGGTGATCGCCGCCGGGTTCGAGGGAGAAGGCTCGCATTTCGGGACATGAGAGATCGTTCGTTGCCCCCCCCCCCCGTCCGGCGGACCAGAACGATGCCTCTCTCTCTTCTCTCTCTAGCCAATCTCCGATCACATCTCCTTTTTTTGGAAAAAAAGGGCGCGGACGGCGATCGACCGACCAAGGTCGAGTATTTGAAACTGCTTCGTCGTCCTCTGCGGAGAAAGGGCGGAAAGAAAGCTCGCAAGTCGGAGAACTCGACGCAGCTTCTTCCAGCCGTCTGAACGTTTTTTTTTGGCCATCGGAAGTTTTTTCTCCGTTCGTTCCGCGCAAAAAGCGCTGCCTCCTCTCACTCTTTCTCCTTAAACCTCCTCCGCTCCCTCCTTCCCTCTCCACTCCACTCAACAACAACAGATCGTCTCCCTCTTCCTCGTGCTCGCGCTCGTGCTCGCGACCGCCGTCTCCGCGTCGCCCGCCAGCGTCTACCCTGCGCGCCTCCGCCGCTCGCTCTTCGCCGACGAGGTTAGTTTTTGAAAGCTTTGAGTTTTTTTGTTAGTGTTTTCGATTTCGGGTTTTTTTTCCCCTCGATTTGCTCAACTCACTTGCCTCTTTCCCTCCCTCTTTCTCTTTTCCCAAAACCACCTTTTTCCTCCCCTAGGCCGGAGAGGCCATGGGCGAGGCCGTGGGCGAGGCCGTCTTCGCCGCCGGCGAGGCCTCCGAGGCCGGCGAGGCGTAAGCGTGTCTTAAAGCTTTTCCCTTCTTTTGGCTTACCCACCGCAGCTTTTTTAACGGCAGCAGCCTAGCTTTTTTTCTAAATAAGAGAAAGCTTATGGTTTTTCTTTTTAAAAATGCCTGAGCGACATATTTGATTGAGCGAAACACAAACACGCGAACAGAGAGAGACGAAATAAAGCGAGAAAAAAAAGGTGCGTGGGCGGCGGTGGTGGCTGTGGCGTGGGAAGTGTGGAGAGAGAGAGAGCGGGAGAGACTTCTCTCTCTTTTTCTCTCTTTCTCTCTCTTTCTCTTCCTTCCTCCGTTGCCCCCACCACCACCACCACCCACCACGTCTCATCGTCGTGATCGAATAAGAAAGAAAGAAAAAAATGGAACAAAGGAAAGAAGCGCGTCGTCGTTGCTAGGATTGTTTGCGTTGTTGAGGGGAGGGAGTTTTTCTTTTTTCTTTTCCACTTATATTTTTTGTAAAAGAGGGAGAGGGTTTCTCCCCCCGACTCGTCTGCAGCCGCGCCGTTCGCTGCTCTTACGAGTTTCATTTTTTTAAGAAAAAGGAAAGAGGAAAGTGGAGTCTCGTTCTTTGTTTCGGGAGTCGTTGTTTGATTTGGTTTTACATTTGACGAGGAAGAACGAATTTCGCCGTCGCGATTTTTTTTCTCGAAAAAATGAGAAAGAGGAAGAAGAATCGCTCCCGCTCCCTTCTTCTTCTTCAGTCGCTGAGCTCCGGGTCGTAGTCGTCATTCGCAGCGCTCTTTTTCCTCTTGTTGTTCTCAGCAGCAGAAGCAGCGGCAGCGGCACCGGCAGAAGCAGCAGCAGCATTGGCCGCCGTCGCTCCTGCTCCGTTCTCCTCCGCCGCCTTTTTCTCCGCCGCGGCCGCCGCCGCCCTCTCCCCGCCGCAGCTCGCGCCCCCGCCCTCGGGCAGCGACACGCCGTGCACCAGGTAGCCACCGGTCCCGCTCGCCCACATCTCAGGGTGTGTGCGTCTCGGAAGCACCTGGTAGCGGCGGAGCCAGGGCTCGACGAGGTGAACCGCCGCCGCGGCGAAGGGGACGACTTCTTCTTCCTCTTCTTCTTCTTCTTTTTCTTCGTCGCCGTTCTCGTCGTCATTTTTGCCGCCGTTCTCCACAACAGCAGCGCAGCTCTTCGCCTTCTTCTTGCTGCCGCTCACTCCTTCCATCGCCGCGGAGGCCAGCTCCGCGGCGGGCTGCAGCCACGCGACGTGCATCGCGAAAGACGCCGAGGGGGCCAGCAGCGGCGCGACTTGCAAGAGCAGGGCCCTCGGGTTGAGCGATGGCGCGGCGCAGACGAAGGCGTCGAATCCTCGGGCGGCCGCGGCTCTGGCCAGCTCCTGCCGCTGGGCGTTGGCGGCCTTCCTCGCTGCTGCCTTTGCAAAGCCTGCCGGGTCCTTGATCTTCTCGAAAGAAGAGGGGGCTGGTTGTTTCTTGGGTGCTGCTTCTTCGTCTTCCATTTCTTCGTTGGCGGCGTCATCTTCTTTGCTCTTTTCTTCTTCTCCTTTGCCGCCCCACCTCTCCTTCTCTCGTGCCGCCGCGGCCGCCTCCAGCAGCACGGCCAGTGGCGCCGTCACCACGGCGTCCCTCGCGGCCTGGGTCACGTCCACGTGCCTGAGCGAGTCCAGCTGCGGCGGCGAGGAGAAGGCGCTGGAGGAAGGGGCGTTGTTGTTGTTGTTGTTGCGGCTGCGCTTGTTGCCGTTGCCGCTTCGCTCATTCCCACCTCCGCTTCCGCCTCCGCTTCCACCAAACGCCACCACCGCGAGCCCGTTGCCCCCCAGCCTCTCCGCCACGGACGCGGCCAACAGACCCCCCACTCCATCAACCACCAGCACCCTCGCGCCGGCGCCAACGCCTCCCAAATTCAGAAGAAGCGCGACCCCTTCAGGGCGCAGGCAGCCGATGGCCGCGTTGCCGCCCGTGTGGGAGCTGCTCCCGCCGTTGCTGCTCGTGCCACCGCGCCCCCTCGCCGCGTGCGCCGTCAGGGCGGCAGCGGAGGGCCTGCGGATGGAGACGCGGACCACGTGCTTCCGCACCTTCCGTCGCACCCACTTCTGCTGCGAGAGAGCTGTCTTGGACGCGAACGTCGACGAGCCGGCGACGAGCGCCGCGACGATCTCCGTCCCGCGCGCGCCCGAGGCCCGCAGGGCGTCGATTGCGTCGTGCTGGAGGGCCTGCGCGGCTCCCTTGCCGTCCTGGAGGGCCGAGTTGTTGCGGACCTCGTTGGCAGGGTCGAAGTCTGTTCTGGAGGCGGCGGCGGAAGCGGTGGCGGCGGCGGCGGCGGCGGAAGGGAGCTGCTCTGGTTCTCCTTCTTCTTCGCCTTCTTCGCCTTCCTCGCCTTCTTCGCCTTCCTCGTCCTCCAGAGCCGGCTTGGCAGGGTTGCACCTCACGAGCCCCTTGGCCTTGGCGTCCAGCTCGAAGCAGGCCCCGAAGGGCGCGTTGAGCAGGGGGCGCATGGGCACGGTGGCGTGGCCGACGCGGATAGTGCTAAGGGAGAGAGAGAGAGAAGTTTTTTTTTTTTGAGGAGAAGAGGTTGAGCGAAAGAAATCCAAGTTTGACGGCTAGCAGGGGAGGAAAAAACTTCAATCGAATCTTTCGAGCGCCCTTTTCTCCCTACTTCTCTCTCTTTCCCTCACCTGCTCGCCCTGGCGTGCATCAGGCACTGCCTGTCCCCGGCGTTGATGTCGAGGATGAAGGCGTCTCCCTCCCTGAGGCGGCGGAGGGGCCTGCGAGAGCGAGCATTGATGTTGATGGCGTCGCCGGCGACGACATCGGACTGATGCTTCGGCTTTGCGGCCTCTGCGGTGGCTTTTTCGTCCGTGGCGACGCGCATGGCCACGAAGGCGGCGGAGGTCATCTCTCGTGTGAAAAGTGGGGGGAAGAGTAGAAGAAGTAGAGCGAGAGAGAAGGAGCCCGAGAGAGAGAGAGAGAGAGAGACGAGTTTTAGTAAAAAAAGAGCCGCCGCCGCCGAACTCTCGAAGACGATTACGAGAAATAATAGACTCGGCTCAGAAAAACGCTCGATCGGCCCTTCGAAAACGAAAAAAGAAACGCGGCACGATGGCGACCGCCACCGCGCCACCTTCCCTTCTGCGGGACCTCTGCCACGCTCTGACTGGAGACTACAACGGTGTCTTCACTCTCGCTGAGGAAGAGAGTGGAACGGAGCCCCGTGGCGGGAAGGAGAATGCCGAGGCCATTCTCCTTCTCGAGCTCTCCGCGGAGGAGACTTCGTCGTCGATGCCAAAGAAGACCTCTTCCTCTCCCGGAAACGACCTCGGCCTCGACCTCCTCGACTCTCTCGACCTCGGCGGGGAAGACCGCGCCCTCACCTCCAGGCGCCACCGCCGCGCCAGGCACCGCCTCCGGGCCCGCGTCGTGATTCCGAACTCTGAGGATCCAGTCGATTCTTCGGGAGAGGAGGAGCTGCTCTCGTCGATAGCGACGCTCGGGGCGACGGCGGCGTTCCTCGAGGCCGCCGCGAGGGTTTTGACGAGCAGCAGCAGCGGCAGCAGCGGTGGCGGCTGTTCTTCTTCTGCTCCTGCTCCGGAGGCCTGCGCCTTTGGCTGGGAGCTCTCGAACCTCCTGGAAGAGTACCGCGAGTGCGTGCTGGAGCTGGAGGCGAAGGTCGTCGCCGCGGAGGAGGGAGCAAGAGAAGAAGAACAACAAGCAGAAAAAGGCAAGGGCAATCAAACAAAAAGGCCTTCGTCGTCGTCGTCTCTGCCGCTCCCGGTCCCTCGGATCAGGCTCCACTTGGGAGAATGGCCCGCCGTGCTCGAGGAGGTCGCGGCGCTCGCAGAGCTGGCCCTGGAAAGCGCTGACGAAGGAGGGGGAGGAGAAGGAGGGGAAGGACGAGGACAACGGAAAGGCGTCCCCGCCGCGGCGGCGCTGGCGGCAGCCGCGGCCGCCCTCTCGCGCTGCGGCGCGCCCCGCGTCGAGGCCGCCGCCCGCAGGCTCTCCGCCGCGGTCGAGAGGGCGCAGCTCCTGGCCCTTGTGGCCTGGTGCGCGCGCGGGAAGAGGCCCGCGGGAGGAGGAGGAGCGGGCTTCTGGGTGGTCTCGAAAGAGGACGAGGAGGAGAGGAGGCACCCTGGAGGCTCTGAAGTCGAAGAGGAGCACCTCGAACCTCTCGACCCTTTCTCTGCCTTCGAGCTCGCGGCCTCTGCTGCGTTGCTCCCTCCGCTTCTGTCGGTAGAGGCCGCCAGGGACGCGCTGTTCGTCGGCTGCGTGGCGAGGGCGTTCGCGGAAAGGAGGAGGAGGAAGAACAGAGGGGAAGGAAACGACTTTGACGACGAAAACGATGACGACGACGACAGCGACGGCGAAGAGACTCGCGCTGCGCTTCTCTCCATGCTCCCTGGTTCTTCCGCCGCTGCTGCCGCCGCCGCCGCCGCAAAAGACGAGGAGCCCCCGACAACGACAGCAGCGACGACGATCATTCGCCCCACCGCGGTGGCCTCGGTGCTCGCGGCTGCCCGAGAGAGGGCCGAGCGCAGGCTCTTCCTCAGCTGCTGTCGCTGCTCTCCCTCTTCTTTGTCGTCGTCGTCGTCTTTGTCTTCTTCCTCTCCTTCGGCGCCCTCCCTCCTCTCCCGGGCCCTAGAGTCCCTGCGCCGCGTCGCGCTGCTCGGGGACGCGGCCCTCTGGGGCACCGCCCTGCGCAGCGGGACCGGGAAAGATCTCTCCCTCTTCTCCTCCGGCTCCTCCTCCTCGGCGCTCGAGGCCGCCGCCGACGACGCCGGCGGGGCAGCGACCCCGGCGGCCCTCGAGGCTTTGTTCTCACCGAAGGCCCCGCTCCGCCTGTCCCTCTTTCTGGAAAAGCCCAGACTCAACAGCAGAGGAGGAGAAGAAGACAAAGAAGAAGGAGAAGAGCTGTTGTGGTCGAGGCTGCGGGTGCGGAGAGAGGGGGCGGCAGCGTGGCCGCTGGGGCTGCTGCCGCTGTTTTCGTCTCCTCATTCGTTTTCGTCTTCGTTCTTCGAGAGCGACCCCTGGGAGACGGTCCAGTCCCTCTTCTCCACGCTCCTGCAGCTCGAGAGGGCCTCCGTGTCGCTGGAGGACGCCTACCTCTGCCTCAGGGGCGCCGCGAGAGGAGGTGGAGGGGACAACAGGAGGAAGGAGGGAAAGGTTTGTTCCTCTTCCTCCTCTTCGTCCTGCGCCGAAAGCGAAGACGCCCTGCTCGCCCTCTGGCGCGCCCACCGCGACGCCTCCTTCGCCGTCAGGGGAGCGCTCTCGCACCTCCGCGAGGACGTGCTCTCCCCGGCGGACGCCGAGCTCGACGCGGCGCTGCTGGGATTGGGGACGGCCGCGGGGCCTCCTCGCCCCTTCTCCCTGGCTGCGGAGGCGCTCGGGCGCTGGCGCGCTCGCGTCGCCTCTTGCTGTCTCTTACCTGTTCCTTCTCCTCCTTCCTCTTCTCCTCCTTCTTCTTCTGCGACTCCGATCGCCAAGGCTCTGAACAAGCTTTGCGGGGCCTGCCACGCCATCAAGAGGGCCGTGGAGCTGGACGCGCTGCTGCTTCTCGATCGAGATGACGACGACGACGATAGAAGCGGCTCGAAGAGGTCCTTTGCGTCGGCCTCGTCCTCGGCGCTGCTGGCGGCTGCCGCGGCGGCGAGCAAGGCCGCGAGAGGGCTCGCGGCCGCGGTGGAGGAGGAGATGGAGGAAGCGACGGGAGTTCCGGCCAACGACGATGGCGACGGCGATGGTTTCGCTGCTGCTCATCGGGCGATGCTGCTCGGCCGCGTGTCTTTCGGGTGAGAGAGAGAGAGAGAGAGAGAGAGAGAGAGAGAGAGAGAGTGTAAAAAAATATGGAAATTTTTTCTGGTTTTTTCATTTTTTTTTGTTGGAATCACACACTTTTGAAAAAGAACGGGGAGGGGGGCACAGGGGTGGTGGTGTTTTTTGTTTTTTTTGTTATTGGGGGGGGTGGAGGGGAGGGTATTTTGCGCAAAAAGAAGGAAGAAGACGTAAAACAGAATCGGGCGCGCAAACACCCCCCGGCAAAAGAAAAATAGACCGACCACACACACGCCGCCGCCCTTTTCCTCCTCCCTCGCTCTCTCTAAAAAAAAACACAGCTCTCTCTCTCTCTCTCTCAGTTTTCCTCACTCCACTCTCCTCTCTCTCTCTCTCTCTCTCTCTCTCTCTCTCTCTTTCGCCGAACAAAGGAAAATGAAATAATCACGATGGGAGGAAGAGGAAGAGGACGGGGAAGAAGAACAGGGTTTATAAGTCTTCTTCTTCTTCTCTTTCTTTTTCTCCC
>Ga0210003_1001936_pt1 | contig 17784 bp, 16 predicted proteins | sample LantaG_FD_182804 | JGI IMG/M metagenome (GOLD analysis project Ga0210003, IMG submission 182804) | Deep subsurface microbial communities from Baltic Sea to uncover new lineages of life (NeLLi) - Landsort_02402 metaG (SPAdes) (version 2) | ecosystem: Environmental > Aquatic > Marine > Oceanic >...
TCATGATGATGATGCAGCAGTGGCGAAGCGTCGAGAAAATCCGGTGGGATGAATTTGAGACGTATGTCGAGAATAAACAAATCGAGGCCGTAGAGATAAGCGATACCGAAATCAACGGAAAGTTCAATCCGAGCGGTGTCGCCAGCCGTGCAAAAGACGCACCCGTCTCCTTTGTCCTCTATTATGAAAAGGAATGGGTGGACAAGGAGTATCTTGCCAAGCTCAGAGAAAACGCAGTACAAATAACCCGCGAGCCGCAGCGCATCTGGCTTATTATGCTGATACAATGGGTATTGCCTTTGCTGCTGCTCGTTGGATTCTTCTACTTCATATTTGCGCGGAACCTCCGCAGCGGGGCCGGAGGTATGCTGATGTCATTCGGCCGAAGCAGGCACCGCCTTCAGAGCAAAGACAAGGTTAAGGTCACATTCAACGATGTCGCCGGCGTCCAGGAGGCAAAGGAAGAATTAGCTGAGATTATCGAGTTCCTGAAAAATCCAGGTAAGTTTCAGCGACTGGGCGGGCGTATCCCTCGTGGCGTGCTGTTGGTGGGGCCGCCGGGCTGCGGCAAAACACTCCTCGCAAAAGCCATTTCAGGAGAGGCCGACGTGCCCTTTTTTAGTATCTCCGGAAGCGATTTCGTGGAAATGTTCGTCGGCGTCGGTGCGTCGCGCGTACGTGACCTGTTCCGACAGGCCAAGGATAATTCGCCGTGTATTATCTTTCTCGACGAGGTCGACGCCATAGGACGAAAGCGGGGCCCGGGGTTTGTCGGAGGCGGCCACGATGAACGTGAACAAACCCTCAACGCCATACTCGTCGAAATGGACGGCTTCGATACCAGCGACCAGGTCATAGTTATTGCAGCCACAAATCGTGCCGACATCCTCGATAACGCCCTGATACGCCCGGGGCGATTCGACAGGCAGATATTCGTCCCGCTGCCGGATTTGCGCGGCCGGCTCAACATACTGAAGGTTCACGCCCGAAAGGTGAAGTTGAGCACCAATGCCAATCTGGAAAGGCTCGCACGCGGAACTCCTATGTTCACCGGCGCCGACCTGGCCGCCATCATCAACGAAGCCGCCCTGATGGCGACTATGGCAGGAAAGGATTACGTCGAAACCCCAGACCTCGAAGAGGCGCGTGACAAGGTGCGCTGGGGCAGGGCCAGAAAAAGCAGGGTTATCGACCAGAACGAGAAAAAAACCACGGCTTATCACGAGGCCGGCCACACAATAGTACAGTCGCTTCTCGAAGACGCCGACCCGCTGCACAAGGTAAGTATCATTCCACGAGGGCCCATGGGAGGCGCCACCTTCGCCCTGCCGGAGAAAGACAGAACGATATTTACAAAAAGATATTGTATGGCCCTTTTGCAGGTGTGTTTCGGCGGTCGTGTTGCCGAAGAAATATTCTGCGATGATATATCGAACGGGGCACAGTCCGACATCCAGCAGGCGACGCGAATCGCCAGGCAAATGGTTCTGGCCTGGGGTATGAGCAGCGAGCTTGGTTGTATCAGCTACGAGCAGGACTGGTCGGCAAGGAACCAGGTCTTCCCAATGCCCGGTGAGAGGGATTACTCGGAAAAAACCGCCGAGGCGATAGACAGCGAGGTCAAAAAAATCACCGACGAAGCATACGAAAATGCCAAAAAACTAATAGAAGCAAACAAGGATAGGCTTGAGCGAATCGCCACGGCCCTGCTTAAATACGAGACGCTTGACGCCGATGACGTCGAGATGATTCTTCAAGGCAAGGAGGTGGACAAGCCTACCGTTAATGACTTGTTGGCCGCCGAGCAGGCTAAGGACGAACAGGCCAAAGCCAAGGGAAAATCTCAGCAGCAACAGCCATCCGAATAAACTTGTTTTTGGTTCTGGTCCTCAGAGGTGTCTATGCGGAGAAAAACTGCTTTGATACTGGCAGGTGCGTTGATTCTGGGCGGCAACTGCTTTAGCCTGGCTCAGAACGTCAACGAGCCGTCTCCAACACGTCCTGTCGAACTCGTCAGATTCAACAAGGAGTTCTCCTCCGTCAGCATTGAGCCTGTACGTGTGGGGACACGCCCCGGCATAGCGGTGATATTCGACGGTACCGACGACATGCATTACTATGCCAACAAAGAAACCGCGCCTGCCGCCGGGACCGAACTCGGCATCGAGGCCCGCTCGGAGCAAGTCGCCTTCGGCAAGGCTGTTTTTCCGAAATGGAGCATCCTCCACGATTCTATCGGTACCGACACCGACGTTTATGTCGGCCAGTTTACCGTCTTCATTCCTGTTATAGGGACCCTGAGCGATGGAGAGGGTCATGTTGAAGTGAAGATTTCCGGCGTTGCCTGCACGAGCATGGTTTGTTTGCCGCCGTTCGAGAAGGCTGTTACAACGAAACTCGACCTTGGCGGCTCCGACTCCTGGCGCCAAATCACTATCGAAAAGGCGCCTGTCACAGGCGGGGCCGTTCTTAAAAGCCCGAGTTATCCCGTGTGGTTCGCTTTTGGCCTGGCCTTCGTGGCAGGGCTGATATTCAATATTATGCCATGCATCTGGCCCGTCCTGCCCCTTATTGTTATGCGCATTGTCGAGCAGGCAAAAGCAGGCAGACGGCAATCGGCGACGATGGGCCTTGCTTTTTGCTCCGGAATACTCGCGTTCTTCGCCTGCTTTGCCGCGGTTAACGCAGTGCTTCGACTGTTCTATGCGACGGTGCTGCAGTTGGGCGACCCGTTTAGAAACGATGTCTTTGTTATACTGCTGGGGCTTCTGCTTGTAGTGATGGCACTGTTTATGTTCGACCTGTTCGCAATCAGACTTCCTTCTTCGGTCAGCAACAAAGCCGGTTCCGGCAAAGGCTATGCCGGGGCGGTGGGAATGGGTTTTTTGGCGGCGATTCTCAGCACGCCGTGCAGCTTCGGTATTCTGGGCGCCGCTTTTGTCTGGGCCCAGACCCAGCCGCTCTGGCTGGCTACAATTACCATAATGATTATTGGAGTCGGTATGGCTCTGCCCTACGCCATACTAACATCCATTCCGGCGCTCGTTAACCGCCTGCCAAAAGCCGGACGCTGGATGGAATTGTTCAAACAGGGCGTAGGCTTCATTCTCCTGGCTGTCGCAGTATGGCTCATTGGAACCCGGCCGCCGGCACTCGCAATGAGAGTAGTATTCTTTGCCGTCGTTATCGGTTTCTGTTTCTGGATGTGGGGAAGCTGGGTCGGTTATGCCACCGCACCTGTCCGCAAGTGGATTGTGCGAGCCGCGGCGCTTCTTCTTGCCGTCGTGGCCGGGCTTGGTCTTTTGACACCTACCAGAGAAATCATAAACTGGCAAAACTATGACGCCGCCTTAATACAAGACGCTCTCGAAAATGACCAACCTGTTCTACTCAAATTCACCGCCGAGTGGTGTCTGAGCTGCAAAGTCATCGACAGAACCGTCTTTGGCAAACAGGATATCGCAGAACTTATGGAACAAAAACGCGTGCTCGCTGTCAAGGCCGACACCACGGGCAAACCACCGGAATATCCCGCAACGCACGCACTCAAAAACCTGTACAATGAGCCGGGTGTTCCCGTGACTATATTGCTCCTGCCGGACGGGCAAGACAAAAGATGGCATGGAAAGTTCTTTGCAGATGAGCTAAGAGAGACCCTGGAAGAACTGCCTTCAAAATGACTATGGCCGAGAAACCAAAAACCAAAAAGCCAAAAACTACAGTGGACAAGGCCGAGGCCGCCGCTCGAATTAAAAAAATCCTGCCAACGCTGAAAAAGACATACCCCGATGCCAGAACGGCGCTGAAGCATAAGAACCCGCTGGAGCTGCTGGTGGCGACTATTCTGTCGGCGCAGTGCACCGATATTCGTGTCAATATGGTGACAAGGGAGCTGTTCAAGAAGTACCGCTCGGCCAAGGACTGGGCCGGCGCCGACATAAAGCAACTCGAGTCGGATATAAAGAGCACCGGCTTTTACCACAACAAGGCCGCCAGCATAAAGGGCGCCTGCACCGCCATAGCCGAGAGATTGGGCGGTAACGTGCCCGATACCATGGAAAAACTTGTTGAGCTGCCGGGCGTGGGCAGAAAGACCGCCAATGTCGTGCTGGGCGGCGCCTTTGGCAAAGACGCCATCGCCTGCGACACCCACGTTATCAGACTTTCCCGCCGGCTGGGTCTCTCAGACAACACCAACGCCGTAAAGCTGGAGTTTGATTTGGCCGAGATAGTTCCCAGAAAGGACTGGACGCTGTTTAGCAACCTTTTGATTTTTCACGGGCGAAATGTCTGTAAGGCCCGGAAGCCGGACTGCACTAACTGTCCGATTAGCAGACATTGTCCTGCCGCAAACCACCCCGAACTTTGGTGAGAACCAGAAACGCAAGAAACTGTTTGGCAGACCATTGAAAGAGGAACGTTATTATGTTGGAGATTACAAATAGTCCCGTTAAGGACCTTTGGCGGATATTCAGGGTCATGGCTGAATTCGTCGAAGGCTTTGACGAGCTTGCCACCATCGGACCTGCCGTATCAATCTTTGGCTCGGCACGCGCAGAACCGGGCCAGCAGTATTACAAGCTCGCAGAGCAAACCGCCGCCGAAATAGTCAAGGCTGGTTTTGCCGTCATAACCGGAGGCGGAGGCGGAATTATGGAGGCCGCAAACAAAGGAGCCACTGCCGCCAAAGGAAGGAGTATTGGACTGAATATCGAACTGCCGATGGAGCAGATACCGAACAAGTATCAAAACCTGTCGCTGCATTTCAGATACTTCTTCTGCCGAAAGGTTATGTTCCTCAAATACGCGCACGGTTTTATAGTCTTCCCCGGCGGATACGGGACCATGGACGAGTTCTTCGAGTCGTTGGTATTGATTCAAACGCTCAGACAGGCCTCTTTCCCGGTAATCCTTATGGGCGCCGAATATTGGAAGGGACTCGTCGACTGGATGAACGAAAAAATGCTCAAAGAATACGAGCATATTTCACCGGAGGATATGGATGTCTTCACGGTCGTCGATGAACCCGCCGAGGCCGTCAGGATAATAGTCGATTTCAAGAAGTCCAAGGGCCGAGGAGGACTCAGCCTCCCTGCAGGAATGAGAAAAAACGGACAGTAAACACGTCCTTTCTACGCGAGCCTTATTCCTTCGGCGGGTTCTCTGCCTCGCTCATCGCCCCGTCAAAGTGCTTCAGCAGGTACTTCTTGCCCGGCCCGCCGAGGTGCTCCCACGGCAAAATATCGTCGCGTCCGAAACGCTTTTCCCCGGCACGCTCAACGCTCATCCCGAACTTATCGAAGGCCCGCTGCCAGATTTGAAAATCGAAGCATTCGTCCCACAGGTCAAATCTTGCCCCGTCGAGCCAGGCAGCCTCGATAACATCGCACAATCGCCTGTCGCCCCGCGCCAAAGCCGATTCCAATACGCTTCGCTCTATATTATGAAACTTGAAGTGCAGGAACTTTGCGCGGAGTTCTCTCTTCTCGTCAAGTATCAAGCCCTTCGCATTTTCGAAATACGACCTTGGCTTTTGCTGGAGCCAGCCGAAAGGCGTATGCGGCTTGGGCACAAGCCAGCTCACCGTGATGTTGATTTGGCCTGTTTTGCCGTCGACCTTCCTGCGGAGTTTGCCCAAACCCGCCGACAAAGAAACCATCGCCTTGATGTCCTCTTCGGTTTCGCCGGGCAGTCCGACCATAAAGTAGAGTTTCAGTCGCTGCCAGCCGGCACGGTACGCAGCCTCAACGCCCGCAAACAGGTCCTCGTCCTTCAACGGCTTGTTAATTATCCGCCTTAGTCTTTCGCCGGCAGCCTCGACGGCGATTGTCAGACCGCTTTTCCGAACCGATGTCACCAGAGCCGGAAATAATCTCAACTGCTTCTCGACGCGAAGACTCGGCAGCGAAAGACCCACATATTTGTCGTGAAAATACGCGTCCAGGCGACGGACCAATTCTTCGAGCTTCGGATAATCGGCCGTCGACAAACTCAGCAGACTAACGGTCTCGAAGCCCGTGGCGAGGTAACACGCCTTGGCGAGCTCGACAATCTTCTCAACGCTGCGGTGGCGAACCGGTCTCCTGCAAAAACTTGCCTGGCAGAATCGGCAGCGACCGGGACAGCCGCGCATAATCTCGACGCTGACGCGCTCGTGAACGGCCTGCGTAAAAGGCACTATCGCCCGGACAGGCACACTGCAATTCTCGAAATCCTCGACAACCGCGTTCTCGAATCGCGCCGGCAAATCGGCCGGATTTGGCTTGATGGCTTTCATCTCTCCGTCGGCTCCCTCAAAGCTGTAAAATCGCGGGACATAGGCCCAGTCGAATCTTCGCGCCGCTTGCAGGAGTATTTGCTCTTTGCCGGTCCCGGCCTGCTTCTCCTTCCTGAGCAATTCTATCAGCTCCACGGCCGCTTCTTCGCCTTCGCCTAACACAAACAAATCAATAAATTCACCTATAGGCTCGCAGCAGTTTGACATTCCTCCACCTGCTATGACAATCGGGTCATTTTCATCGCGCAGAGCGCTGCGGACCTTCAACCCCGCCAGGTCAAGCATATTCAGCACGTTCGTGTAACACAGCTCGCTGGTCAGGCTAAAGCCGATGACGTCGAAGTCCTTCACCGGCGCCCTTGATTCCAGGCTGAACAGCGGAATGTGTTTCTCTCGCATCAGTTTCTCAGCATCTATCCAGGGGGCGAACACCCGCTCGGCGGCAACACCGTCAAGGCCGTTCAAACAGTGGTAAATGACCGCCAGACCCGTGTGGGACATCGCAACTTCGTAAATGTCGGGAAAGCATAGGGCAACGGTAAGCTCGCACCGCGAGAGGTCTTTCTTGATTTGGTTTATTTCGCCGCCGATATATCTGCTGGGCCTGCGAACAAACGGCAGAAACTCTTTTTCAACTCGCTCGGCCAGTAATTCTGTTTCTGTTATCTCCATAGCGCCATTATAGCAGTATCGGCTGTTTTGTTGAACATTGCCCTGCCGTCAATTACAATACCGCTTTGAACCTTCTTGAAAGGATACCGGTGCCAGATAATAAGCGAATAACCGTTGGAATCCTCGTTGGCGTTTTGCTGGTCCTGGCGGTGTGTTTTGTCTTGAGGACAAAACAGGGGAGCCTGTGGCCGGCGGCACGCATCAAACTCGATAGCGGATACCACGAAGTTATGGGAACCTTTGGGCGCGCTGTTGCTGTGGCAATGGACAAAGAGACAGCCCAAAAATGCACACGGGCAGCGCTCGAGCAGATAGAAATGGTCGACGACCTGATGAGTGATTACAAGCAGGATTCACAGATAAGTCGCCTGAATCGGGATGCCTTCAAACAGCCCGTCAAAGTCGACAAAGACACGTTTGAAGTCCTGCAAAAAAGCATCGAGTTCAGCGCCCTTACCGGCGGAGCCTTTGACGTCACTGTGGGGCCTTTGGTAGACGTGTGGCGCTGCGCCGCGGAAGCAAACTCGGCGCCGACCGAGGCCGAACTGCAAAAGGCACGTGCCGCAGTCGGTTATGAAAAGCTCATCCTCGATGCCAACGATTTGACTGTTCGCTTTTCAGTTGAAGCAATGCGGCTGGATTTGGGAGCGATAGCAAAGGGATACGCAATAGACAAAGCCGTCGCGGCGATGCAAACGGCGGGGGCCATTGGCGGGATGGTTGATATTGGCGGCGACATTCGATGCTTCGGCGCGCCGCCGCCCGGCAAAGACAGATGGCTCATCGGCGTGCAGGACCCCGAAAAAACGGGCGACCTGTTGGGCGCAGCCGAGCCGCTGCTTGTTCTGAAATTGACAAACGCCGCCATTGCCACAAGCGGCGACTACAGGCGGTTTGCCTTGATACAGGGAAAAAAGTACAGCCATATCATTGATGTCGGTACCGGCGGCGCCGGAAGCGAACTTTCGAGCGTGACGATTATTAGCAGCAGCGCCACCGACGCCGACGCCCTCGCCACCGCCGTCAGCGTAATGGGAGCCCGCAAAGGACTTGCCCTCATTGAGAAACTCCCCAACACCGAGGCTATCTTGATTCCTTCACGACGGCGCAAATTCTTCAAAACCAGCGGCGCAGAAAAACATATTGAATATTAACCGTCAGGTTTACCCCGGCGGTGTTATCCGAATACTACGAATCACGATTAACGAGATACGCTTCAGCAGTTTTGCCGACTTCGATGATTACCTTCGTCGGACACTTTTCCTTAGCGGTTTCGGTCTGCTCGCTTGGCGCATATTTTCCATAATCCAGGCGGGCTAAATTATCTTCAACCGTAAATACGTCGGTCTGCTTGGCGCAGATGCCGCAGCCTATGCAGCCGACCTTGCACATCTGCCGCGTTGCCTTGCCCGTCTCTTTGCTGCTGCACGCAACGGTCAACATATTCTCCCAGCCAAACGGAGCCATCTCAATCAAACCTCGCACGCACGCTTTCGCGCACGCTCCACAGCCGGTGCATTTGTCGTACTCGACGGCAGCCAGACCGTCGATTATGTCCAGGGCACCGAATTTGCAGGCCGCTACGCAGTCGCCGAAGCCGAGACAGCCGAACTTGCACGCCTGAACGTTCGCAAGTGCATTGGCGGCCATGCAGGTCTGGATACCCTCGTAATGTCCATAATACGTTTTGTCGGCTGTGTGGGCCCGGCAGTGCACAATCGGTCTCTTGGCGGGACCGGAATCGCTGATTTGCAGGTTAAGGATTTCAGCGATTTTGGCTGCGACTTGAGAGCCGCCCGGAGCGCAGCGGCCAATCAGTTCCGGGTCGTTCATAACGGCCTTCGCATACGAAGCGCACCCGGCAAAACCGCACGCGCCGCAGTCAATACCGGGCAGCGCGTCGCGGATTTGTTCGAGCTTCGGGTCGACCTCGACCTTGAGCTTTTCACTTGCTATCAGCAGCACCACCGCAAAGGCGCCCCCAAGGCCGAGCATTGTCAGCCCCGCGGGCCAGGCGCTGTTCCATAATTCGAAAATTCCAGCCAAAATCATTTAACCATTCCCGCAAAACCCATAAACGCCAGGGTAAGCAGACCCGCCGTTATCAGTGTAATCGGCGCGCCCTTGAGAGACCGCGGCACGTCGGCCAGGTTAAGGTCTTCACGAATGCCGGCCATAATGCAGATTGCAATAGTAAAGCCGATACCGCCGCCGAAGCTCAGAACCACCGCCTCGAGCAGATTGTCAATGCCCCAGAGGTTGATAAACAGGCACAAACCCAGAATGGCGCAATTTGTTGTGATAAGCGGTAGAAATATGCCGAAACTGTCATACAGCGACGGAAAAAACTTCCGCACGTACATCTCGACAAGCTGAACCGCCCCGGCAATAACCAGAATAAAGCACACGTACCTGGTCACTTCCAGAGGCGTACCCATCAGTATCCAGTGGTCTATCATCCACGTAAGCGTGCCGCTCAGCGTAATGACAAACGTCACCGCCAGACCCATACCAAAGGCCATATCAATCCGGCCGGAGACGCCCAAATAGGGACAGATGCCGAGAAACTTCGTCAGCACCAGGTTCTTAATCAGGACTATGGAAATAAACGCTACAATCAAAGCCGTGACAGTATCCATAAAGTCCTCCTGCTAAGCCTTCCTTTTCGTAACGGCATTAACCACTGCCAGCAGCAGTCCCAGCGTGATAAATGCCCCCACAGGCATTGCCATCGCCGACCACGGGACAAACCAGCCGCCCGCTTCTTTCAACGCCAGCACCGGAATCTCGTAAACCGCGCCCGTCGCCAGAAGTTCCCGCACACCCGCAAGGACGCACAGCGCCGCTGTGAAACCAAGCCCCATACCAAGAGCGTCGATGATGCTGACGAAGACGGTGTTCTTGCTCGCACAGGCCTCGGCACGGCAGATTATGATGCAGTTGACAATAATCAGCGGCACATACGGACCCAGAGTCTCGCTCATCCTCGGCTGAAAGGCCTTTAGGAACAAGTCGCAAATCGTCACGAACGTTGCTATCGTCAGCGCAAACATCAGAATCCGAAGGTGCGGCTTCAGAGAATTCCGCATAAGGCTCACCACGATGTTGCTGCAGAGCAAAACAAAAATCACACTACAGCCCATTGTCAGGGCGGGCTTGACCGCAGCGGTAACCGCAAGCGTCGGACACATCCCCAACAGCAGCCGAAAGACCGGGTTCTCACGCCACAGCCCCCCGGCGAACGTCTCTCTGTAGGTACCTGAACGAGTGCTCACTTCATTTGTCATTTCTCGATAGCTCTCTCTTGCATTTTGCTCTTTATCTGCACCGTGACCTTATTGATTATGTCAACCACCGCCTGACTGCTCACCGTGGCCCCGCTGATTGCCACGATTTCGGAGTCAACCTTCTTGTCGTCGCCCGTTTTTACCAGTCCCAGCTCTTCAACCGGTGCGCCCTTGAATTGATTGCGGTAGTAAGACCGCTTTATCTTGTCGCCAAAACCGGGCGTTTCATTGCTCGAAAGCACCGCGTAGCCCGCAAACTTCTCAAACCCTTTGTCCACAGCCACCACAAGTTCAATCTTGTCCTGAAAGCCAGGGCCCTCACAATTAAAGACCCAGCCGACCGGTATGTTCGCATCCGACAGCGCCGCATAAACGCTGCTTGTCGTTTTTTTGCCCTTCGGAGATTTGATTTCTACCTGCGCTTCGAGCTTGAAGCTCGCCGCCTCCGGCAGCAGACCGCTCATCAGCCGGTTGAGTTTTTCGACCTTGTTCCGCTCGATTCTTGGCGACCAGGCGGCGTTGGCTACCGCTATCAAAAGCCCGAAGCAGAACGCCGAGACAATCAACAGCCAGCTCTCGCGGATAAAGTACTTTATTTTACTCATGGCCTCTGCCTCCTGCCGGAACCAGCTTGCAGAACCTGTCGATAAGCGGCGTCATGGCGTTCATCAAAAGAACCGCAAACATCACTCCTTCCGGATATTCACCCACAATTCTTATCAGCATCGTTATGCCGCCGACACCGATTCCGAAAATCCACATCCCCTTTGTCGTCAAAGGCGCCGTAACAGGGTCGGTCGCGATGAAAAATGCGCCGATTACCAGCCCGCCGCTGCATAGATGGCACACAGGCCAGATGTAGCCATCGGAATTTATAAGATAAGCAATTGTCGCGAAGACCAAGGCTGACAGTAAAACCGCCAGCGGAATATGAAAGCTGATTGTCCGCCTTATCAGCAGATATATACCGCCAATCAGAAGCGCAAGTACGCTCGTCTCGCCCAGGCACCCGCCGACATTGCCCGTAAACAAGGCTCTTAAATTTCCGTTTACAGCTTTTGCACTACTTTCAGCCAAGGCATTAGCTTGCTCGAGGGCCTTTGTCTTTTTCGCCCATTCGGCCTCTTGTTGCTTCGAGACAAATCGCCCTATTTCCTTGGGTAGCTCCTTGTCATAAGCCCTTGCTTGTCTGTTCGACTTTGTTAGCTGCTTGCTCCAGGCCAGCGGCGTTGCCTGTGTATACGTGTCGAGCTTGTTCTCAGGCGAGATTAGCGGCATGGCCGGGTCAATCGTTGCCGGAACCGTCCACGTCGTCATCAGCATACCGAACGAAACCGTCAGAAACGCTCTGCCCGCCATAGCGGGATTAAAAATGTTCGCGCCAAGACCGCCAAAGACCATCTTGCCGATGGCGATTGCAAAAACGCTGCCAATTACCGCCGCCCAGACAGGCAGCGCCGGCGGAACTGAAAGAGCAAGAATGATGCCGGTGACAACGGCGCTAAAGTCGCCAAGGGATTCTCCGGGCCTGGGCTTTCGGCCAAGCAGATTGCACAGCCACTCTGTTGCTACCGCTGTAATAACACAGGTGGGAATAAGTATAAGGGCGTAAATACGGAAATAATAACCGGCCGCCGCCATTGCGGGAACCAGACCGATTATGACATCTATCATCACCCTGCGGGTAGAAAGGGGCTGGCTAATATGAGGCGCACACGAAACCCTTATATCTTTAAGCATCTACCAACTTCCCAAATCCACTCATCAACTATTCCGGCATCTTCTTCTTTTGCCTCGCAAGGAAAATCTTACCTGTTTTGATATATCCCGTCAGTTCAATATTGGCCGGACACACGTAACTGCAGCAGCCGCACTCCATGCAGGCGCTGATATAGTAGCTTTTTGCCAAATCAAGAAGATTGTACTTTACCGCGTGAGCTATTTTTGTCGGGTTCAGGTGCTCAGGACAGACCTGAATGCATCTGCCGCAGCCAATACAGGCTGTTTGACGCCTGGCGAATTTAGCTTTGCCGATTTCCTCTCCTACTAAAACGCTTATGGCGCCCGTGGTCTTCGTAATCGGCATCGTCAAATCAGCGATTGCTATTCCCATCATAGGCCCGCCGACAACCACTTTTGCCGATTTCTGCGTCACTGGCCCGCAAAATTCTATAAGCTCATTCACCGATGTCCCTATCGCAACATAGAGATTTCTCGGATTGGCAATCGCCTTGCCCGTAACGGTTATAACCCGGTGCGTCAGCGGCGAATCACAAATCACCGCTTCAGCAATCGCCGCGGCCGTAGCAACATTGAGCACCAGTATACCTATCATCGGTGGAATTCCGCCCGTGGGGACGTTCCTCTTCAGAATCGCTCTTATAAGCTGTCTTTCTCCACCTTGAGGATATTTTGTTTTGACGGCAGCAATTTCAAAGCCCTCGCAGCCTCTCGAAGTCTTCATCGCTGCGTCCATAACCTTTATCGCTTCCGGCTTGTTATCTTCGATGCCAATGATAACGCGTGAGCAGCCGGACGCTTTCCTGGCAAGCTTGATTCCCGCAATAATCTGCCTGGGCCGCTCCAGCATCAGACGGTAGTCGCACGTAATACACGGCTCACACTCGCATCCGTTGATAATCATTGTCTTTTTCGGCAGGCGCGGGTTCGGCTCTATCTTCACTCTCGTCGGGAACCCCGCCCCACCCATGCCAACTATACCCGCCTCACGAACAGCATTGCATATCTGCTCTGCTGAATAGCCTTCAACATCGACATCCTCTGTTAAGAGCGCCGCCGGTTCCCTGGCCGGATTGTTCGCAGGGTCCGCTTCGATGATTACCGCCGGGCTTCGCCCCACAACAGCGTGCGACGCCAGCGCGATTCCTTTTACTTTCCCGTTGACCGGTGAGTGAACCGGCGCCGAAACAAACGCATCCGAGTCCCCGACTTTTTGACCCGCCTCAACCAAATCTCCTTTTTTGACTGTCGGCCGGCACACTGCACCTATATGCTGACCGAGCATTACCACAACTTCTTTGACCGCCGGGCCAGGTTCTATCTTGCTGTTGCGGGCAAGTTTTTCACCTGCCACAGGATGTACGCCGCCCGGAAAAGTCAACCTCCCCTTCGTACCAGTTTCCATACCAGTCGTCATAAATCCCTTAGCTCATTTGTTCTCGGTTCGACGATTGCCTATCGCTCGTACGGTCAATATGCAGAGAAAAGTCGCACACAACGCCCCCGCCACGCTCACGCCGGTACTCAACTGCTCCGCCATTGACGTTCTGCCTGTAATTTCCTGTAAAACAGCCAGAGACACAATAAAGACCACCAGGGGCGCCAAGAAAACGCCCAAAACCTTATAGGTAACACAAGGCCCTTCGGTCTTGCCTAACCGCCTGTAGACTTCCTGGCAGTGGTCCTTTTGAACGCAGCTATCACAAGAATCCTCGCTGTCCATACTTTTCCTTACCGAATAAAATAAACCACCCTTATAATAAATATCAGTTGGCTTTTCAAATAGAAAACTCGATTGCGAAGGGTAAATATGCCCAAAAAATCGATGCTCTTAATACTAACAGTGGCATCTTGCCTCTCAGCCGGTTGTGCCGTCAACCCTTTAACCGGCGACAAGGAGCTTATGTTTTCCCCCCTCCGGCAGGATATTGAGATAGGTCGCCTGTGTGCCCCCGAAGTCGAAAAGCAGATGGACGGCAGAATCAAGGACGACTCCCTCCAGAGCTATATCGACACGGTAGGACAGGGAATAGCCCGCGTAAGTCATCGCTCCGGCCTGGATTATCACTTCCTGTCGCTGAACCATAAGTCCGTTAACGCCTTTGCCCTTCCCGGCGGATATATCTTCATCACACGCGGTATGCTCGAAAAGCTCCAGACCGAGGCCCAGCTCGCCGCAATACTTGCCCACGAAATAGCCCACGTCGTCGCAAGGGACGCCGCAAACAGAATGAGTAATCAGTCCGCAATGGGCCTGCTGCTGATGGGCGCAGCTTCTGCCGGCGCCCCGGGCGAGCTAATCAATGCCGCATACGTCACCCAGGAAGTCCTCAACCTCAAGTACAGCAGAGAGGACGAACGACAGGCCGATATGGGAGGCTTGAGATATATGGTCCGCGCCGGTTACAATCCGTACGGGATGGTCGAGACTATGCAGATGCTCGAAACTCTACACTACGACGAACCCGTTGAGTTCCTCTCCACACACCCTTCTCCATATAACCGCGTATCTTACCTGACCAGGACAATTCAAAGAAGAGACTTGGACCTCTCAGCCTTGAAAGTCGGCCGCGAAGATTATCAGCACGCCGTCCTTGACCGCCTCACCCGGATATTTCATAAATCGCCTGACCCGCGAGCTCCATCGCCCCCGGCAGGATTCCTCAGCCCCTTGTCCGCCGGCCTTATCGCCGCCCTTTCGGACAGGCAGCCAGGCCAGCCAAAAGACCGTTAAGCGGGGCACAATACCCTGCCGGGCGTTCTGCTGAGCACTGCATTTGTTGTCTGACAGACCCTCGGACACCGGGTCTTTTCCTGTCCGAAAGTTGTTGCTTGTTGTCTGGCTGCAACTGTGCTATAGTATTTGATAAATGGGCGGTTAGCTCAGTTGGTTAGAGCGCCTGCTCGACACGCAGGAGGTCGTTGGTTCAAGTCCAATACCGCCCACTCCAAAATCCTCATTATTGGCTCAATAGTGAGGATTTTTCTTTTCTTAGTAGTTACTACTAACTTAAAAATATAACTCTGCGGCAGGTGAGCGTAACTGACTAATGGGTTTTGAGTGTACTGTGAGTGGGTGGTGAGTGTATTTTGGGGGGTATATATTTTTGATAGGGTGAGGTAGGAGGTCGATACTAATTTCTGATAGAAAAGGACCACACCTATAATCACAAATTATGTTTTGACTTACTTACTACTTTGTAGTTCTTAGTGCCAAGTTGTTTCTTTTAGCCAGTCCTCACATAGTAAACTTAAGTCAATATTGTCTACGTCACCATCACGGTTAAAATCAGCAAAAAGTTCTACACCTTCTTCAGAGTAGATAGCTCCTAAGTGGGCAAAATCGATAAAGTCGGTAGTTCCATCGTTGGTTATATCGGAAAGAAGGCTCCAATCATAAGGTGGCATAGATGCTTCGGCAGTTCCACCATAGGCTCCCATATTAATTCGAAGATTCTCACCCCACTCATTGTTTGGGTCGGGTGGAACAGAAAGTAGTTCTTCACCAAGAGAAGAGCCGGGATTGCCTGCGTCGATACATCTGCTGGTAACATCATCCCAAGTCCACGTCTGTCGTTCTGTGTCCCAGCGCCAGCCTCGGCTCTTTAAGTGATAATCACCGTCTATCCAGACCGCATTCGGGTCATCTGGCTCGACAACAGTATTGGGGTTGTTCGCATCCACCAACTTACCCGGCTCAATAAAACATGGGTCTTCGTTGATGTTACCAAGGCCGTGCCAGCCGCCGTGCACGTCGCTATATGTAATGGTAATCGTTGAGCTATCGTTGTTCCAGATTCCGTTAGAGCCGTTCCAGATGATACAATTAGTCAATTGCAACGTGCTGGGAGAGGCTTGGTTGTGAGAATCGCAGGAGATAGCATTTCCATCGGTGGCGTAATTTGCGGCGATAGTACAGTTCCGGATAGTCGCGCTGCTGTCCTTACAATGAATGCCTCCGCCGCAAGACTGTGCCCAGTTCCCGGCAATAAGGCAATTGATAATAGTGGGGCTTCCCTCACGACAATAGATAGCGCCACCCCAAGAAAATGTATCGTTGCCGGTAATAGTGCAGTCAATAATGACGGGGCTGGCCTCAAGACAACGGATGGCTCCACCTTGGTTGCCAGCGATGATGCAGTTTGTGATAATTGCGTTGCTGTCGGAACATTCAATTCCGCCGCCCATTCCGTAGTTGCCACGAATGATACAGTTACGGATGGTCGGGCTGCTGCCCCCACAGGTTACGCCACCGCCTATGTTAAGTTGCAACGCGCCAGTAATGGTTAGTCCCTCCAACACGGTATTTGCATCTTCGCCATCCCAAAAGCGAAAGCCATTGTTATATTGCCCGATGGCGCCTTGGCAGTCGATAACGGTCGCAGCCACAACGGTTGGGGCGTTTGGCTCCGTGCTGCGGACGGTAATTGCCTTTCCGAGGAGGAAGATATCGTGGTTTCCCTCGCCGGTATAAGTGCCCGGCAAAATTACTACTACGTCGCCATTGTTGGCATCATCTATTGCAGCCTGAATCGTGTCAAAATCCCCACCACCATTACAGTCAACTGTGATTATCCTTGCCTGACAGGGAACAACAAGAACCAACCATGTTAGAACACAAATCGAAGTCTTCATCTCCTACCTCCTATTCTTTATCCCCCTCACCAAACTATCACCCACTACCCACATACCTACTCCACCTAACTATATATTTGTAGTATCGCCCAAAGTTGCCCGTCTGCCTGTAACTTCTTACTATACCAAACTATGGCAAAAAAGCAAGGTAATTATTGGTGGGGAGAAGGGGACTATTTAACTGTAAGACCTATTTTTAGAATGGAATCTTGAGTCTATTATGCCGCCACCATACCTCTTCTGTCGTGGCGTCTCAGCGAAGCAACGCGGAACCGGACTACTTGATTGAACTGAGTATTTTTGATAACATGATATTTGTGGTGTTACCAAGTTGGAACACATAGCAAGATATACAGTCTTTTTGATGATTCAGGAATGCAGTTCGATAACGTCCTTTATTTGACCGGGTAAGTTTAATCAATGAGCAGTCAACAAAAACAGTGGTACGAAGCACTTTTTGAAAACTATAGTAAGCAGTACGACAAGGAATGTTTCACTCAAGGCACCGCAGGTGAGTGCGATTTTATCGAGCAGGAGGTTGCACACGATAAACGGATTCGCATTCTCGATATTGGCTGTGGCACTGGCCGTCATGCGATTGAACTGACCAAACGCGGTTACATAAATGTTGTTGGTGTGGATCTTTCCGAGTCTCAGATTACGCGGGCCAAAGGATAAAAGTCCACATCCCCTCGCACTTGCGGCACATCCACACACAGCTTGCCAACACGAGTGCCGACAGGCTTTGGTTTATATCCGTTGGCATAGCCCCGACGAGCCTGAGTGCGTTCATACAACTGTGCACCCAAGGCCTGCTCTCGCTCGATTTTCATTGCCTCGTTGAGCATTATCCGCAGCACATCGGCAAAGCCTTCAAAACCATTTTCAATTAACAATTCCATTACGCAAAACGCTCAGTTGAAGGCCAAGTTGACTAATAAAAGGGATAGCCAACCGAAGGCGACGAATTGTCGTTGTGGTGGCAGTTATACATCTGCCATCCCATTTTACGAATTGCTACGACAATTCAGAGCTTTCTTATGCCTAAAAAAACCTCCTTGCCGAAGGCAAGGCAGTCTCTTAACAGCGAAGTGGATTTGTCCAGTTCACGCTGAACCAGTACACAGCCGCATCGACACTTACATCATGGTAATTCGCCAAGACATCCCACTC
>Ga0210003_1001937_pt1 | contig 17783 bp, 34 predicted proteins | sample LantaG_FD_182804 | JGI IMG/M metagenome (GOLD analysis project Ga0210003, IMG submission 182804) | Deep subsurface microbial communities from Baltic Sea to uncover new lineages of life (NeLLi) - Landsort_02402 metaG (SPAdes) (version 2) | ecosystem: Environmental > Aquatic > Marine > Oceanic >...
GGTTGCTATAGATTATGACATTGTTAAGATTAGACCATTTAACGGTATATTTTATTTTGAAAGTATTAAATAGAAGGGGGTAACTGAAGAAGCTATTAAGGAAATGATAACCTATCACGTTGTTATGGCTAGTAAACAATATGGTTTTTCTTTTATAGAGGGTGGAGATATCCCAGGATTAAAGGCGAAATGGGAAGAATGGCAGGTCAAAAAGGCTAAAATGAAAAAAGTACCGGTTACTATTATGAGGATGGATAAAGGGGAATAAATGACAAAGCTACTTGATAATATTCAAGAAACAATAATTATAGTTCTATTAGCACCAATTATAATATTGCCTGAACTGGCTTATTTTATAGGGGATAGGGCAAGAGATAAGGTTGTAGATATGGTGCGGGAGGTAATCAATGAATAACAAAGAGGCTAATCAAATAATAGATAATTATAAACCTCATAAGGGATTTTACGACTTAACAGAAAGACCTAAAATCTTAACTAAAATTAAGTATGCGAAGGTATTGAATACACAGAACATATTAGCAGAAGCGGAAAAGAATAAAGAATATCTAACGAAGATGACACCTATACAATATCAAGAAGCCAAAGAAATATCTGCTTTATATCAGGCGATTGTTTGGCAATATTGGGGGTATAGATACAATTCTAATATATAATTATAGTTTGCTTAAATATGGGTAGCGTGTAAGTGTTGTTATATAAGGGGTTACAAAAACTATTTTTAAACTATAATTTTAAAGGAGGTATTCATGAAAGATATATTAATTTGTTTCAAGGGCATAGAAGAGCCGGAAGAATTTGAAAACATGACCGATTTTGAGATTATCAAGGACGGCAAGTTTTTATTCCTTTCTACCGATATTGACATGGAATATTATATACCACTGGCAAATGTGATGTGGTTTCAGATTAATTATGGAGGAAAAAAATAGGGATGCCAAAAATTGGAGATATAAAAAAAGATAGTCGTAGCCGTAAATATAACTATTTGGCTTGCATTGATTGTGGAAAAGAAAGATGGGTTATGATAGCAAAAGGTAAACCACGATCCTTGAGATGTAAAAGTTGTTCAAAAAAGGATAAGAATCACCCAAATTTCGGAAAGATAGGTATAAATTTCGGGAAATTTGGTAAAAGTCACTCAGCCTGGAAAGGTGGAAGATTTAAAGATAGTATCGGTTATATCTATATCTGGGTTGATAAAGATAGCCCGTTTGCTAAAATGAGAAGCCATCAAGGATATATTCTCGAACACCGCTTGGTTATGGCTCGATATCTCGGGAGTTCTCTCACTAAAGAAGAGGTGGTACATCATAATAATGAGATAGTAGATGATAATAGAATAGAGAATTTAAAATTATTTAAAAATCAAGGTGAACATACAGCATTTCATCATAAACTAAGAAGAGATTAGCTATAAAGGGGAGGAGAAGTAAATGTTTATATATTGGTTAATTATTTTAGGAATAGTTTTTTCTGTTTTGTTTGGTTTAATATGGTGGGAATATTGGGGTCAATTTATGTTTAACAGAATTATCATTAAGAAAGGAGGTGAACCAAATGAATAAGCAGATTGATAGCCAGGTAATCGTTGACATCATCAAGGCTCGTATAGGCAAACCAGAAGCTATTAACCAATACGACATAGCGGACAAATATATCAGTCTTACGGGCAATCATATCACGGCAAGGACAGTCAGAAACGTTATTGAAGATCTTCGCTTTGAAGGCTACCCGATATTATCCAGCACTGAAGATCCCGGCGGGTATCATTATCCGGCTACACGAAGCGAATATTTCGACTGGAAAGACCGGGAAATGGCAAAGGCGAAAAAGCAGATAGCTAAGTTAAAGCCGGTTGGGTTTGGCGTGTATAGATATTTTCACAAGAACATAATACAGCAGGTATTTAGTTTCGGGAAGAGATTAGTAGAGAGGGTGGGGTAAGATAAATACCAATATTTTCTATAAAGTTTATGCCGTTGGTGGAAAGGTTAAAGATAGAAAAGAATTACAGAAGAAAATTGACGAATTAGAAAAATATGCAAGGATAAAAAAACTTGCATTAAAAATTGAATGGGAGGAATAAGATGTGCAATTGTGTAAATGTCAAAATGGGTAGTTACGATAACCAAGTTACCTTGAAAATGCCCGATGGTAAACCAATGGGAATTGATAAATGTATAGTTGAAGAAATTAAATATATATGGTCATGGGGAGTTAAGACTACTGGTTGTTGTTGTGGGCATAATATACAAGAAGGTTATATCGGAGTAATTGATAAGGATATAGAGATAATGAAAAGGGGAGGTTATAAAGTATTGATTGATAAAAATAATTTAGGTAACGAAAATAATTTTATACCCAAAAGTCATTATGAAGATGGGAAATTAAGTTTTCTTGATTACGAGAATAAATATGAAAAGGAGGAGTTATAAGGAAAATGGATAAAACATTGTACTTTAATGAGGATAAAGATTATAAGAAACTTTTACAAAAATATTATGATTATAATACTGGCTATAACAAGAATTGGTTAAGGGGTTATGTGGCTTGTTTATTTGCAAGTATGATAATTGATGATGTAAAGCGATGCGAGTTAAATAGTTTTATAGAAGAATTATAAAGATTATTTTAATGGAGATATGAATGAGCAAAATTGACGGCGGTGCAACTCTTTGGGCAAGGCAAACATTAGATAGCGATATCTTTTATAATAAGCCTCACGTGTGGTTTAAGATATGGTTTTATTTGGTGAATAAGGTCAATCATAAGGATAATAAATTATTTAAAAGGGGAACTTGTTTTTTGAAATATGAATGGATTATGGAAAAAACTAAGGCAACTTATAGCCAAATCAAGCATTGCATAGAGTACCTAAAACACGCCAGACAGATAGCCACACAGAAAACGACAAGGGGAATGCTTGTAACCGTTATAAATTACGACTTTTACCAAACCCTTGATAATTATTATTATGAAGAAAGCCAGACAGAAAGGAAAACAAAAGGAAAACAAAAGGAAAACAAAAGCCACACTATAAACAAGAATGATAAGAATGATAAGAATGATAAGAATGATAAGAAGAAAGAAAGAGGCGATATTTTTTTAAAAGCCTGGAAAGATTTTAAAGAAATGAGAAAGAAGATAAAAAAGCCAATGACAGAATATGCTGAAGAATTAATAATAAAAGAACTAAATAAGTTAACCAACAATGAAGAAGAACAGATTGATATTCTTAACCAAAGTATTATGAATAGCTGGCAGGGGGTATTCCCACTGAAGAATAAAGCCACTACCCCGGCCAAAAAAGCTATGAGCGAAGAAGAGATAATGAAAATAATAGGAGGCAAAGATGAACCGTAAGAATTTCACGTTAATGATAAAAACATTTTCCGAAGTATATGAGAAGTCGCTAAACCCTTATGTGATAGAAACATACTACGAGCTATTCCGGGAGATACCGGACAGCCAGGTATCAGCCATCACTAAAAGCTGCCTGCGGAAGTGTAAATACTTCCCACGCCCTGCCGATGTGTTTGAGCAGTTAAGCGAAACCCCGGAAAAGTATATATTCAAGCAGGAGCCTGTATTAACTGAAGAGGAGATAGAAAGAAATAAAGCTGAAGCAAAAAAGGTAAGCGATATGTTAAAAGGTAAATTTAACATGCCGGAGACGGCGGAAGGAGGGTAGTAAATGGACTCTTTTGATATAGAAGAAAGATATAAAGAGTGGTGGGAAGGGAAATATTGTAGATTGGCAGGAAGGGGAATTTTAGAATATAAATATGTTGAAGAGGTAGAATTTATTTCACCACCCAGTGGTTTTAATGGAATAGTAATATTACATTATTCTGATAAAACTTTCGATTATGTCATACCAATAGATATAAAAGCATTCAAGCCAAGAAAAATGGATGTTGAAATAGAGGAGGTTACTAATGGATAAAGGAGAATATCTAAAATATAATATTAAACATCTAATAAAAGAAAGTTATTCAGGATTGGGTTATTTGCGGGGTTATATAATGGGATGTTTCGATTCGGGGAGTATAGAAATAGATACTGTAAAAGAATTAAATCAATATCTAAAAGAAAATATGGAAGATATAATTAAAAGACAAAAAGGAGGTGAAAAAAATGAATAAGTTACCGTATTTTTCGTTAAAGGTAGTGAAGATGAAGAAGGAGAAAATCCCTTTAACGCCTGATAACTGTAGTTGCAAGGTTTCTGAACTTTGCGAACATTGTGCTTTTTTAACGTCATATTGTAAAGGAATGAAGAAGCAACCCAAAGGCAACTGGCTTAACGGCGAAAACCTCGATGCGATAGAATACCCATGTTTTTGTACCTTTGAAAATAATGGCAAGGAATATTATGGAGAAATTAATACGATTGTTGACCTTTACGGTGCTACTGGATTTACTTTGACCGACATTACAAGACAAACTAAAGGTGTTAGTACAAAATATACTTACAAATCTATTGGAGATATGATAAAAAGTTTTAAAATTAAAATCAAGCCAGGTAAAGTAATAATATTCGAAAATGAGGAGGAATAAATGATACAGACTAAAAACAAATTCCTAATAGCTGCCTATATCGACTCCAGCCGGGAAAACATAATAGAAAAGTATGAGCAAAATATGCCGATAAATGCAATAGCCGAGCTATACGGTGTGTCGAGGTCTATTATTTATCTACGGCTGATTAAGTGGGGCGTTACCCTTCGGAAATATAAGGGGGCGAGGCGTAGAAAAGAGGAAAGGGTGACGGCACGGGAACACTACAAGCGGCAGTTTAGCAAGGCATTTTTAGCACAAAGGGCAATTAATACCAGGAGAAATGATGACGAAGAAAAAGGAATTAAGTATATTAAAGTAGCAAATATTATCAGCCATCCGTTATTTTATTAGGAGGGAGGTGAAAAAATTGAGTGATTTAGAGTTACTGCATAGAAAAATGAGATTAATAGAGAAATGGATGTTATTTGTAGATAAGAGGCAATTAGAGATTTTGGGTCGGATCTATAAGTTAGAGCAACAGAACAGCTATTATCCAACGAAGGAAGAAATTAGAAATATTAAAATCGGTTTAACCGATTAAGGAGGTGAAAGCAATGGAAATTAAAGAAGCGATAGAGTGGTTAGAAAATTATGTCAAATGTGTTACTTTTCCAAAAACGACTAATAAGGTGAATAAAATAATAGATAACATTATTGTCCTGCTCCAGCGAGGCGAGGCGTATGAGCAGATGTGGAATAAATTTAAACGATATCGTGGTGGTGTATGGAGCAATATAGGGAATGATTATGTTAAAGAGCTTATGGTTATATACGAACAAAAATATCTAAAGGAGGTGAAACAAGATTACCCAGAAGGCGATGAATAAAATTAAGATAACGGAAGCTAATATAAAGAAAGCGTGCTGTGATTTTTTACAGGTATTAGAAAATCAAGGTAAACTAATGTTTTTACGAAATAATACTTTGGCAGTAGAAACTAAAAGCGGTAACTATGTAAGAAATGGCAAAAAAGGCAGTCCTGATATATTGGTTTGGATGTCTGATTATATATTTATTAAAGACGATACGGTTGATTATGTAAGGTCAATAGCTATCGAAACTAAGGCAAAAGGAAAAGGGCAATCCGCAGACCAGATTAAATGGCAGGACGGTTTTGAGAAGCTGGGCGGGGAATACTATGTTGTGAGAAGTTTAGATGATTTAATTAAGATAATATTATAGAGGGGAGGTAATTATTTACACTCAAAAGTCGGACACTTGACAAGTTTTTTTGTATAATTAAGGCGTAGGGAGGTATAATGTCTTTTAACTTTGAAGGATATGAAACAATATTTAATTATGGTAGTTGTCCACCGGATAACTCCAAGCCATTTTGGGAAGTTGACAATTCCTTTGACGAGGATAAAGTTATCTTTAATCTCGACCTACAAGCAAGCCTACAAAAGTTAACTCCAACCGAAAGAGAAATTATCTTATTTTCTAATCAAGGCTATTCGATACGAGAGATAGCCGGAAAGATGTGCCTACCAAATAGCACTGTAGCGGATATAAAAGACAGAGCCATAGTGAAATTAAAGGAAATGATGAATGGAGAAGTGGAGAATATTTTTATATGAGTATTAAACGGACACTTAGGGAACGTAAATTTATTGCTGCATATATCGAGAATAATGGTAATGCTACTGAAGCATATTTAGTTATAAGCCCCAATATTAAAAGGGTAAATGCTAAAGATTACGGTTGTAGATTACTACAAAACATCAACCTTTCGAATGATGAACTTTTAAATGAAATGGGAATGACCGATACTTATCTCCATGAGAAGTTAGATAAAGGCCTTAATGCGACTAAAACCATATCAGTTATACCGATTAAACCTAAAATGGCACAAGATAATGATACAGACCTACCCGAAGCTAATTCAAAAAACATAGAATTTGTAGATGTAGACGATTTTGCAGTTAGGCACAGATATTTAGATACAGCCTATAAGTTAAAAGGGAAATATCCGCCCACCAAAAATATCAACGAGCTTACCGGCAAGGACGGCTCACCGTTAAGTATTACGCTAAAGAGGATAAGATATAGCGAGGAAAAACCTAAAGAATGAACCTTGAAATAGATTCTCAATATAATTATACCCCTTACCCGTGGGAAATCCCTATAATAGTAGCCTTTGAGCAAGGCAAAGAAGTTTGGATGACTATACATAGGCGAGGTGGGAAGGATTTATTCTGTTTAAAAGAGATATTATTACCCGAAGCCTTTGAACGACCTGGTACTTATCAATATGTTTGGCCTTCACTAAAACAGGGGCGTGATTCATTCTGGGAGGGTAAAGACGAAGAAGGCCGGGATATAATGAATCACTATATTCCACAAGAGATGATCCTTCATAAAGATAATGCCGACATGAAACTGACAGTAGCTTCTGTAGGCGGTACATCACTGATACAGGTCTTTGGCACAAATGATAAGCAATATATATCCTTGCGTGGTAAACCTTCAAATGGCGCAGTCTTTTCCGAATATTCTTATCAAGACCCTCGTGGCGATGAAGTTATATCCCCGATGATAAGGAAATCAAAAGGTTGGAGAGCCTATAATAGCACACCTAATGGCAACAACCACCACAAAGCGAGATTCTTCCGGGCTAAAACAAACCCTGACTGTTACACAATATTAGCAACGGTTTTAGATACCTATGACCATGACGGCAATAGACTGGTAACTGACGCAGACCTGCAAAAGGAACGGGATGATGGCAAGAGTGAGGATTACATTAATCAAGAATATTTTTGCTCATTCAATCAGGGGATAGAGGGAACTTACATCGGCAGGGAATTACAGGAACTGGCCAACGAAGGACACATAACCAAAGTGCCTTACGAGAAAGAATTGCTGGTAGATACTTACTGGGACTTAGGAATATCAAAAAATAGCATGGCGGTTTGGTTTGTCCAGCAAATGGGGAACGAAGTAAGATATATAGACTTTGAAGAAGCAACCGGAATGACCTTCACCTACTGGGCGCAACTACTACAGGCTAAAAATTATCTATACGGGAAACACTACGCACCGCCGGATGTCAGAGTTAAGGAAATGGTTGGCAAGGGGCAGATTGCACGGACCCGGCTTGACCACGCAGCCGATGTGGGAATTAAATTTGAAATAATAGTTTACTGTAGCTTTGAAAACAGCGTAGAAGTGCTAAAAGGATTACTTCCGGTATGTTGGTTTGATGAAGAGAAAACAAGGGTAGGCAGACAGCATTTAGAGATGTGGGGCAGAGTATGGAATGACATCTTGCAGAAATATACAGACCAAGAGAAGGCAGACGGCAATGATCATGCAGGGGCTTCTATTAGGTATTCAGCTATCTCAATCAGGCAGATAGGACTATACAAGAGTACCAGCCAGGGCTACGCAGATAACGACTATGACTATGTTAAGAGGCATAGCAATCGATATTCAGGATTGTAAGGGGGGAAGTATGAATAAGAAAGATAAAGATAAATTAGAAAGTGATATTTTAAAGAGTATTGAACAATCACAATCATATTTAACACACACTTCAATAGATTTATTAGACCCATCATATCAATTAATAAGGAAACAACTAAGGCTTATGCAAAATATGTTGGTGTTTATATATTTAACCAAACCGATAACATTAAACAAGACCTCTTTAGGCTATGTAGGCGACCAGAACTCACCGATACCGATATATAAAGAGGACAACCCGCTTTACCGTGACAGTGTAGGGACGGAGGAATTATAGGAGGACACGCCATGCCCTGGAAGATAACAGGTAAAGACGATAGATGTAATGTAGTTAACCAGAATACCGGAAAGAAAAAGAATAAGAAGCCGATGAGCCGTGCAAAAGCTAAGGCGTATCTGAAGGCTTTGTATGCCAATGTGCCAGAGGCGAGGAAATAATAAAGGGGGAAACGTATGTACGATAAATATTTAAAGGAATTAGAGATAATTATTGAAAAGGGAGATTATTTTATTGATTTAGACAGGTCAGCCAAACTACTCGACCTCATCATCAAAATCAAGACTATACAGGCTTTAGATACTTCCGCTGAGCTGATAGCAAATAGCCGAAGGTTATCGAGGAATTAAGGGGGGGAATATGAGATTATTGGATTTAAGAATTGGGTGGAATTTTACCAAATGTAGGGCTAAATATAAAGAACACAAAAGTGCGAATTATACATTTTATATAGTTGATTATCGAATGCCTGAAAATTGGGAAACTTATAAAGATATATTAGAAATGCGTAATGCTGGTGTAGTTAAGACAAAATATTTTCATACAGAGAAAGAAGCAAAAAAGTTCTTAAATGAAGTGACATAACAAATTCTCGGGGGAGAAGGATATGATATACATTGGCAAAAAAGAAAGACGAAAAGGCACGGACAAAGGGCAAGGCACTCGTTGAATTTGTACTCAACCGCTACAATTACTCCAAGACCAACATGGCAACCCGCCACGCCCAATGGGAAGAATACTACGGCGACTACCGAGGTACACGATCCGACCTGAAAGAAGCCTGGCAGTCCAATTATGTGGTTACATCACTAAAAGAGGCAGTCCGAACCAAGCTACCTATCTACATGAATATCCTGTTCCCTGCCGACCTCTCCAAGTCCTTTGATATCAAGCCAGGAGAAGAGAATGATGAAGCCATGATCCCTGCCTTAAAAGACATTATTGCCTACCAGTTAGGCAATGTAGGCAGAAATAGGGGTGGGCTATTTAACGTAGCAGAGGGCTTTGTCAAGCAATTCGAGATATACGGCTACAGTTTAGCCAAAGTTCCCTGGATAGAGAAAACCGATGATGATGAATTTGAGGGTGTAGATATCGAGGTATGTGATATCTTTAACAGCTTCCCTGACCCTGTTGCCCTTGACGTGAATAAGAGCTGGATTGTTATTCGCAAGCCTGATGTCTTTGTATCTCACCTAAGACAGTTAGAGACAAAGGGAACTTATCACAGTATATTAGATTTAAAAGACACTTCACAACCTAGATCATCTGATACAGTAGGCGAAAACAAGATTAATACCGACAGGGTTGAACTACTGGAATATCACGGCGAAGTGCCTAAATCGCTATTAGAAGGCAAAATATCAGATGAGTCTACCGTGAACGTCTATGAAGATGATTATGTCAGGGCTATAATCACCATTGCCAACCGTGAAGTCTGTATTAGAAATGATGAATACCCCTATGAAAGCGGGAATATCTTCGTTGACGCAAGCAAAGATAAAATGCCTAACGAGCAGTTTGGTGTAGGCACAGGCGAGGATATACAGAGCTACGCAGAAGAACTGACCAACGCCCACAATAAGCTATCTGACTGCATTAATATTATAGCTAATCCAATGGCTGTGATGAACCAACAGAAGATGGCAGGTGTATCAGGCGGAATAGTTATCGGACACCCGGGAAAGGTGTTCTTTACTAATCCTAATGTAGATGATGTTACTAGGGCAATGGCTTTTATAAATACCACCGCACAGGCCGATTCACTTGGTCCGCTAATCAATTTCATAGGTATGTTAGAAGATAAGATAATGAAAACCACACAGGCAGTCCCTGTTATCTCAGCTATGCCAAGTGCGAGTGAACTGCCCGATACTTTAGGACAAACAAGAATACAGCAGGGGAACGCAGCCGAGCCTATTAAGCATATTGTGAAGCATTGTTTAGAGCCGTGGTATCAGAGGGTATTAGAGATTATTTATAAGCACGACTTGCAGTTCTTCTCTAAAGAGGAGGCATATAAGGTTTTAGGCAAAGAGAAGGGCGCACAATGGATCAAAGAGAAAGAAAAGAATGATATCGAAAAGAAGGATATCAAGCTGGCCGGCAACCCTGACTTTATCCCCAGGGGTGTCAGTATATTTGAGGAACATCAGGTTGAGCTGGCTAACTTGCTTAAACTTACCGAGATAGCACCGATGTTTATGAAGCCTACATATAATCCTGATGGCACTCCTGCATTAGACGGAGAAGGCAAACCCCAAATGCAACCTGTATTTAATTTAGAAGTGATAGCCAAACGAGTGGGGGAAGATATGAATTTTAGGGATTTAGAAGAATTAATCCCGGGGTTAAAAGAGGAACGGGAACGCAAAGAGGCACAAAAGACCGCCAATAAAGCAGCACAATCCACTGCTGCCAGACCGCAGCAACCGGGATTAGCTGGAGGGAATCCCCCGCCTTCCAATAATCCTGCTGCGGTAATGAGACCACAAGTTAATCAAGGGGGAAGGTAAAAGGAGGAAACCATGACCAACTACGACTCTGCAATAGACCAAGCTGACCGCCTGCGTACCACTATAGCCACGGCTGGCTGGCAGGATATATTAAAAATCAAAAATGATAAAAAAGCACATTATACCGATAAAGCACTTACCGAGAAGGAAATAAGTAAAATCTATTATGCGCAAGCCTATGTTGAAGCTGTTGATAATCTATTTTTAGAGATTGACGCTTTGCTAAATGTAGGCGATGAGGCAAGGAAAATAAAGAAAAAATAAATAATAAAGGAGTATTAAACCATGACCGAAGAAACCAATAACCAACCACTTGACCCGGAAGGACAATCGAGTGATGGACTGGTAACAGAGGATTATGACCAGCTTTCCGATGAAGCTCTGGAAGCATTAGTCAAGGGTAAACCTGCACCTGTTAAAACTACCGAACCTGTAAAAGAGGGCGAAGAACCTCCTGCCGAACCAGCACCAGTACCAGCCGATGAACTACCTGATGACCTGAAAGGCAAGTCAGCCGATGAATTAGCCAAAGCCTATCTAAACATTCGTAAACTGCACTCTAAACAAGATGAGGAACTGGGCAACCTACGAAAATTCAAGACAGAAGCTGACAAACTTGATACCGATATGAAACAGTATCAGATAGACGCTACTTCACGAAACATCGTAGAAAAAGAAATAAAAACTATGACCGATGCCGAAAAACAGAAGTTTTACGATGAATTTTCTGAAGATCCTGCTAAGGCTCTTATGCCTTACATATCCAAAGCAATCAGACCTATAGCAGTAGTACAAGCAAAACAGGCGAATGAAACAGAGATAAGCAGACTAATCGAATCTACGAAGGATAAGCAAGTTCCCTATAACCGCAAGGCAGTAGATAAGATATTGTCAACCTTCACCACAGCAGACGGCAGGAATAAGCTGTTTGCTGTTCACGGTACAAAGGCATTTGAAGAAGCCTATAAGATTTACCGGGACCAGAACCTTGACGCTGCCATTGAAAGAGAAAAAAAAGAGTTCATTGAGAAAGCGACCAAAGAAGCAGAAGAAAAGGCTGCAAAGAAATCAAAGACCTATACAGAACCGCAAGGGGCTGTATCTGCTTCAAAAAGTGGATCAACCGACTATGATACTATGCCGATGGCAGACCTTGAGAAATTAGTCGGGAAACCAAAAGACTAACATAAAAATACAAATTAAATAGTCTGTAATTCACGGGGGAAAACAAAAATAATAATAAAAAGGACGTGAATTATAATGGCATTAACAGGTGGAACAGCAACCACAACCTCAACCCTTACCCAATTAATGAAAACCTATTACGATAGGAAACTATTAGATTTTGCCGAACCAGTAATGGTAGCCGACAAACTCGCAGACCATAGTCGTGATATTCCTCAAAAAGAGGGTAAGACCGTAAACTTCACCCGATATATTGCACTGGCTAAAATAACTGCTGCAACCGCAGAAGGAGCAAATCCCGATGCTGTTGAGATGGAAGCCTTCGAGTTCGAGAAAACCACAGCCAAATACAGTAACACCATCCAGCTAAATGATACTTTAATTCTGACTGCTTATGATGATGTCACCGAAGCTGCGGTTATGCTCTGTGGTACTAACATGGGTGAAAGTATAAATTACCAGTATAGAAAGGCAATGGCTTTAGGCTTCTATCCTATGAGGGTAGATAATTCAACCACCTATGCTAAATCTGATGCTGTAGATACTACAGCAGATACGACTTATTGTAACTCAAGTTTAACCGAAGCAGATAATTTCTGGAATGATGGAGTAATCATCTTCACTTCAGGACAATGTGCAGGGTATGCAGGATTAATAAGTGACTTCGTTCAAAGTAGTGGAGTCGTTACTTTTGCACCTGCCTTAAAAGACGCACCAGGCGATACCGATACTTTCCGTATCGTTGTTACCACCGGATTAGCCGCTGCTAATGTAGTCACAGGGTCAGCCGTAGAAAGAGCTGTAGCTATCCTAAAGCACAACAAAGCACCTAAGTATGACGGTAAATTCTATGTAGGGATTATGAGTCCCTTTGTAGTCTATGACTTCATGCAAGACAGTGCCTGGGTTAATGCACAACATTACGCTTCCCCCGAAGCTATCAAGAATGGCGAATTAGGCAAGTGGGGCGGAGTCAGATGGTATGAAGATACCGAAGCCTGGACAGAAACAATTACTACTGGAGCTGCTACTTCCGGAGCAAGAGGATTTGGATACTACTCTGCAACAGGTACTATCAACCATACCCCAATATTCGGTAAGCACGCTATAGCAGGTACTCGTATAAGCGGCGTAAAAGACAAACTTATAATTAAGGTTTCAGGACCACAAGACACCTCTAATGCTACTAACGCATTTAGTCTTGTATCATGGAAGGCTTACTTTGTAGCTGTCGTCTTAAACGGATTATTCGGTGTAAATATCATAAGCGGTGCAAGTACCGTAGCTTAGTAAATTAACAGATTAACACAAATAGGCAGGGCGTAAAAACCCTGCCTGCAAAAAAGGAAGTGAGATTTTATGACTATAACTAAAAAGATTGAACAAGGTTTTGGTAATGGTGTCAATGGATTATACGATGTCCTGAAATGGTTCAATAATATGCCAGTAGACGCAGAGATTACAATTGGTGCAGAAGGCACAAATACTATAGATGCAGCTATTCAATTGAAAGACTATTTAGGTAATAATGTAACAATTCCAACTTATTTACCAGCTTATTGTTGCACGACATCAGCAGGAACTACAAAAGAAACTACTACTGTTTCAACAGAAGCCGCCATACTTACTGATGGAGAAATATTAGTAGTAACTGCAAAAACTGAATATACATTACTTAGTGAAGCAAATGGGAAAATAGGTGTGAGATTTACTGATACAGGAACGAATAGTTTTTATTTTGCAATAGTTTTACCAACTGGAAGAATAGTTGTAAGTGACGTAATAACCTTTACCACTTAACTTAACAGGTTTTGCGGCTGTCCGATGACACAACCGCAAACATATATTTCCAAAAGGAGGAAAAATAAAATATGAAAATTACTTTATATGAAATTATGGGTCTAAATGCAGGGGTTAACGCCATTATGATGAGGGAATTACCCCCGGAAACAGCAATGAAATTTAGCAAATTAATAACTAACTTCGTAAAAGAACTGCAAGAAATTGAAAAAGAAAGAAATAGATTAGCTGTTAAATATGCCAAAAAAGACAAAGACGGCAAACCTTTATACAAGACAGACAAGAAGGGCAAGAGTGCTTATGACCTTACTAAAGATAACCGTATCGCAATGGGTGTTGAGTGGGATAAGAAGAACCAAGAAGAAATTGAAATACCCTTTGAACCACTTAAAGCAACAAAGGAAATATTTGGCGAAACCATTACCCCCGATACATTGTATCAATTAGGAAAATTAATAGAAGAATAAAGGAAGTGATTTTAAATGAATATTAAATCAAGTGGATCAAAGGCGGCATCTGCCCTTATATTTACAGGGTCTTGCCATTTAGTAGGTGTATCTTTTACAGGTGATACCTTAAAATTCCCCACATTAACCGTATATGACAGCGTAACTGCAGCCAATACGGAAGTAGCTGTATTAAGACCGGTTTCATCTATCACCGATGTTACTAATGGCACTATTAACTTAATGTTCCCCGGAAATGGTATACATTGTGCTTCAGGAATATATGCTTCTCTATCAGCAGTAGAAGGGGATTATATTATTTATTACAGTGAAGATTAATAAGAAAGGAGGAAATTATGCCAACACGTATACCGATATACCGAGATGATATGTTTGAGAGAATGGACAGGGATAAGGCAGAGCTAAAGAAAGAGATAAATGATGTTGCCCTGCTTATACTTGCCAAATTAGAGCCTTGTGTATGTGAAGAAAACAGTAAACCAAAGATACTTATACAACCTATGACAAAGAAAAAATAAAGTAAGGTGATTATATAGATGCTTGCCACAATAGCAGAAATTATTACAGATGTGCGGTCTTTAGTCAATGAAGCAACTGCCTCATTCTGGACAGATGTCGAGATAACCCGCTGGGCTAATAAAGGGCAGGAGATAATTGGCACCGAAACCAAATGCCTATCTAAATATTATAAACATACCCTAATTGCTGCCGATATTGTTAATACTCGTGAGATACGGATGTATTCTGATTACGTTGCCCTTGATGACGGCGGTATTATCTATGACGGGAAACCATTAGAGCAGATAAGTTTAAATGCCTTAAATGAGCATGCCGGGAGCTGGCGGACTACTACCGGCACACCATCCCGCTTTTATTTCCGCAGCGATATGATAGGGTTTTACCCCATACCTTCTGTTGGTGCAGTTGTTGAGTATTACGGGATAGAGAGGGCAACTGAACTGTCAGGCTCTACCGTTCCTCTATCAGGTGATTATAGAGCGGTAGCTTTTAGGCAGTATATTGTAGATTACGCTGTTGCACAATGCTGGTACAAGAAAAATGAGATGGAAAAGTATCAGGGTAAGATGGCAGAGTTTATGAGGGGAATATATAGCATTAATGCAATATTGAATGGACACAAGAATCAGGGGGCGCAGATAATCCCCGGATACCGTGCAAGGGGACACCGTTATGCAGTACATTATGGAGATACTTCACGTTTCGATTAGGAGTTGATTAAATGGCTAAAAAAATATACAGAATATTAGATGACCTCTCCCCTTGTGAAACTCATTTACGTGACCTTCCCCGCAAACCTTCAGGGCTTTATAATTTAAAGCTGAATGAATACGGCCAGTTGGAAAAGCGTAAAGGTTATTCTAAATACAATACGACTTCTTTAAGTGAAGACCACAAGATAGTGGGCATGCATAGATTTTATAAACAGGCCACTACTACTAAGGAATTTTTAGTGGTCTGTGATACTATTGTTTCCAAATTGGCGGAAACTGACCCCTGGGGGGCAACCTCTATTAAGACAGGTTTAACCGCTGATAAGGAAACATTTTTTGTTGATTTTCTAAACCACTGCTATTTTGTTAACGGGACTGACGGCGTCTTTAAATACAATATGACCAATACCAGGACAGTGGGGATAACTGTACCTGGCGCTCCTACCGGCGTTTCTAATATTAATGGCTCTCTGACCGAAGGAATTTATTATTATAAATATACCTTTGTAGATGAAGATGGTTATGAAAGCAATGGGGGGACTACTTCGGAGGCTATCACTGCACTGGCTGACCCTAATGACGGTATTACCTTGACCATTGCCGCTTCTACTGACGCAAAGATAACCAAGAGAAGGATATACCGCACTACTTCCGGGGGGACTGTTTATTATTATGAGGGAGAAGTGCCAGATAATACCACTTTAACCTTTGCCTCAACGACTGCCGATGCCACCCTTGCCATAAATTCAGTCTTACATGATGATCACAATGCACCGCCATCTACCAGTCACTTAATCGCTAAACGATTAAACAGGTTATATCTGGCTTATGCTGAAAAATTATATATCTCTCATATCTCTGATTGTGAATATTTCCCCAGTGACTGGTATATACAAGCAGGGAATATGCAGAAGATATCAGGCCTAATAGAACAGGTGGATACACTACCCGTCTTTACTGATGACAGTATAGAAAGGCTTGTAGGAACAGATGAAGATAATTTTGAGTTTAGAAACGCCTATTCCACCAATGGCAATATTGCCTATCGTTCAGAAATTAATTGTGATAATCTACTGGTTTATTTAAGTTTTGAAGGATTATATTACTTTGACGGCGTGACCTCTAAAGAATTAAATATTCCCTTAAATGAATATATTAAAGCAAATATCAACGAAACCTACGCTTCTCTTTCGGCTGCCTGTTATTTTGATAACAAATATCTTCTAAGTTATCCCAAAGGGGAAAGCACTGTCCCCAACGAAACTATATATTATGACTTCAGGACTGGCACTTATGGGGTATATTCTTTCGCTTTTGACTGTTATTCAAAATGGGATAAGGGAAATGACGGATTAAAACTTAAAGGTGGCTCTACTACCATAGGCAGGGTTTATTCTGTCTTGACCGGGACAACCGATGATACTGCCTCAATCACTTCTTATGACAGTCCTGAACCGATAGATTTAGGGATGCCTGACATCTGGAAGCAATGGTTTAATATTTATATCAAAGTAAAGTCTACCACCAGAACTAATACCACTGTTGACGCTGATTCTGCTGCTTCCCAAAAAGTTTTGAATGTTACTTCCACTACAGGATTTTCAGCAGGGGGATTTGTTGTTATAAATGAAGGTGGGGCAAGAGAAGAAACAAAGATTATTGCTACCGTACAAAGTGGTATTTCATTAACTATGACTACTAATTTAACTTATGCTCATACCGCAGTCCAAGCCGATACAGTAGTAACACCTTTAAGATTTTATTACACTTTAGATGATGCAACGGAAACCTATAAAGATTTAACCTTAACTGCCGATACGACCAAATGGTACAAGATAGATTTAATTACAGGTGGGCAAAGAGCAAGGGCTTTGAAACCAAGACCTTATATCAGTGACGCTTATGATGCAACCATTATGGGATATGCCTTTGTCTATGATATTGAAGCACCTGAATATTAAGGAGAAATTATGCCTATAATCGTAACAAAAAACAATGAAATATCTAAGGGAATTGAACAATACTTCAAAGATAACGATATAGATATTAAAGATATCCGTAATCTGAAATTACTATTGCAGAGAAATAATGACCTGCTGGAAGGCGGATTACGAAGCAATAATGTAACGGGCTTTAGAAATACCTATGTTATTAATTCATCTGATAGTTTAGATGATACCTACCCTTTAGACGTTCATTTTAATATTGAAAATGAAATGACCAAGATTGTATCAATCAAGCTGTCTTTCTGGATAAA
>Ga0210003_1001938_pt1 | contig 17781 bp, 20 predicted proteins | sample LantaG_FD_182804 | JGI IMG/M metagenome (GOLD analysis project Ga0210003, IMG submission 182804) | Deep subsurface microbial communities from Baltic Sea to uncover new lineages of life (NeLLi) - Landsort_02402 metaG (SPAdes) (version 2) | ecosystem: Environmental > Aquatic > Marine > Oceanic >...
GTCGTTTCCCCCCTCCCCCCCGCCGACCTCGGCCCGAAAAAAGAAGAAAAACGCAACCAGAGAGAAAAAAACGTCTTCCTCTCTCTTTCCCTCTCTACTCACCCGGGGTGGTCCGCGTCCCCGCTCGGGTTCGCCTGGTACTCGATCGACGGCTCGTAGAGGTTGTTGCGGCAGATGGCGCACGTGTCGGTGCAGATCGCCCACGACCACATCGCGACGGCGTTCCACTTTTTGACCTCAAAGCGCTTGGTGCCAGCGGGCAGCGGTGCCGCGGCCGCGGCGGCGGCCTTGGCTTTGCCCTTGGGGTCGGCGGCGGGGGCGGGGGCGCCAGAGGGGCGCTCGACGTCCATGGCGTCGGCCATGGTTGGCGATGGAAGTTCTTACGGTTTCCTGGGGGAGTGGAAAGTGGGGAGAGAGAGAGAGAGCGAGCGAGAGGAGATGGTGGCGGTGAGTTTTCCAGTCTTTTCTTCTCCGAGGAGAGCTGAGTGCGGCGCCTCTTTTCCTTTTCTTCGGATTCTTTCCTTCTTTCTGAAAAGGAGAGGAGTAAGGGCGCGCCTAGTTCGCCTTTTCTCTGCTGCCTCGGAGCGCAGAGAGTCCAGAGCGGCGAGAAAGTAGAAGCGAGTTTTTATTCCCGAGAGGGAGAAGAGGTCGACGGCGAAGAGGTCGAGGTCGAAAACAAAGCATTGTCGTTTTTTTTCTCTCTCTGTCTCTTTCTCTTTTTCTCTTCTTCTCTCTTTTTCCCTCGACGAGCGAACGAGCTCCCCAGCGGCATCACTTCACGCCACTCAAGGGCACGAACCAGTGAAGAGAGAAAAAGAGAGAGAAAGAGAGAGAGCAGGCGACGCGCGACGAGGCGAAACAGGCGAATGCTTTTTTGATCGATGGAAAAAAGAAATGGTTGCTCTCTCTCTTTGTTGCCGCCTCTTCCTCTCTCTCTCTCTCTTCCCACTCGACGAACCTGGGCAAGCGCGCTAGCGAGAGGGGGCCTAGGCGCAAGACGGTCGCACTCCCGCTCGAGGAAGGGAAGAAAGAAGGTGCGAAGAGAGATGAAAGGGCGTCGAGAAAGTGGCACGTCGAGGCGATGCGATGGAAATGAAGAGTGACGATGGTGCCCGACGGCGATGGCGACGACGACGACGACGACGACGACGACGACAACCTCTTCTCTGCTTCGAATCGTTGCCGACTTCTGCCTCTCCTCCTTCGAATCGTTACCGAAGCTGCCTCTCCTCGACCTCGGCTCGCCCTTTGAGTTCAAAATGCCCCAATTTTACATTCGTTTCCAATTCTTTTCTTTAAAAGAGAAAAAAATCAAGGCCAGACCACCCTCGACCTCCACTCGCCCTTCTCGCTTCCCCCCTTCTCGCGCTCCTCCAGCTCCCAGAGCGTACGCTCGTCCTTCTCCAGGTCGACGTGATCCACCGCATCGACGTCCAGGAGCACCAGGCAGAAATGCTCGTGCGGCGGGGTCTTCTTCGCGGTCTCGCTGGCCGATGCCGACTCTGCGCCCACTCCTCTCCCGCCCCTCGTCTCTGCCGCCGGCGCCGAGACCGGGGTCGATCCCCCATCCCCTCCGCCGCCGCCGCCGCCGCCGCCAGCTTTCTCCGTCCCAGGGGCTGGGCTCGAGTGCCACTCCCTGACCCCCGGGCTCAGCCTCTCCCACGCGGACAACCGCAGCCCCGCCGCGCGGGCGTCTTCAGCCGCGAGCGCGCCAGAGATGACCGCGAGCGTCCCCGAGAGGCGGAACTGGGCCCGCGCCTCCGTGAAGTACCAGCAGGCCTCTGCTCGCGGGTTGAGGGACGCGTGCTCTACTTTGGCGGTTCTGTGCGGGAGTGGGAGAGTTTTTTTTTTTTGATGGAGAAGCGGCGGGGGGCGCGCGTGAGTGGAAGAAAGAAAACGACAAAAAAATGGCGTCAAGGCCGCGTCGCGATCGTCGAGGTCGGGCTCGCGATGTCGCTTTTTCGCCTCAGCAATCAGCTTTTGCCTCTGCAAAGCTCACGGCGTCTTATTTGCCTCTGCAAGCTCGCAACTGGCGAAGCTTCTTTTTGCCTCTGCTTCGACGGGGAAGCTCTTTTGCCTGTTGTCGCCATTGACGACATGCAATTCCGATCTGCTCGACGAGCCAGTCGGATCGGTTCTCGCGTCCTCCTGCTCCTCCTCTCTCTGCGCGTCTCCGCCCTCAAATTGATGGCCTTCCTCACCTAGCGTCGGTGACAAATCCGAGCCGCGGCGTCGTCATCGTCGCAGCAGAAGCCGCCGACCCCGACGCCGCCGCCGCCGCCGCCGCCGACGCTCCATCGCTGCAATCGGCGAAATCAAACCAGCCGCGGAAGACGACAGACCGCACCGCCGGGCGGCCGTCGGGCCTGACGGTGGCTATCTGCAGGTAGCGCGAGGCAGGGGTCGACGAGCCTCGCTCGAGAGCGCGGGCGATGGCGGCGTGCCAGGGCGGGGGAGGCGGGAGCGATGGGGGCATTCTCATCTGGAAAAGAAAGTGGGCGGCCGGCACCTTCCGAAACAAAAAAAACCCTTCAAAGCCGGTTTCTTTTTCTCGAAGGTAAACTTTTATATCTACCCGGAAAAGCGAAATTGTCACTTACTTAGGTCCCGCTTAAGCTCGTGTGCGAGCGAGAGCAGGGGATGTAGCTCAGCGGTAGAGCGTCCGCCTCCAGAAAATGGAGCGAGCCCTAGGCTCGCGAGGCCAACGCTCCCATACAAACGTTGCCAGCGGACGGCCGCCCGTTCGAATCGGGTCATCCTCATGCACTTTTTTTTTGCCATTTTACGTGGACGTCCTTTGCTCGAGCACCCTCGCCGAGGCACGGCGAAGTTTTTGATCCGACGGCGACGGCGGTGAAGGCGAGGCGAAAAAAGTGAAAAGGTTTTTTTTTCTTACTTCCTCCTTCTCTCACCTTGTCTCACCTCCCGCTCTCCCAGTCTAAAACTCTATCTCTCTCTCCCCACCTCCACTCCCCTCCCCCCCCTTCTCCACCCCTCACTTCCCCTTCTTCGCCCCGTACCCGCTCTTCCCCCTCTTCGCCTTCATCACCGACGACTTGCCGGCGAAAGCCCCGTCGGAGCTCCTCACGACGCTCAGGTTCCCTGCCGCCGTCGCGTCGCGCCCGACCTCCTCGCGCGGCGGCTTGCCCCTCCACACAACGCGGAGCGCCGTCCCCGCGAACCCGGCCGCGGCGCGCAGCGACCGCTCGACGTACCTCCGGTAGTCGTCCGGGAACAGCGACACGTCGTTGACGAACAGCACGAACGTCGGGGGCCTCGTCGCGGGCTGCGTCGCGTAGTACACGCGCCCCTTTTTCGGGGACGAGCGGTTCCCGGGCGGGCCCCGCCACGTGACCGCATCGCGGACGACCATGTTGAGCGTCGCGGTCGGGAGCCGCCTCGCGTGCTGGTCGCCCGCCGCGGCGGCGGCTGAGAGCACTTTCGCGACGCGGCGGCCCGAGGCGGCCGAGGCGTGGACGACGGGGGCCCACGCGACGGGGCGGAGCTGGGCTCGGACCTCGGCCTCGAACGTCGCGACGGTCGAAGGCTTTTTTTTTTTTTTTTTGAGGTTTTGAGGTTTTTGAAGGTGTTTTATTTTGGTGAGCCAAGATCTTGGAAGTCTCGCGTTCCTCGCTCGCTCTTTCTCTCTCTCCTCTCCTTCTCAGGTGCCCTCTCTTTCTTCCTCTCTTCCCTCTCGAACCTACCTCCCTGTTCGGCACCGCGTCCCACTTGTTCAGCACGATCACGCAAGCCCTGCCGGCCGCGGCGATCGCCTCCGCCAGCCTAAAGTCCTGCGCCGTCGCTACGAACCGCCCGTCGCGCGAGCACGCCGCCGCGTCGACGACGAGCGCGACGACGTCGGCGCGCCGCATCGCCTGCAGCGCCCTCCCCACGGCCAACCCTTCGGCGCCGTCCGTGGGGCTCGACGACACGGCCGCGCGGCGCCTGATACCTGCGGTGTCGACCAGGCGGAACAGCCTCGAGCCGACGCCGTCGGCGGCGGAGCCGGGAGGACCCCGCACGACGGCGTCGACGGCGTCGCGCGTCGTGCCCGCAACGGGGCTCACGATCGCGCGGGTCCCCCCGGCTATCGCGTTCAGCAGGCTCGACTTGCCCGCGTTGGGCCTGCCTACAATGGCGACGGCGAGCGGGCGACGGGCCCGGCGGGCGTCTTTCGCTGATTCGGTCATCTCGGCGTAGTTCTCGTCTTCTTCTTCATCGAACTCCTCGTCGTCGGCGATCGTCGCGTCGGTCTCGGCGCTCATCTTGAGAGTTTTTTTTTTGAAGGGAACGAGGGTCAGAAGGAGGGATAAGAATGAGCTGTTTGCTTGAGCTGTTTCCAAAGGCTATTGCTCGCGGCGAACGAGCGGACGCGCGCGCGCGAGCCCCCCGAGGAAAACCCACCGTCAAGAGAAGAAAAGAAACAAAAAGAACCCCTCAAAAACTCAAAAAAACTCCTCCTTCCCCTCACCGTCTCCGCCTCGGTCCCGGTGCTCGCGACCCTCTTCCTCGGCCGCGTCTCCGGCAGCGCGTCGAGCACCGCGTCCAGCAGGTCGCCCGAACCGCTCCCGGACAGCGCGCTGACCGGGATCGGCTCGACGCCCGACTGCCACGCGTCGGCGATGGCCGCGGCGGCACGCGCCGAGTTGTCGCACTTTGTTTTTGTTTTTTTTGTTTGTCGTTGAGAGTGGAGGGAGGAGCGGGTGGGGGGTGGGGGGACGGCGAGTGAGCTTTCTTTTGGCGTTCTTCCCTCGCCGATGCTCTCACTCGACCTCCTCGAGGCCCCCGCGCGAAGCAGGAAAAAAAACTCGACGAAAAGAGAAAAAAAGAAAAAAGAGAAAAAAGAGAAATAAAAAGTCCCCTCACCTTGTTCACCGCGAGGAGCAGCGGCGCCTTCCTCTCCCCTCCTCCCCCTCCCTTTTTCCCCTTGCGGCTGCGCGCCCACTGGATGACGTCCAGGTCCGCGGCCGTCAGCCCCGTCACGCCGTCGACAACGACCAAGAGAGCGTCGGCCTCCAGCGCGGCCGCGGCGGCGGCGGCCTCCACGGCCTCGGGCAGGTGGTTGGACCCCGAGGCCGCCGCGACGGCCGCGGCCGCCGCGGCCTCGCTGACCGCCGCAGACGCGCGCTTTCTTTCTTTGAAGGTCCGCGCGGCAGAACTGGCCGCCGCGGCGGCCTCCTCGGCGGCCCCCGCGGCCATGAGACCGCCCGTATCTACCACGGCGAACTCGCGCCCGCGCCACCTCGCTCGAGAAAAGAGCGCGTCGCGCGTGACGCCGGCGAAATCGGCGACGACCGCGGCGCGGCCGTCCCCGACGATGCGGTTGAACAGCGCTGACTTTCCCACGTTGGGACGTCCTAGGATCACGAGGCGCGGGAGGCGGCGAAGCGGGGTCGGGCGGGTGCGTGGAGGTTGAGGAGGGGAGGAAGAAGCGGCGCTTTTGACGTCGTCGTCGCCGCCGCCCGCGGTCGTCGAAAGCCCTGCGAGCACGCCAGAGAGCAAACCGACCTCCTCCTCGTCGTCGTCGTCTTCGTCGTCGTCATCACCGCCCACCACGGCGCTGTCCGACATCGCCAGGTCGGCGTACTCGAGCTCGGCGGCGACGGCCGCTGCCTCGGAGTCGAGCGCGGCCTGTTCCTCGTCGGAGAGGGGCTCGAAGGCTCCCCCGGAGTCGGAGGACGAGCCGCCGCCGCTGTCGCCGCCGGAGTCCTCGGGCGAGCCCGCTCCGGCCCGCGCCGCGACTCGGCGAGAAGGGGAAGGAGAAGAGCGGAATGTTGCTGCTTGGCGTTGTTGCCGTTGCTGCTGCCTCGGCAGCAGTGTCAGCTGCTGGCGACACGAAGGAGAAGAGGAACGAGCGGGCACGGCCGCCGCCGCGGCGCGAGGGCCGCAGCGGGGGGCTCGTCCTCGGGCAGCGGCGACGGCTGCCTCGCCCCGGCACTGCCTCCTCCCAGGCGTCGACGTCGCCACTCTATTGCTGGCGAATGCGAGAGAACTCATCGTCGTCGTTGTTCGAAAGAGACAAGAATAAACTTATCCGTCCTTTGTTGCAGCACCGGTTTGATCTTTGGCCATGCGCTGCGCCTCCTGGAACATAAAGTTGCTGAGGCCTCGCACCGCGGTCTCCTTGGCGGCCTCGACGGCTGCCGGGTCCTTGAGGCCCGCGTTCTTCTTGAACTGGTGGCGGACGGTCTTGCGGAGCTGGTCGCGGTTGCCTCCCTGGTTTGAGTTTTTGGTTGAGTTTTTGTTTGAGGTTCGAGGTTGAGTTTTTTTTTCCCGCCCCGAAAGCAAGCCGTCGCAGGCGACTTTCCATTTGAGGTCCAATCGAATTTTCTCGCGCGTGTCGCAATCGGCCATCCGCGTTGCTCCGGTCCATCAAACCGCGTCCACAGCCACGATGGCATCTCCTCTATCGCAATCAGCACACGAAGAAGCGAGAGAAGGGAAAGCATCGACAGCCAGCCGCGTCGCATCTTTGACGTCGGCGGCTGCTGTGCCAGCGAGCATTGGAAATAGTTTTCCGTCATTTCTTCCCGCTCCAATCTCCAACAACGGCCCCCCTACCTGCGTGCTGGCCACGTAGTCAGCCAGGCGCAGGCAGTCGCGGAAGAGCTTGGTGACGGCAAAAGTCGTGGGGTGCCCGGACATCGGTTGGTGGGGGGAAGAGAGGGAATTAAGTCTCACGAAGCAAAGGGGAAAAAAAGTGGTTTGGCGATGTCGGCCTCCACCTTTTTTTTTCTTTTTTTCCCTTCGACCTCGACAGGGAAAAAAAGAGGCAAGCATACTCCACGTAGCAACGGCGCGAGCGAGAGCCCATCGCCGATGTTTCTCGTCAAACAGCACTTTCCGAAACGTTTTTACACTGAGAGAAAAAGAGAGAGAGGGTCAACTCGTCCTTTCTTTCTTCCTCTCTGATCGACCTCCTGCTTCCTCTCTCCGGCGCCGCCTCTCAACTCCTCCTCCTCCTCCTCCTCGCCTCTCCGAATCGAACCTCCTGTTCGATTTTTGTCCACTGGAGCCACCGAATGGGCTCTACCTGGGCAGTGGCGCACCGCTCGCCGCGCCGCTGCCACCGCTCCCGCGCGCTGCTGCTCCCGTTGGCTTGAAGCTCAGCGTGCCAAACCTGCTCGCGCCGGCGCTGCCGACGTTTGACTTTGCCGTCGCCAGCTGCTGCCTCGGCGGCGGCGGAGGCATCGAGGTTTTCGGCTTCGAGGAAGCAGCGGGGGCAGCGGCGGGAGCGGCCTTTCCAGAAGCGGAGGCATCGGAGGCAGCGGTCGGAGCGCCGTCGATCTTGGCCATCGCGGCGGCAAACGGCCCGCTCCTCAGGCTCGCCTCCATCGTGGGCCTCCTGCCCGGGTCCGGGTGCAGCAGCGCGCGGATCAGCCGCTGGAAGGGCGCCGACGCCGCCGGGAGCAGCGCCAGCCTCCCGCTCCGCAGGTTGTGCCAGAGGGGGCCTCCGGAGGGCAGGGGGGCCCCCGAGGCGAGCTCGTAGAGGGAGGCCCCTAGGGCGAAGGCGTCCGCGGCGGCGAGGTCGACGCGCTGCTTCCTCGAGCTGCTCGAAGGGGAGGGCTCCAGCAGCTCGGGCGCGAGGTAGCGGCAGTCGCCCTCGTCCGGGGAGAGCGCGGCGACGCCAGAGCTCGTCGGCGTCGCGAGGCCAAAGTCCCCGAGCTTTACCGCGACGGTGGCACCGGACGCGCGGGCGTCGAAGCAGTAGTCCTCGTCGAGGCCGTCCGGGTCGGCGGCGGCGGAGCCCCCCCCGGCGTCAAAGCCGTCGTCGTTGTCGCCGCCGAGGTGTCCGCCGTTTCTTTCCCCTCCGCTCCTTTCGCCTCCTCCTCCCCCCGCTCCGCCCAGCATCTCGACGGAGCACCCGTCCGCGGCCAAGGCGCAGAAGATGTTGTCCGGTTTCACGTCCATGTGCGCGATGCCCCGGCGGTGGAGGTGGGCGAGGGCAGAGGCGACCTGCGCTCCGGCAGACACGAGCTCCTCCTCGCGGAGCGGGGTCAGGGCGGCGTGGTGCACCGAGCTGGAGGAGCTGCCATTTCCTTTTCGGCTACCGCCGCTGTTGCTGCTGTTCCCTCCGGCTCCACCTCCGCCGATGACGGCCGCCCTGGCGGCCAGGGAGGCGCCGCACCTCTCGAGCTGGACGTGCATGAGGAGCCCGCCTGGTGTTGTTGTTTTTCGTTGTCGTCAGTGGTGTTGAGAGAGCAAAAGAGTTGAGTTTTGAGGGGAAAAAGATTGCCCGAGTTCGAAAAAGCAAAACCTTTTCCTCTTCATCTCCCCCCCACTACCCCCCAACAAAAAAAAACACGCACCTCGTGGCCCTCTCTCCGCCCATGCGCCGTAGTACCTCACGATCCCTGCAAATAGTATTTTCGGAAGAAACAAGAGGAAGAGAAAATTCGTTAAAAAGAGTGAGTTCCCCCCCTCTTTCTTTTTTTCCATTGAAAAACCGCGGCTCGCGGCGCCAGAGGAGGATCGGGGCAGCGAAATGATTCTTCTTCTTCTTCTTCTGCTGCTCGTGATCGTCGGCGAGTCCGATTCTGTTTTCTTCGAGAATGGCGGAGTCTCGAAAACTCTCCCTCGAAGGGAGAGAGAAACAGGGAAAAGACCGCTGGAAAACCCCTCCCTCGCGAAGGGAAAAAAAAAACCAACCTCGGTGCGTGCCCGCGGCCGCCAGCGCCTGCGCCTCCTGCCTCCACCTCGCCACGTCCGCCGGCGAGAAAAGCTCCTGCGTCGACTTCTTGACCGCGTACTCCCTCCCGTCGAGCCTGTGCGCGGCCCTGACGACGCGCGAGAAGGCGCCGGCTCCCAGCGGCCCCAGCTCGCGGAACTCTGCCGCGTAGCGTGAGACGACGGGCAGCGACTGCGGAGAAGGGAGGGGAGGCGGGGGCGCCGCGGCGGCCGCTCCTCCGCTCCCGCCGCTGGACATCGGGGAGCCCGGGCGAGGAGCAGGGACGGGCATGAAGACGTTGGTGGCGACGGGCGGCGACCTCGCCCTTCGGTGGCTGCCGCGGAGCAGCGCCGGCAGGAGGGCGGCGGCCTGCTGCTGCGACGAGGAGAGCTGCTGCGAGCTCCCCCCCCTCGGCGGTCCCGCTGCCGGGTGCTGCAGCTGCGATTCCTCCCCACCAGCTCCCCCCGGCGTCGCCCCGCCAGCTGCCGCCGCAGCCAGCCTGCTCCCGCGGGCCCTCTTCGCAAAGCCCCGTAGCGGCGACGGCGCGGCCGCGGCGGGCGAGCGGGCGTGCCTCGAGCCCGTGAGGACGTTCCCGTGAGTTGCTGCTGCTGCAGGGTGGTTTTCCATGGCCTGGTCGGCCGGGGTGACAAAGTCTTGAGAGCTGTGCAGTTGTTTGTTGTCGCAGTCGTTTTTGTTTTCCCTCTCGTTTTCGGGAGAGAGAGAGGGGGGCGTGAGAAGGTTGAGGTTGAAAAGAAAATTACGAACGCCGGCGAGCGAAGGCTGCATTCGCGCGACGAGTTTTCTCTCTCTCGTCGTTTCAACTCTCTCTCTCATCTCTCTCTTCTCTCATTCTCACCCTAGCATGTACGCATCAATCTGGCTCTGCGGCGCGAGCTGCGACAGCGGCGGGTCGAAGCCGGGCTCGTCGTAATGCTGCGGGGCAACAGGCGCAATTCTCTGCTGCTGCTGGAATTGCCTCTTCGGTGTCTCTCCCCATTTCGGAGGTGGCGCTGCTGCTGCTGCGGCCTTCACCCCCGGAGCCTGCTGCTGCTGCTGCTGCTGGGAGTTGAGCGAGCAGCCGCTCAGGGCCACGTTCAGGTCCTGGCTCGCAGTCATCATGTTGACCTGCTGCTGCGAGTTGTTGTTGACCTGCGAGAACGCGAGGCGCCCCACGCGGAAGGGCTGCTGCGAGAGCGAGGTGACCGATGGAGCAGCGGCGGCGGCGACCGACGGAGCCACGCGATGATGGGCATCGCCCTTGTCGCCGCTGCTCCCGGGCTGCGAGGGCTCGGCAGGGCGCATTTCGGTTGGTTGATTGCACAAGGCGGCTGACGAACGGACGAGGAGACAATTGGAGAGTGTCCAACAGCGGCCCCCGTTTCGGACGAGAGCGGAAGAAAGCGAAACGCTCGAGCGAGGTGTCTGTCCGATAGCCGGCGTTTTTTCGGTTGTCACCGCGACTAGCAGAGAAAAAAAAGGAAAATTGATCCAGAGAGCACGGAACTCTTCCACTTTTCGGTATCGATTTGGTCCTTCCGCGCATTATAGTGGGCTCCTCCGCTCCCTCGATGCCGCGGCCGCGCCCGCGCAGGGACCCGTGCGACTGTCGAGACTGTCTGGAAGGCGACGGCGCAGCAGCGGCCGCGCGGGGAGTTGGTTTTCTCGATGGAATCGTCGATGACGAGAAAATGCCGTCGTCGTCGGCGACGGTGAAAACCTCGACCACCCCCTCCTCGCCTGCGCTCACGGGCACCCGCGCCGCGAGGCAGGACCCTCCGCCGCGGGCCCTGCTGCTCCTGTGCGACGGCATGCTCCCGGATCTGATCGAAGAGGCCGCGGCCGCGACAGGGAGCAGCTCTTCCTCGAGGAGCTCGAGCGTTTTTCCGCACCTCGACGCCGTCGCGAGGGGCGGCGCCGTCGGGACGCTCGCGCTCAGGAAGGAGGCGGAGGCAGGGGCGGAGGCGGAGGCGGCGTACGACCCGCGGCTGCGGCGACACGCGGCGCTGTTCCAGTTGCTGGGGTCGCGCTTAGTGAGTCTTTGTGATGGCCTCGGCCAAGCGAAAACGAAGAGGAAGAGTTCTCGGTTCTTTCTTGGTTCCTTCTCACCTTCTCCGCCTTTTTTCCCCTCTCCGCTTCCGCAAACAACAGTCCCCACCTCCAAAGAAGAACAACAAGAACAAGAAGAAGAAGCCCCAACCCCTCTCCGAGCGCTTCCTGGGCCTCTCCGCGGCGCTCGTGACCACGGACGCTGCCGCCGCCGCGGCTGCGGCGACCGAGGACTCCCTCGGCGGGCTCCTCGACAAGGTCGAGACGTTTTCCGTCGCGGCGCCGCCGCCGGAGGCGGCTCCGTCGTCGTCGTCGTCGCCTCTGTCGTCATCGGCAGCGGCTCTTCTCGCCTCGCGCGTCGCTCTGCTTCTCGGTATCGACAAGCCGGTGCAGACAAAAGATGACAGCGCAAGAGAGGAAGCAGAGGAGAACTGCGACGGATCCTTCGACCTCGTCTTCGTTCACCTGACGGCAGAAGCCTTTTCCTCCTCCTCCTCCTCCGCCGCCGACGAAATCGTCGCTCCGCAGCAGAGCGCTCTTTCGTTCGCCGACTCGTTCCTGCGGCACGTGCGCTCTGCCCCCGGGGCCCTGGACGACCGAGGGGACGACGCGCTGGTCGTTGTGGCCGTGTTCAGCAGCAGCAGCAGCAGCGGCGGCGGCGGAGAGGAGGAGGGGGAGGAGGAGGAGGGGGGGGGAGGGCGGCTTGCGCTGCCAAAGCTTTCGCTCCCTCCTCGCGGCGGGGCGCCGCTGCTGCCGCCGCCGCCGCAGGGGCTCGAGAGGAGCTGCTCGACCTCCTTTTCCTCCCCGGTCCCTCGCCCGGCGCAGAGCTTTGAGTTCGCGGAGGGGGTTCGATTGGAAACAGAAGATGAAGCCCTGCTCGTCGCGGGCAGGTGCGACGGCGTCCTGAGGGTCGACGGCGCCCGGCGGCTGCTCGAGTGCGGGAGGAGGAAGAGCAGCAACGAGAGGAGCGAAAAGAAGAGCGAAAAGAAGAGCGGGAACGACGAAAACGGCGGCGGCGGCGTCACCGTTTTCCCTGGGGGGACTGGCCTGGGCTGCGTGCTCGCCGAGCACCTGCTGGACGAGATGGCCTACAAGTTAGGGAGGGCGCTCAAGTACGGGGCGTGAGAATCGGGGTAGAGAGTTGAGGAGGAGAGAGAAAACTTGCAACACTTGAAAGAAAAACCCAATTTTTCATTCTTTTAGTTTTTTTCGACGAAGATCGAGCGTTCTGTTTTTCTGTTGCCTCTCTTTCCCTCAGTCTCTCTCTCTCTCTCTCTCTCTCTCTCTCTTCATGATGGGCCGCGGCGGCCGCGGCCGTGACTATGCTGACGCCGCGCTCGATTTCAAGGGGCCTGTCAAGAGAAAGAAGAAAGCAAAGGAGCCCCCCGCGACGGAAACGAAGAAGAAGACATCGGAGCCAATGCCTCCTCGCTCTGGCAGTCGCCCCTCTCGTCGAGCAGCAGCAGCGGCGGCACCAGCTGCAAAGAAACAACAACTCGCTCCTTCCGGCTCCGACTCTTCCGCTTTGTCGCTTTCGGACAGCGGCGACGTTTCCTACGGGGAGAAGCAGGCGGCTGCCGAAGAAGACGAGGTCGAAATGATCGAAGACGAAGACGAAGAAGAAGAGGTCGAGGCCGAAGAAGAGGAGGAAGACGAAGAACAAAAAGAGGCGCCACGGCGAGCGAAGAAGAAATCAACCTCTCCCGCAGCAGCAGCAGCAGCAGCAGCAGCGGCAACAGCTGCCAAAGCAACAGCTGCCGAAGGTAAGACGGAGGAAAAAACAGCTGCTCGTCGCCGCCGCAACAGCGCCAACGCCGCGGCGCCGCCGACGGAGGCCGAGCTCGGAGCGCTGTTCGACCTCCTGGCGAGCGCGGCGCGCGGAGGAGCCCGAGGAGGCCCTTCCTCTCCTCCCGCGGCCGCCGCAGCAACAACGATCCACCGCTCCGCGGTCGCTGCCCTCCACGTGCAGCTCCTGGGGCAGCCCCCTCCCGAGCAGCTCCTCGACGACATGATGCTGGTGGCTCACGAGCTCGGTTGCGGACGGAGGCTCGGGGCGCTGACGCGCGCGGAGGTGGCGGCGCTGGCGAGGCGGGTGCTGTCGAGGGGTTGAGGGGGAGGAGAGAGAAAGCTCGAGGGAGAGGAATCGCACTCGAGGTCTTCCCCTGTTTCATCATTGTAATGTACCCCCATCAAGAGCAGCGCTTTGTTTTATTCGAGCCTCGAGGGGAGAGAGAACGAGGGAGACAGAAAAATGAGAGGAAAAGGAGGGAGAAGAAGGGAGATAGTATTTTACAGAAAGTTTTTAGTACTTTTCTTTATGGTGGGACGGGCGTCTGAGAATTCTCAATGAAAGTGGCAAGAAGAACGCAAGGTACGGCGTTTCATTTCTTCCGTATTTTTTGTACGTATGCTCTCCGCGTGTAAGGGGAGGAGATGGAGGAGGGAAGGGAGGGAAGTGTAGAGAGACGAAACACAAAAGTGTGAGACGAAATGGAAAAATAATAAAAAGAAGACCCAACAAAACTCACTCCCACCACTTCCACCGCTCGGCGGCGAGCAAGCCCCGCAGCGCCAGCTCCCACTCCCTCGCCGGGACGTCCCACGAAAAGTCCACCGCGGCAGCGCGGTCGAGCCTCCGGTCCCAGGAGGAGGGCGAGGGCGGAGCGAGGAGGAGGCCGGGGCGCTTCGAAGAAGAAGCGTCGTCGCCGTCGCCGTCGCTCCCGTCGCCGCCGCCGCCGCCCGAGGCGGCCTCGGGGCAGGGCCCGCCCAGGCTCCCGCCCCCGGCCGCCTCCGCCGCCAGCGCCGTCACCGTCTCCACCAACGCCCGCACAGCGCTCGCTTTGGCCTTCGCGTCGTCGCTGGGGCCCACGCTGCCCATGGAGACGCCGCCGCCGGCGGCGACCAGGTCTGCCAGCCCCCCCGTGTCGGCGACGACGGGCAGCGCGCCGTACCGCGCCGCGGCCCTCGCGACGAGCCCGCACGGCTCGAAGCGCGACGGCACCAGGAGCACGTCGGCGGCCGCGGCGAGCAGGTGCGCGGCGCGCTCGCTGAAGTCGGGAAGGCCGACGGCGCGGCCCGGGTGCGAGAGCGAGAGGTCGCGGAGGGCCTCCTGCATCCAGGCCTCCCCCGCGCCGAGCGCGGCGAGCTGGATCCGCGGAGCCGGCTTCCCGGAAGGAGACGCGGGAGCGGGAGGAGGGGAGGCGACGGCGAGGTCGTCGAACCTGAAGGGCGCCCCCGACGGCGGCCGCGAGCAAGGCGGCGAAGAGGAGCCGGAGCCCACCAGCGCCGGCGCGGCGCTCAGCAGGACGTCGACCCCTTTCTGGTCGGTCAGCCTCCCGATGTAGCCCACCAGCACCGCCTCCGGGTCGCTCCGCAGCCCGTGCGCGGCCTGGAAGGCGGCCTTGGCCGCGGCCTTGCCGGAAGAGCGGCGGCGGCGGGACTCGGCGCTGGAGGCGGCGGCGGCGGTGGCGGCGGCGTTGGAGGCTTCGGCAGAAGTCGCGGCGCCGTCGCTGCCGGCCTCCTTCTTCGCCCCGCCGCCCTCCCCTCCTCCTCCTCCTCCCTCCGCCTCCGCCTCCCCAATGCCATCGGCAGGGAAGCGCACGCTCTCGGGCAGCAGCGCGTCCGAAGCAGGATCCCACTCGTGCGTGTCGAGGCCGTTGACGATTCCGAGGACCCCCCTCGAGGAGAGCAGCGGCCCGAGGCCGCAGCCGGGGTCGCCGCCGCCGCCGCCGCCGCCGCCGCCGCAGCCGCTGGTCCCTGCCGTGCCGGTGATCTCGCGGGCGTAGGTCGGCGAGACCGTCAGGAGCAGGTCCGAGGCGGCCAAGGCGGCGCGCATCCAGTTCATCAGAAGGGCGGGCGGGATCCTCCTCGTCTCCCTCCTCGGCTGCGGGCACGTGTCGCGGGAGCAGCCCTGGCCGCGAGAGGCCTCGTCCCCGTCCTCCCCCTCCGCCTCCTCTGCTCCGCCGCCTCCCCCTCTCTCGCGCCACCAGAGTGGCCCCGCGTCCGCGGGCTCCAGGCACAGCCGCGGGGCCGCCCCCGCCGGAAACACGCCCTGGTACGCCAGGTTGTGGATGCAGAAGGCCACACGGGCACGCGAGAGCGAGGAAGAGAGGGCCGCGGCGTAGGCCTCCCCGGCGGCCGACGCGTCGTTTTCGTCTCTCTTTTCGCCTCCTCCAGCGGCGGCCTCGGCCGCCGCCGCCAAGGCCGCCCCCCCCCCTTCCTTGCCGCAGGGGGCCCTCGCGCCGGGGCCCCGCCCAGAGGCCGCGGCGCGCAGGAACAGGGGCAGGGGCCCGCAGGGCCAGTCGTTGCCAACGAAGGCGATCGGGCGCGGGCGCAGCGGGCCGCGGTGGTGCGGTGCGGGCGGAGGGAGGGCGGCGGCGAGCCCGGGCAGCGCCGGCGCCGCTGGCGGCGGCGGCGGCGGCAGCGGTGGGGCGAGCACCGAGGCGGCGCCGGCGACGCCCCTGCCCCCTCCTCCCCCGCCCCCACCTCCGCTTGCCGGCGGCGGCGGGGGCGGCTCCTGCTCGCCGGCGTCCTCCCTCTCCCTCTTCCCCCCCTCCCCCTCGGTCGTCTTCTCTCCCTCCCTGCCCGTCTTCACCCGCAGCGGCCTGCCGTCTCGCCCTGTGGGCAGCGGCAGCGACGGCGGCCGAGGGGGGGGGGAGGGGCCGCCGCCGCGGAGGAGGAGGGGGGAGCGGCCTCGTCGCTGCCGCTGCTCGCGGGGGCGCCTCGGAGGCCGACGTCGAGCTTGCCCATCGCGTCTCTGAGGGCCTCACTCGCGCGAGAGAAGACCGACGTCGGAGGGGTCGGCGCCTCGGGGGCGCCGCTTCCATCGCCGTCACCACCGCTATCTTCGCCGCCGCCGTTTTCGTCTTCGTCTTCCTCCTGCCTCCCGCTTCCGCTCCTGTCTACCATCCCGCCCATCAGCCTGGCCTTGATCGAAGCCGTGGTCTCGAAGAAGCGGTCCGAGAGGGAGGCGGCGGCGGCGGAGGGAGAGGAAGTAGCCTGAGGAGGAGGAGGGCGGGGAGGGGGCGCGAGAGGGGTTGTGTCGGCTGGAGGTCGAGGAGGAGCGGGATCGTCGACAGCGACAGCGGCGACCTCTTCTTCTTCTTCTTCTTCTTCTTCTTTGTCGTCGTCAGCAGCAGCGACCTCTCCGGCAGCGGCAGCGGGAGCGGGAGCGAAGAAGGAAGATGTGAGGGGGCGCATAGGAGAATCCGGCTCCAAGGAGAACGAGCTTTCCCTTCGGGCAGCAGCTGAGGGAGCGGCGGCAGCATCGGAAGCAGCAACAGCAACGGCCTCTTCTTCTTCTTCTTCTTCTTCTTCTTCGTCGTCGTCGTCGTCGGCAGCGGTCTCTCCGGCAGCGGCAGCGACGGCGGGAGCGACGAAGGAAGATGCGATAGGGCGCATCAGAGAACCAGGCTCGTCTTTCTCGAACGAGGAGCTTTCCCTTCGGACGGCAGCCGCGGGAGCGGGAGCGGGAGCGGGAGCGGGAGCGGGAGCGGGAGCGGGAGCGGGAGCGGGAGCGGGAGCGGGAGCGGGAGCGGGAGCGGGAGCGGAAACAGCAGCAGCAGCAGCTGCGGCGGGAGCTGAAGCAGCCGTCGTGGCGGCGGGAGGGACGCCGCTCACTGCGGTCGCAGCCTCAGCAGCAGCCACAGGCGGCCGAGGTGGGACAGCAGAAGCGGAGGATGAGGGAGCAGCGGCTGCGGCGGCAGCAGCAGCACTCGTCGGCGTCGCCTCTGCCTTCGCTTCCCCTTCTTCCCTGCCTTCCTCTCCCTCCTCTTCGATCACGACGCCGCCGCCCTCGACGACCTCGTCCCGCGACGCTGCGGCGCGACGCTTGTCCTCCTTCCTCTTCTGCTGCCGCCTCTGGCGGGCGCCTCCGCCTCCTCCGGGAGCAGCAGCGGCAGCAGACGCAGCAGCGGCAGCGGCAGCAGCAGAGGAAGGCGGCCCTCGGGGCCCTCCCTCCTCCTCCCCCTCCCCTCCTTCGCTCCACCAGGCCCCGTCCCCGCTCCCGTCCCCTCGCTCCCTGCTCCTCGCCGCCAGCGCCGCCTCGAGCGCCGCCGCGGCCCTGGCGGCCTCGAGGGCCAGGGACTGCTCGCTGGCGGCGAGGAGGTCCGCAGCGTGCGCCGCGGCGGCGGCGGCGGCGGTCCGGGGCCTGGTGCCCGCGGCGCTCGGCGGCGCCGTCGCCGTCGCCGTCGCCCTTGCCGCCGTCGTCGCCGCCGCCGTCGACCCTTTCCTCTTCGCCTCCCTCCCGCTCGGGGGGCTCCTCGCGAGTGCCGCCCCGAGAGACGACGCGGAGGAGGAGGACGACAGCGCGGTCGTTGCCGCGCTAGTGCCCTCGGCGACGACGGAGACGTCGGTCGCGGCGGCCGCGGCGGAAGTGGTCTCTTCCTCCTCCTCCTCCTCCTCTTCTTCCTCTTCGGCCCAGCCCAGCAGCAGCGGCGCCGCCAGGGCTGCCTGGCACAGGATCGAGTACCTCACGTCGAGCGAGCTGAAGGCGCCGCCGGCCTCGGCGTAGGTCGAGTTCCTCGACGCAGGGTCGGCGTAGATGTCCCCGCCGGGCCCGACCTCGAAGGCCGGGTGCGAGACGAAGACGCGGGTCACGACGGGGGACGGGGATGAAAGAGTCGACGCCGCAGCGCCGTTTCCGTTTCCGTTGCTGCCTCCTCCTCCTCCTCCTCCTCGTTTGCCCTTCGCCGTCGTCGTCGTCGCTCCCACGACCGTGCCGTTCTGTCCTGGGTCATAGAGCACGTAGAGTCTCGCCGGGGCGAGCGTGCAAGAGGGAGTAGAGGTGGAGGAGGAGGAGGAGCAGGCGCAAGCGCCGCTCGCGGTCCGTCCTTCGTCTCCGCTTTCGTCGCCGCTCCCGCTCTCGCTCCCGTCGGCGTCGGCGGCGTCGGCGGCGGCGGCGGCGAGCGCCGCAGGGATGAGGACGGGGACCGCGACCCCCGAGTCGCTCGCCCCAGGGACGGGCCCGTAGAGCGGCGCGACCGTCATGACGCGGTGCCCCCTAGTGCGTCGCGTTGCGTGTTTTTTTTGTCATGCGAGAGGGAGGGGGGGGGGGGGGTTTTGGTGGG
>Ga0210003_1001939_pt1 | contig 17776 bp, 17 predicted proteins | sample LantaG_FD_182804 | JGI IMG/M metagenome (GOLD analysis project Ga0210003, IMG submission 182804) | Deep subsurface microbial communities from Baltic Sea to uncover new lineages of life (NeLLi) - Landsort_02402 metaG (SPAdes) (version 2) | ecosystem: Environmental > Aquatic > Marine > Oceanic >...
CCGTGGTCTTGGCGAACGCACCCAGGATCGTCGTGTTGGGTATCGGCCTCTTTATGACGTCCACGGCTATGCCTGTGGCGTCGACGACACCCAGTTTCCTGAGGTCCTTCTTGAATAGCGTCTTGGCCTCCGCCGGGGTCTTCGTCGTGTTGTAGACGACGACGCCCCTGTCTTGGAGGCCCTGGGTTATGTCCATGGCTTCGGGCATGGGCGGGTCCAGCACCAGCAGGTACTCGGGGTGGTATATCATGCTGCGCGTGGCCTCGTCCTCGCGGCCGATCTGGGCGAACGCGAGCACCGGGGCGCCCCTGCGGGCGCTGCCGTACATGGGGAAGGCGCGGCAGAACTTGTCCTCGTAGCTGGCCGCGATGGCGATGAGCTCGCCGCAGGCTACTACGCCCTGGCCTCCCATGCCGTGAAGCCTAATCTCCTCTACCATATTGTCACCTCATAGAACGATTGGAGCGAAAGGGGTAACGTGTACACCCTAATCATCTCAACTCTATAGGACTTGAAATCTTACAGTAATAACTTATTCGGATCGTACTACGCGGCAGTATTTACTGTAAATATCATTTTTCGGTATAAATTGCGGAAACGTTATTCATTCCTCTGCGACCGTTTATCCATGCATAACGTCATTCTCATCGTCCTCGACAGCCTCCGGAGGGACCACGTTGGGGCCTACGGCAACGACTGGATCGGCACCCCCAACATGGACGCCCTGGCCGCGGAGAGCGTCCTGTACACGAACGCCTACCCCGAGGCGTTGCCCACCATCCCCGTCCGGAGAGCCATGTACACGGGGAAGCGTACGTTCCCGTGCAGGGACTACAAGGCGGCGAAGGGCGACGTGGTGCTCATCCCGGGGTGGCAGCCCATCCCCCCGCATCAGGTCACCGCGGCCGAGGTGTTCAGGCACCACGGCTACCTGACCGGCCTCTTCTCCTCGGTGCACCACATGTTCAAGCCCTCCATGAACTTCCACAGAGGCTTCACCAGCTGGGAGTGGATAAGGGGCCACGAGGCGGACCACCTCAAGGTACCCTACGCTGGCGACATGGAGGACCCCGGCAACCTGCCCTGCGACGAGATGTACGGCATGGTGGGGCACAGCCTCCCGTACTGCCTGGCCAACGTCCAGGACTGGAGGGGGGAGGAGGACTGGTTCGCGCCCAGGACCTTCGGAGCCGCCGCGAGGTGGCTTGAGCGGAACGGCGGCGACCAGAACTTCTTCCTGGTGGTCGAGGAGTTCGACCCCCACGAGCCTTGGAACCCGCCGAAGGAGTACCTGGACCAGTACTTCGACACAGACGCCTACGAAGGCAGGAGGATCATACCCACGGTGGGCGGCCCCAACGAGTTCATGGAGGGCGAGCTTGAGTACATACTGGCGATGTACGCCGGCGAGGTGACCCACTGCGACACGCACGTGGGCAGGCTCCTAGACAGGGTCAAGGAGATGGGCCTCTGGGACGACACCATCGTCGCCCTGGTGAGCGACCACGGCCACCCCATAATGGACCACGGGATAATGCACAAGGTGCCCGCCCACATGTACAACGAGCTCATGGACCTGGTCTACATGGTGAAGGGCCCCGCAGGGGAACACGGCGGAGAGACCTGCCCCGCATACGCGGCCCACCACGACGTCCCCGTGACACTCATGGAGATGGCGGGAGTCACGCCGCCCACGGGGCTGGACGGCGTCAACGTCTGGGACGTAGCGACGGGGGCCGCCGAGCCAACCAGAAGCTACGCCACCTGCATCTTCTACCCGTGGCTCTGGACCAAGGACGACAGACACGTCTACATGACCGACATCGACAACACCGAGGAGAGGCTGTACGACACCACCGTCGACCCCAAGGAGAGGGACGACGTAGCCGCGGCCAACCCCCAGGTCTGCCAGAGACTCAGGAAACGTCTGTGGGACGAGATCGGGGGAGACCCGCCCAGGTACGAGGTAATCAGGCAGGGCCACGACTGGTACGAGTACCCCGACATCCACGACCCCACGGGAACCTTCTCCAAGAAACTCATCGCCGAGAGAGACACCAAGAAACGCAGAACCTAACACAACAAACCAAACACCTTTCCCAGAGGGGAACGGCGACACCACCCCAGAAAACGTTTATTCCTAGTGACAAGGATATTGAAATTCTCAATATAACTATAGTTTATCCAAATATAAATTCTCATCTAAATGTCGGGGGGTGGGGTTCGAAACTTACAACATGTGGAGACATATATCTTCCGAATGTTCCCTTTTTTATCCATAATTTTATCTCACTTTAACCGTTGGGTTGTTCTATTGATTACTCGTCTAGCGGGTCTAATAGTCTGTATTTTTTATGTGGGTGTCTGTTCTTGAATTCTTTTACGGCTTCTGTTTGTGATTCTGCCTCTATTGTTAGGATTATGTATCGTGAGTCTAGGCTGGACCAGTACTCAAAATCAAACGTCTGTATTGTTTATCCCCACAAATATCGTGTCATTGATCATGTTGAGTTTTATGGTCATAGAACAAACCCATACTAGAATCTATAATTATATCCACAATACATCTTGTTTAGGTTTCACTCGCCGCGCATTCTATAGAGGAGTTGGGTTTGAACATTACTTTTTTTGAATCTAACGACTTGATAAATATATGACTAATTCAAACCTTCTATAGGCGAATATTGAAATTCAATTATTCCATGTAACTAAGAACATCAACCCTGACCCAGAAATTTTTTTTCTGTTATGACAGGTAACCTGACATATAACCCCCAGAAAAGCCCCCGATCATGCCTAAAAAAACGCTTATTCCTACTAACCAGGAACAAGCCACCAGACAAGCTACTTCAAGAGGAGTAGATTGCCGGTGACCCTATCGATCTTCATGGCCTGATCCGGCCCGAGGCCGAGACATGTGACGGTCCCAGGCGGAACCTCCGTGTGCCCAGCGTCCTGTATCAACACGTTGGTGATGTCCAGCTCCTCGGCTTTATACGCGAGGGCCTCCAGCTCCTCCAGGCTCTCCGCCTCCAGAGCCACCTTCCTCCCCCCAGTGTCCATCCACCGGCGCCAGTGCTTGGTCTTCGTCTTCTTGGACTCCTCGCTGGCCATGACCGCGGCGTGGCACGCCTGGGCGACCATCTTCCCGACGCTCATGCCGAGGTCTGTGCGAACCACTATGACCATCTTGTAGTCGTGGGGACGACCCAAGGCTAAGGCACCAGCCTGTCACGGTCACGGGGAAACATGCAGCACTCCCTGATGTTGCTCTGCCCCGTCACCGTCATGGTTATCCGCTCCATGCCGATGCTCCACCCGGCGTGCGGCGGTGCGCCGTACCTGAAAGCGCCCACGTAGTACTCGAAGTTGTCTGGGTTCAGGCCCTTGTACCTGATGCGCTCCTTGAGCAGCTCAGGCAGATGGATGCGCATGGTGCCGCTGCTTATCTCGATGCCGCCGTAGAGACAGTCGAAGGCCCTGACCAGCCTGTCGCCTATTTCGGCGGAGCCGTATGTCTCCTCCAGGTACCTGGCGTCCCTCTCGTCCTCCTTGTCGTATGGCATGGCGTAGAACGTCTTCTGCTCTCCGGGCCAGTCCTTCAGGAAGAAAGCCTCGTCCCCGACTAGCTCCGTGAGGAGCGCCTCCTGGGTCTTGGTGAAGTCGTCCCCCCAGAGTATGGTCTCGCCGGCGCCCTGGAGCCTCTCGATGGCCTTCGTGTAGGTGACCCGCCTGAACGGCGTCTTCGGTATGGTCAGCTCCCGCCCCAGAAGCTCCAGCTGGTCGGCGGTCTTCTCCTTCGCCTCCTCCAGCATGTGGACCAGGGTCTTCTCGAGCACATCCATTACGGTCTCGTCGTCCGCGAAAGCCTGCTCTATGTCCATCTGCCTGATCTCGTTGAGGTGCGTCGGCGTGTTGAACTTCTCGGCGCGCCATATCGGGGTGATGGTGAACACCTTCTCGAAGCTCATGGCGCACATCTGCTTGTACAGCTGGGGGCTCTGAGCCAGGTAAGCCATCTTCTCGAAGTAGGGGATGGCGAAGAGGTCGGCGCCGCCCTCGGAGGCGCTGCCGATGATGCAAGGCGGCTGGAACTCCATGTAGCCGTTGCTGCTCAGGTAGTCCCTGAACGCCGTGACCAGCGCGTTCTGCACCCTGAAGATGGCGTTGGTGGTGGGGCTGCGGAAGTCGAGGAACCTCCAGTTGAGCCTGGTATCCAGGTCGCTTTTCTTGTTCTCCAGTATGTCCACCGGCAGCGGCTGCTGGGACCTGTTGATGACCTCGATGCCGTCTGGAAGGAACTCGACGCCTGCCTTCGCCACGTCGCTCTCGACAGCCTTCCCGGTCACAGACAGCACGTCCTCGCGGCCGAGGCTCAGGTTGAACATCTCCGGGGTGTCCGGCTTGACCACTACCTGGATCTCCCCCGTCCTGTCCCTGAGGACGATGAAACGTATCTTCTTAAGGTCCCTGGTCCGGCTCACCCACCCGGCGAGGGTGATCCTCTCGCCTACGCGGTGCCTGGCCTCCTCGATGTAGGTGCGTTCAAACATCTCCATGGCTTCCAGTGTTTACGAGGCTAGGAACAATAGTAGGGTATAAAAAGTTTGGCGGTTAGTAGGCGTACTCGACGCGTAGGTCCATTTTACGGACGCTCTTCGCGACGGACGTCAGCGCATGCAGCCGCTTCTTGCTCAATCGCCTCGACCCCCGGCCCTGTAGCACGACCCGGGTCTCGGTGCTCCCGTCAGGCAGCCAGATAATGTTTATGGTCACGATGTGCTGGTTGGCGAACAGCTCCTCGAGGAACTGCCTGTCCTTCGTCCCGGACTCGATGACGAGCACGCGCTTGTTAAACCTGTCCCCGAGATCCCTGGTGAGCCTCGGCTCGGAGTTGAACTTCGCCGCGTCCCCTTTTCCTACCACGAGGACGAGGAAGCCGCCCGCGTCTAGAACGTTGTCGAGCCTCACCTTCTGGAGGAACTGGTTCTGGTTCTCCATCTCCAGCAGCGTCTTGGCTACTTCCATATACTTTTCGCTTACTTCGCCTGACTCCAACTTCGCCTGGCACTTTGAGCAGAGCATCCCGCTCTTTAGACAGAACTCGCATAGCTGTATTTGCACGTTGATGGGTCCTCCGGCGCGTCGGAGGGGTCAACGTGGATGATCTTCCCGTTCCACCTAAGCCTTGACGTGTATGTCAATGGTGCTTACGTTTGTGGGACCCCTGTCATCGGTCTCGATCCGATCGGTGCCGATCTCGATCTTCACCACCTCCGCGTTGGGCATGAACCTGTTCCTGAGGACCTCCACGACGTCAACCGCGCGGCTGATGCTTCGGCCCCTCGCCTTCACGGCGATCTCCCCGTGACCGCTCTTGAACAAGGTCATACATGCCAGTACGTAGTTGAGGACAGGCTTCCTTCCGATGAAAACGGTGTTAGATCTCTCCATCTTGACTCCTCATTTGCTAGTTTTTACGCTGGTGCGTAAGATAAGCAGAACAAAAGGTTAAAAGGATTTTCCCTGAGCGAATGTACGAGAATACTCCGGTAAATATAGTCATTATTCACATAAAAATGAATAAAAAACGGGTTTTAAGCCCGTTTAAGCACCTTGCCAGGGGTGGCGCCCGTGTGTCTGCCCTCCTCTACGACGGGGACTCCGTTAACGAACACGTACCTGACGCCCTCTGGGTACCTCCTCGGCTCTATTTCGTCGGCCTCTATCTTGAGGTTAGGCAGGTCCATGAGTACGATGTCGGCGTAGCTCCCCGGGTTTATGGTGCCTCTCCCCTCCAGGTTGTGGACGCGGGCCGCCATGACGCTGGTCTTCTGCACCGCCTCCTCGAGGGTGAAGACCTTACGCTCGTTCACCAGGGTCTTGTAGAAGAGGGGGAACGCGGCGAAGGTGTTGATGCCCGGGAGGCTCCACGGCGGGTTCTTGGCTTGGTACTTCTCGTCCTGCACCAACGTGTCTAGGCCCACCATGCCCTTGGGGTGGGTGTAGTACTGGAGGTAGGCCGGGCTGAAGCTCAGGGTGCCCGTGACGCCTCTGGCGTCGGGGTCCTCGACGATTATGTCGCAGTACGTCTCCCACAGGTCCTTCCCGCGCTCCTCGGCGATCTGGGCGACGGATTTACCGTCTATACCCTTCACCTTACTCCTTGTAACCGTGAGGTTCTCGGCCCAACGGGGGTTCGTGTTTGGGTTATAGTCCACCCTGATGAACCACTTGCCCGTCTTTATGGCGTCGTAGACCTCCTCCCTGAAGTCCGGGACATCCAGCCACTTGCCGAGGTCCTCGCGGCTGCCCAGCTCCCTGAGCCAGGGCTCCAGGAGGCCGCAGAGGTAGGGCATGACGCTGAATCCGCCGCGGACGAGGAACGGTATGGCGTCCCACGTGACGTCGAGTTCGCCCTTGCTATCCCTGGTGATCATGTCTATGGTCGCCTTGAGGTTGGCCTCCTCCAGCTCAGTGGGCGCCGTGGGGTGTATCTCCCAGCCGGTGCTGAGGTGGGCGAAGTGCAGCCTCACGCCGGTCCGCTTGTAGACGTCCACACACTCCATGAGCGCCGTGATCTTCTCGTTAGCGACGTGGCCCGCCGCCACGCCGCGCCTCCGCCCAGTCCGCCTCCAGTGGGGGCAGTAGACGCCGCCGTACTCCTTGATCTGCGCTATGGCCTCCACTATCTCCTCCTGGTCGGCGTAGACGTCGGGGTCGTAGTCGAGGCCGGTGCTCACGCCGATGCACCCATCCTCCATGTTTTGGTGGATGAGCTCGTGCATCTGCTCCCGCTCCTCCTTGGTGCTGTGCCTCTTGTAGTCGAGGCCCATGACCTTGGTGCGCACGGTGCCGTGTCCGAGCAGCGGAGCGTAGTTGATGCTGATGCCCGTCTTCTCCACCACATTGAAGAAGCCTCCCATGGTCTCCCAGTCCAGGGTCCACCCGTATATCTCCTTCATCCACTCGTTTACTTGCTCCAGCTTGTGCCAAGGCGTACGGGGGTAGTACTTGTATGGCTCAAGGTCCACCAGGTGGTCCATGAGGAGCCACGGAACCTGTATGTACTCGCCGAGGGGCGCGGGGCTTCCGCCGCACTGGCCGCCGACGAAGGTTGTGATGCCCTGCATGACGTGGCTCTCCGTCTTGGGGAACCAGAGCAGGGCCCAGTCCACGTGGCTGTGGGCGTCGATGAACCCGGGGACCGCGGTGAGCCCCTCGGCGTCGATGGTCTCGGCGGCGTCGCCCTTGACGTCGCCAGCCTCGACGACCTTGTCGCCCTTGACGGCCAGGCTTCCCTCGTAGGCCTTCTTGCCGGTGCCTTCCACGATGGTGGCGTTCTTGATCAAAACATCAAATTCAGGCATTTATATCTCCGAAGGAATAGACACGCCATCGTGATTTAATACTTATAACGATCAACGAGTATTATCCAAATTTTCCCTTAGCAAAACCTAAATATTCATCCATAAAAAGGCTAACCAATTTACCGGGTGTATTAATGATACATGTGATCATCCGAATGATGGTGTTCACGGTAAATTTATTGGTTTCAGAGGTTTAGATGATGGAATGTAGTCTCAGTTATAAGTTGACCGATTCAAACGGAAATGAGTTTGAGGGCAGTGAGGAAGCGGAGGCGAAGCTTATGGACGAGATGCTCCGCGTAGAACCAACCTTCGGTGAGACTTTATCTGTTCCCTACAGGGATATGCTGGAGGTATCCGGGTCCGATTACATGATACGCGTGTCCTTGAACTCGGGGGATACCCTTACGCTCTTCAACCTCGGGTACCGCTACGAGGACTTCCTAAGGGAGTTCAGCGGGCACTGCAACGCTATAATCCTGAAGGATATGCTCGTCCAGGAGAAACCCAAGCTAGCAGGAACGGAGGCTGTCTTCTCGTACATCGACGAGAACGGCGAGGAGAAGCAGGGCGGCGATTGCGAGATCCGCTTCTACGAGACCGCCGTAGTCATAGTACCAGAGATGGGTGAGATAGTCAGGGTCCCCCACAGCTACATCCAAGGTATCAGGGAGGACAATTATACCCTCATCGTCGAGACGGAGTTCGGGGAACAGATGAGGCTCTCCATGATGGGGGCCAGGTACAACCATGTCAAGAACGCCCTCAACAAGATGACGCACGAACTGATCGCCAAGAGCCAGGCGACCCTGAAGCAGCTCCTCCCGGAGGTGAACCCCATGGTGATAAGGAAGGCGGCTCGATTGATGAGGGAGGGAAAGGCTGCCCGCAGAGTCGACATCGAATTGATATCGGAAGAGCTCTGGAAGAAGCTGGAGGGCAAGCTCTCATCCCTGGGCGTCGAGGAGGAGTACGACTACCTAAAGTCCCTCTCCCAGGAGGAGAGGATATGCATCGGCTTCAAGAGGGACCTGATGGGCGAACTCACTGGAGAGTACGTCTGGTTCCTGATCCCGATCTACGGCACCGACCCCCGTAAACCGGGGAACGCGGTCGCCATGGAGGCGGCGTCAGCCGAGGGCGGGGGCAAGGCCACATACTTCTTCAGGATCGTGAGTAGGGAGGAGTACCCCGGCTACGAGGATATCAGTGACCTCCACGACGTCTACGAGGAGCTGCTTGAGACGATAAACAGGTGCATGCTCGAGATAAACTTCAGGAGGGAGCCGATATACCTCCCGGACGAGAGCCTGAAGGACCCCCGCTACGCGAGGTACAGATACGCCGTGGATAGGATGCCCTCCCTGAGGACCCTGAGACGGCTCTTCATCGGCAGGGTGAGCCACAGAACCCGAGAGCAGTGGCGGGAAGACGTGTTGGATCTGCTGAAGTTCAACGTCGAAGCTAAGGAAGACGGCCTCAAGTGGATGAGGGGCGGTCGGTGAAACCAGTACCCCTCTGAAGTTTACCCACCGCTTCAAATACTTCAATGATTGCGTGCGAATACGTCTGCTGAATGTTCTAATTATCCCTGAACTCTAACTCGTACATATCGGTAATCTCGGAAAATTTCCCCGATTTTGTGTGTGCTAGCGCTTATATTTAGTTTCGCATAAGTCTGTCATGTAGCGGCCATGAAGGAAGAAGAGGAAGAGATGGAGGAGCTGATCAGGAAGCTCAAGATGTTACAGGGCATGGGAGGCGGAATGGCGGGAGGAGGATCAGCAGCGGGCAGCATGGACTTTGAAGAGATTCAGAAAACGGTCGAGAAGATGAGGGAAAGCATAGAAGACCAGAACCCGTATTCCATGTACCAGAAAAATCAGGGCAAGATGCCGGCCATGTTCCAGGGCATGAACGAGGAAGAGTTCAGGGACATGATGGAGTTCCAGAGGATGCAGATGGAGATGGCCAAGGACCAGGTGAAAGACGCGGGATGGATCCAGGGCGAAAAAGACACGGCGTACCTACCTTCTGGCGCTAAGGTAGTTGAAGGTGAGATCGAGCTCACAGGATGGCAGAAAATAGGCGACACAGAGATCCAGATAGAGGAAACCCAAGGCTTTGGGAAGCCTGACGAAACCCCCGCAAAAGTCCTAATTACGAAAAGCCCCGATATCAGCGTCAAGGAGAAAAAAAGGGTCCTCAAGCTCATCGACCGCGCCGAGAACTTACTTCTACAGGACAAGTATGAGCATGGAGCAAGGCTTCTGAAGAAGACCCTTCGTCAATCTGAAGACCCGACCATTAAAAAGGTCCTTACTCAGGCCCTCAAGGAGCTGGCTTACAAGGAGTACGAGAAGTGGGCCGAGAAAGCCGACGAGCTCATTGAAAAAGGGAAACATGAAAGAGCCATCCGCTTGATAATGAGAAAACTCAAGAAAGTCGAAGACGAGAGGCTCGAGGAGCTTCTCAGAGGAGAGATCAACAGACTGGAGCTGCTGAAGATCAAAGCCCACACTGAGATGGCTGACGACCATATCTATTTCGAAAAATATCGCTCGCACGAAGATGAGGAGATTGATAAGATAAAGATTCTACAATATGGAATCGAAGACGCGTCAGACCCCGAGGTCAAAGAAGCCCTAGCGAAGAGCATAGGGGACATAAGGACAGGCAAAGTCTTCGGGGAGGACGCGACGATGGCCGACTACTGGGCAGCTCACCCGGAGAAGCACAGGGAATATGTGGAGATGCTTGAGATGTCCATCGAGAATGCGCAGAACCCCCAGAGAAAGGCGGAGCTTCGGAGATACCTGAACGAGTTGAAATCTCAGGGATCCCCTGGATCTTAGAATATGAAAGGGATAAATCAAGTCTCTCTAGCCCGTGAATAGGGCAAACCTTTAGCGGAAGCGACGCGAAACGGTAGATTCGGGTATTTCCCTCATCTCTCATGGCGTAATGTTCTCCAGTCTTTTCCTACGTCTCACATTCTTTACCTAGTTCGTTTTAAGGCCGGATTTATCTACAGTTCAACATATAGTGTTTTATAATCTATTCAAACATTAAATTGAGGTAAATTATATGCTAAGTTACGAACAGCCTTGCCGCTACTGCGATCAGCTGATTCCCCCTGAATCTAACATCTGTCCTTTCTGCGGTAAAGTGAATCCACTGGGGCCTCTGAGGTGCCCCAAGTGCAGGAACCCCGTGAGGAAAGGTTACATGGTCTGCAGCAGCTGCGGGCAGTCCCTCAGGGTCGCCTGCCCGAGCTGCGGGGAGACGACTTTCTTCGGGGACTACTGCGATCACTGTGACGCTCGCCTCTTGGTCACCTGCCCCAACTGCGGGAAGGAGCAGCCGCCGCTCGATGAAAAATGTATTAAATGCGGAGAAAAGTTAAAGTAGGAAGGATGAAGAAATGAGCATTCAGCCTTTCACTAGGAACTACGAGGATCACTCCAACGATACAGGTTTCCAGTTCACGTTCTTCTGTGACATCTGTGGCAACGGGTTCAAGACTAGGTTCACGGAGTCCAAGACCCACAAGAAGAAAGGGCTCTTCAGGGGCATGGGGAAGGCTCTCTCATTCGCCTCATCGATGACTGGTACTGACATCGGTCACCGCCTGGCCAGTGGAGCCGACTCCATCTCCGATAGATTCGGCGGCATGACGGCCGACTGGCACAAGGAGCACGAACAGGCGTTTGAGCTCGCCATGAACGAGGCTAAGCAGCGTTTCAACCGCTGTCCCAGGTGCCAGAAATGGGTCTGCGACCTCTGCTGGAACGAGCAGGAGGGGCTCTGCGTCGAAGACGCCCCCCGGGCCAGCGTCGAGATAGCTGCTGCGAGGTCGGAGAAGATGGTGCAGGACATAAAGGACGCCGCCGCGGAGACGCAGGTGTTCACGGGGAAGATAGAGAGGCAGCAGACGATCTGCCCGCGCTGTGGGAAGCCGGCCGGGGAGGGGAAGTTCTGCGTCAACTGCGGGGAGCCGCTTCAGCTATTACGCTGCCCGAAATGCGGCGCAAAGAACCCGGTTGGCCAGAGATTCTGCGGAGAATGCGGAACTCGAATCGAATAAAACGCCATCAGGAAAGAATCGTGCAGTATCACCCCTTTTTTATAACTATACCGAGAATGGCAGCCCCTTGAAGTTGGTCAGAATCATCATCACGATCTACCTTCTGCCCCATATTCAGGCATGATCATGAATCTCTTCTACCCCTTGGAAAGTGTTCCCTGCATCCGAGAAAAGCCTACGCAAATTATCTCCTGTACCTGTCGTCCCGCCACGGGTCCGCGGTGTTGCTGTACACGCCTGACTCCCAGTAACCAAGCTTGTCCCCCTTCATGAAGACTATCCTGTTTAGCCACATCGCCGACTTGTAGGCGTACTTGTGGGGCACCACAAGCCTCATGGGGCCGCCCAAGGGCTGAGGCAGGTCCTCGCCGTTCAGCCTGTGCGCCAAGATGATGTCGTCGCCTTCCAGTTCCTCGATGGGCAGACTCGTGGCGTAGCCGTCGTAGCACTCGAATGAGACGTGCCTCGCTTCGCTGCTGGGCTTCACCTCGTCCATTAGGTCCCTAAACCTGACGCCCTCCCACCTCTGGTCCTTGACGCTCCAAGTCTCGACGCAGTGGAAATCGCTCACCGACTCGGTCTGGGGCAGCGCCATGAACTCGTCCCACGTGAACACCCGTGGCTTCTCCACCATCCCCGAGACCTCCAGGCTCCACTCCGTTCTCTCGACGCCCGGGAGCGTGCGGACGATGCCAGGGTGCTCCACCCCCCAGCCCAGTATCTTGGGGACCCAGCGCTGCCTCGGCGGGAGCCGGTCCCGCGGCTTCTCATCCCTCCTCCTCCAGAACAAGGCGCTCAAGCAACGCATCAGATGGGCGGGAATTAAAGGCTTCCAAGATTTTTATGGAGCCACGCACGACTCCTTGTCATGGAGCAGCGTATACGCGCAGAGGAGATCATAAGGCGGCTGGAGGAGGCGTACCCCGACGTGAGCGGCACGGCGCTCAACTGGTCCACGCCGCTGGACCTCCTCGTGGCCACCATACTCAGCGCCCAGAGCACCGACGAGCAGATCAACAAGGTCACCGCCAGCCTCTTCAAGAAGTACAGGACAGCCGCGGACTACGCCTACGCGCCGAGGGAGGAGCTCATCGACGACGTCAGGTCCAGCGGGTTCTTCAACAGGAAGGCCGAGGCCATCCAGTCGGCCACCAAGACCATCGTCGAGGAGTACGGCGGAATGGTGCCGGACACCATGGAGGAGCTCACCAAGCTCAAGGGCGTGGCCAGGAAGACGGCGAACATCGTCCTCTCCGGGGCCTTCAACAAGACGGTGGGCATCGCCGTGGACACCCACGTCCTCAGGCTCAGCAGATTGCTGGGGCTCACGGAGGAGAAGAACCGGGACAAGGTGGAGCGGGACCTCATGGCGCTCATCCCCCGGGAGAAGTGGTTCGCCGCCAACTACCTGCTCATCGAGCACGGGAGAAGGGTGTGCAACGCCAAGAAGCCGGACTGCGACGGCTGCGTGCTGAACGACATCTGCCCCTCGGCGTTCACGTTCAAGCACAACGAGAGAGGGTAGACGCTACCCTTCGTATATCTTCTTGTAGACCTTGGCCTTGCTGAGGGTCCTCTCATGCTCCTTACGCATGTACTCGTGCTCGGCTTCCCTGCACTCCCTGACAGGCTTCGCCGGGACACCGAGAGCCAGGTGGTTGGCCGGAATCTCGGCCCGAGGTGACACCAACGCACCGGAGCCGACGATGGAGCGCTCACCGATTACAGCGTTGTCTAAGACGATGGCGCCGATGCCTATTATGGAGCCCTTCATTATCTTGGCGCCGTGCACCGTGGCGCCGTGGCTAATGATGACGTCCGACCCGATCTCGACGGGGTTCCCGGTGGGGGCCTCGATGAGGCAGCCCTCCAGCACCGTGGATCGGGCGCCTATCCTTACGGTGTCGTCATCGCCCCTGATGACGGCGTTGGTCCAGACGTTGACGTCCTCTTCCAGGGTAACATCCCCAATGACCCACGACCCGGGGGCCAGGAACACGGAGGGATGTATTCTTGGCTTCTTCCCCTGGAACTCTATCACTGACATGGCTTCACCGAGAAAAATCAAGCAATGAGGATCGTGAAAAGGGTATCTGCTAGCTCATCTGAAGCATGCGCTCGATGGCTCCACGTGCCTTGTCTGCTATGTCCTTAGGCACCGTCACCTCGTGCTGCTCCTTGAGCAACGCCTCGTAGAGGTTTTCAAGGTCGACGCGCTTCATGGCGGCGCACTCGGAGTCACGCTTCGCAGGCAGGAAGGTCTTGTGTGGGTGCTCGCGCCTCAGCCTGTCGATGAGGCCCTGCTCGGTTCCGACGATGAAGACGGTGGCGTCTGACTCCACTGCCCGCCTCGCCATCCCGCCGGTGGACAGCACGTAGTCGGCCCTGTCCTGGAACTCGGGCTCGCACTCGGGGTGGGCCCATACCTCAGCCCCGGGGTGCAGTCTCTTCAGCTCCATGGCCTCATCGCCGCTGCCCATGAGCCTGTGGACGCTGCAGTAGCCGTCATCGGGGACCACAACAAGCTCAACGTCGGGCACCCGTCTCTCCACGTAGTAGGCTAGGTTCCTGTCTGGGCCGAAGATCACTTTGTCGGCGCCCAGCCTCGCCACGATCCTGTCGGCGTTCGACGAGGTGCAGATCACCGTCGCCTCCGCCTTGGCCTCGGCGAGGGTGTTCACGTAGAGGACCACGGGGGCCTCCGGGTGTCTGTCTTTGGCTTTTCTGAGTATGTCTATGGGGAGCATGGCGGCCATGGGGCAGAGCGCCTTCTGGCTCGGTATGATAACCTTCTTGTCGGGGTTGAGTATGGCGGCTGTCTCCGCCATGAAGTCCACGCCGCAGAAGACGATGAGCTCCGCGTCCTCCACCCGCTGGGCCAGCCTGCAGAGCTGCAGCGAGTCGCCGAGGTAGTCCGCGATGTCCTGTATCTCAGGCACCTGGTAGTTGTGGACCAGGAGGACGGCGTTCTTCTCCTCCTTGAGCTCGAGTATGCTGCGCTGAAGTTCGTTAAGCCCCAATCACATCATCTCTATCTCAAGCTTCACGTCGAGGCTCCTGACGCTGTGGGTGAGGGCGCCCAGGCTTATGACGTCCACGCCGGATGCGGCGTAATCCGCCGCGTTCTCGGGGGTTATCCCGCCTGAAGCCTCGTATATGAAGCCCTTCCTCAGCCCCCTCTCCTCCAGCTCGGTGAGGCATCTACGCATCTCAGATGGAGCCATGTTGTCGAACATTATGATGTCCGCCCCCGCTAGGGCGGCCTCCTCGGCATCCTCCAGGCTACGCACCTCGACCTCGATCTTCTTGGTGAAGCTCACCGCCTCACGGGCCCTGAGCACCGCCTCCGTGACCGACGGCACCAGCTCCAGGTGGTTGTCCTTTATGAGGACGCAGTCGTCCAGCCTGAACCTGTGGGTGTCGCCGCCGCCGTGCTCCACGGCCCTCTTGTCGAGGCCCCGCAGCCCAGGCAGTGTCTTCCGTGTCGCGGCCACGCGTGTCCCGGGGCTAGCCTCGTTCACCTCGTCAACGACCCTTGCAGTGGTGGTGGCTATCCCGGCCATCCTGCCAACTATGTTCAGAGCCGTCCTCTCCCCTGACAGCATCGCCGCCGCGGGGCCCTCCAACTCCAAGAGGGTCTGGCCCGACTCCACGGCGTCGCCGTCCTCGGCTAGCACCTCAACGGTGCAGCCCAGTATCTCGAAGACGATGGACGCCTCCATGAGCCCCGACGCTATCCCGGGCTCCCTGAAGAACAGGCGCGCCCTGGCCCTCTGATCGACGGGGATGAGGGCCTCCGAGGTGATGTCCCCGTAGCCCAGGTCTTCTCTCAGGAACTCCTTGATCTTGTCCTTGGCTAGCTGTCTAGATCGGTTCATGCATGGCTCACCCGGCTATAGTTCACTTAGTTTTGAAGAAAGACCGAGGACACGCTTTTAACTGTTCCCCGCCGCGATAGACTTTAAAGCGGATGCCCGCGTAACCCCCTTGATTGGAATGGACTATAGGAGATACCTGCTGGAGGTGGGGACAGGCATAGACCTCCACGGTAAGGACGAGACCAAGGCCGCTCAGCGTGCCGTGAAGGACGCCATCAGCCACAGCAGCATGGTGGGGCTCGGCGGCCTCTTTAAGTTCGGTAGCTTCTCGGAGCTTGAGGAAGCCCTCATGGTGGACGTCACCGTGGCCGCCCCGAACCCGGAGAAGGTGGACGGCGACGCCGTGCTCAGCGTGCTCCCCGAGGGAAAAAGAAGGATAACCGTGGTGAAGGGAGGTCTAGAGTTCCCCACCGAGGATACTGTCGAGGAGGCGAGGACCCACGGCGTCGTCATGGTGAACGCCTGCATCGTCGTCCTGGTCGACGTTGACAAGGTCGAACGTAGATAAGACCCGGCTTTCTCACGCCTTCCGTCAAAATATATTTATCATTACTCTAGCGATAACTGTAATTGATGAGCCACATAGTGAGCCGCATCTGGGAGCCGGTCCAGAGGATAAGGGCCGAGGCGTACCTCCAGATAATGCTACTGAGCTTCGCAGCCAGCGTGTCCCTCACCAGACTGTTCCTCGAACTCTTAGGATACCCGCAGCTCGGGAGCCAGACGCTGCACGTCGCCCACGTGCTCTACGGCGGGGTGTTCCTGTTCGCGGCCAGCCTGCTGCCACTCATGTACGCCAACAAGTGGGCGTTGACGTGGAGCGCGGTGCTCTCCGGGGTGGGGATCGGGCTGTTCATCGACGAGGTGGGCAAGTTCATCACCCAGGCCAACGACTACTTCTACCCGGCCGCCGCCCCTATAATATACGCGTTCTTCCTCTTGACGGCGCTCCTCTATCTGAAGTTCTCCAGGGAGCCAACGCTGGACGCCCGGGGCGAACTCTACGCTGTGCTGGACACCCTCGGAGAGGTTCTCGACCACAGCCTGGAACCAGAGGAGCACGAGGACATGCGCCGCAGGCTCCACGGGATACTCGACAAGACCAACAACCCGGGCCTAAGAAGCCTCGCAGTCGAGCTCATTGACTTCATCGAGTCGGACACTCTTCAGGTGGCGCCTGAGCAGCCCAACTTATTCGACGACTTGATCCTCTTCTGCAACGGCATCGAGAAAAAGTACCTTAACCAGCGCAGAGCCAAGGTGTTCCTCGTGGCGAGCCTCATCATCCTAGGCACGCCGAGCTTCATGAGGTTCCTCGAGTACAACGAGTTGGCGGGTGACCCATCCCAGAGGGGGGACTACCTCGCAGCCATACTGTCTGATCTTCCGTCGACCTCAAGGTTCGACATGTATTGGGCCTACATGCATCTCATGCTCGACGGAGCGGTGGGGCTGGCCCTCGCGCTGAGCGCCGTCCTCCTCTTCGTTGGGAGGGACAGGTTGGGGCTGGAGTTGGGGTCGGTGGCGCTCCTCGTGTCCCTCCTGGTGCTCAACGTGGTCCTCTTCTACATAGAGCAGTTCTCGACTATCATAACGGCGGTGTACCAGTACGTCACGCTACAGGGGTTGTACTACTACCAGAGGAAGCACCTGCCGAGAAAAAAGTGAGGGCTACTCCAGTCTGTGGCCGCAGTGATTACAGAACTTTCCGGAGCCTGTGACCGGCTGACCACACTGAGGGCAGAACCTCTGACCCTGAGCCGGGGGCTCGGCCTCGTCCTTATCTTCCCTCCGCTCCTCGATGGTCTCCTTGGCCGCGTCTATCCCTTTGCCGGCTAACTCGGCTCCTTGCTTGATGCCCCGGCGGGCGAGCCTGAACGCGGCGCCGAGCCCCTTTTTAGCGGTCTCCACGCCCTTCTCTACCCCCTTCTCGATGTCCTCCCTGTCGACGTCTCCGATTATACCCTTCCTGGGTGCCGGCGTGTCGCTTTCACTGGAGGTCGGCGGCTGGGGCTCAGTCTGCGTCTCGGTAGATGTAGACTCTTGCTCGTTGCGTGCCCCGCAGGCAGGGCAGAACTTCTGGTGGTCCTCGATCTCGGACCCGCAGTTAGTGCAGAACGGCATATGTATCCAAAGAGACCCCGTGTAGAGAGGCGTTTAAGATTATCCCTAGCCCCGGATGAGTCTCTCGAAGTAGTCCACTATGAGTTCGTGGATCTTTATCCCCGTTGTGTTCATGAGCGCCTTGTAGCCTGGGAAACAGTTGGCCTCCAGCACGAAGGGCTCGCCGTCGTCACGGGGCAGGATGTCCAGGCCCGTGATCTTCAGCCTCACGGCTTCGGCCACCTTCACGGCCAGCTCGTCGTAGACGGGGTCCGTGAACGGCTCGGCTGATGCCCCGACGGCGACGTTGTACCTGAAGTCCTCTGGGTTCGACCGCT
>Ga0210003_1001942_pt1 | contig 17762 bp, 17 predicted proteins | sample LantaG_FD_182804 | JGI IMG/M metagenome (GOLD analysis project Ga0210003, IMG submission 182804) | Deep subsurface microbial communities from Baltic Sea to uncover new lineages of life (NeLLi) - Landsort_02402 metaG (SPAdes) (version 2) | ecosystem: Environmental > Aquatic > Marine > Oceanic >...
CGCTGGATGTGTTGACTTCGTGTCGGATTGAACCATCAGTTGCACATGCAAAGCCGTTGAGTCGATTCCAGTTCGAACGGCTGGGTTATTTCTGCGTTGACCCGGACAGCTCATCCGAAAGGCTCCTATTCAATCGGACCGTATCACTGCGCGACCGCTGGGCCAAAATCCAAAAAGCACAGCAGAAATAGGCAAGTCACTTAGGACAGGTTGAAAAGTTGCCAAGTGCTTTCTGTAGCGTTTCCCACAACAGTCCGGCGTCGTCATTTGAAGAAAATCATTTTTACGGATATCAGGAGCAGCACCACGCCGAAAATCTTCGTAAGATGCGCATCGGAAATTCCCGTGGCAACTTTGGCGCCCAGCAGGCCGCCGAAAAAGAAGCCCGCGCATACGAGGGCCGCAATCCTCAAATCCACAAAGCCGCTCTTGTAGTACGTCCAGGCGGCCAGCAACCCAATCGGTGGCACCATCAGGGCCAATGTTGTGCCCTGGGCGCTGTGCTGCGACAGGCCGAATAATAAAACCAGCACAGGGATAATAATTATTGCTCCGCCTATGCCGATTAGACCGCTAAAAACCCCTGCAACCAATCCCAACAGGATACAAAGAAATACATTCATAATTTCAACCTCACTCTATTTAAGGTTTTTCAGCCGAAAAGTTCTCCGAATTTTTTCTCTATATCGGCGCTTTCACACAGCACCTGGCCGACCAGAACCGCCTTGACGCCCGCGGACTTGAGCTTTTCCACGTCGCCTCGCGTTCTTATCCCGCTCTCGGCGACCAGTTCCTTCTTGCTGTCCAGAAGCCCTGCCAGACGCAATGTGGTGTTCAAATCCACCTGCATTGTTGTCAGGTCTCTGTTGTTGATTCCGAGGACGCTGTAGCCTTTTTTGGGAAATCCTATCATGCTTCTGACGGCCAGAAGCGTGTCGGCCTGATGGATTTCCAGAAGCACCGTCAGAGTTAATTCAGCAGCGGCTATCATTAAATCCATAAGCCTGCCAGGCTTGAGTGCTTCCGCTATTAACAGTATCGCATCGGCGCCTGCGGCGCGGGATTCGTAAACCTGCCAGAGGTCGATAATAAAGTCCTTCCGCAGAATAGGCAAATCGACCACCTGTTTAATTTGATTTATGTATTCGAGCCGGCCCTGAAAATACTTCTCGTCCGTCAGCACACTGATGGCGTCCGCGCCGCATTTGTTATAAATCCCGGCAATCGAGACCGGGTCGAAATCCTCCACGATAACACCGGCAGACGGTGAAGCCTTTTTTACCTCGGCGATAACATTTACACCGCGCCTGTTCGGCTTTGTCACTGCCTTATAGAAATTCCGGCACTTAGGCTCCCCGCTTATCTGCTGCTCGAGCTGCTCGAGCGTCTTTTGCGACTTTCGATGCTCGACTTCAGTCCTTTTGTCGGCGATGATTTTGTCTAATATATTTGCCAAGCCCGGTTACTCCACTGCAAATTCTTCTCTCGTTTGTTATCTGACCAGCTCCACGTTTTTTGGGGCAGGAGTACTCTTGGCGGTCCTATTTCGCCATCTTGACATAAACCATGCGGACCTGATTAAGCATGTCGCTCAGCACCTTCGCTTCCTCTTCGGTCAGGTTGCCTCTGGTCTTCTCCTCGAGCGTCTCGAGCATATCGATGTTGTATTTTGCAAGGTCCAGGTCAGGCTCTCGTTTTTGTCCTTCCTGACCTTTCACTTCCACCACACCCAACGCGAACATGGCCTGCATGGAAAGCGTGCTTATCAGTGCTGCAAAATTGCCCTTCGGCAGGGGACCGGGAGGCCTTTTTTGCCCGGCAGCCTTTTTCTTCTCAGATTCTTCCTGTGCGGCCAGTATCTCCTTTTCCCTCTGAGCGTCCTGTTTCCAGTCCTCGTCGACTATAATCTTTTTTCCCGGCTTTTTGCCTTCTTGTTCTTCAGCCATTGGTCAAAACTCCTGCAGGTTCTGAAGTTTGTCTGGTTTTCAACCGAACTCTATTTGCGATACTTTCTCATATCCCGGTCTATATCTCTTTTCTGTGTGCGTTCGTCGATTTTTCTGCGTTTGTCGTATTTCCTTTTGCCTCTGGCCAGGGCCAGCTCCACCTTGGCTAGACCTCTGTCGTTAAAGTATATCTGCAGCGGCACAAGCGTAAAGCCCCGTTGTTCGAGTCTGACTCTCAGCTTTCGGATTTCTAATTTGTGCAGCAGCAGCTTTCTTCTTCTGTCGGGTTCGTGGTTGGCTGAGCCGGCCTGTGCATAGGGGGCGATTCTGCTTCCCACCAGCCAACATCCGTTGCCGATGACTGTTGCGTACGAGCCGTCAAGGTCCCCCTGGCCTGCCCGCAGCGATTTTACCTCCGTACCCAGCAGAGAGACCCCTGCCTCGAACCTGTCGACAAGTTCGTAATCGCGATAGGCCTTCTTATTCACCGCTCTGACGGCTTCTTTACGCTTATTATCACGCGATTTGGCTGTCATTCAGGCTATGATACCCAAGGCTGCCGATTTTGCAAGAGCCCCAGCCGACTCACACCTTGCCCGCCGGCCTTACGTTCTTGCCTGTTACTCCGGTAACGGAGTCGCCGATGTCCTCACGAATCTTATCAACCAGCGTCCTGAGTCTGCCAACCACGTCCGGATGCTCAGCGGAAAGGTCCTTTTGCTCGCCAATGTCCTCCTCGAGATTATAAAGTGCCTCAGGAATTCTCTTGTTATCTCTCTTACGCTCCAGGACAAGCTTCCATTTGCCGGAGCGAACAGCCCCAAGTTGGGTCTCGAAGTAGTAGAACAACGCCTTGTAGGGAGTTTTTGCCTTCGGGTCCGTCATCAGTGCCGAAATATCCTTTCCGTCGATAATCCGGCCCGTGGGTACTTTTGCACCGGCCAGCTTTGCCAACGTCGGCAGAAAATCCATCGTCGTTGCTATTTCCGAGCAGACGCCGCCCGCGCCGATTTTGCCGGGCCAACGCATGATGCAGGGTTCGCGCATGCCCCCTTCATAGGTTGAGAATTTGCCGTCTCGCAAAGGTTTTGAACAGCCGCCATTCGCGCCTTTTGAAAGCCAGGGCCCGTTGTCAGAGGTGAAAATGACCAGCGTCTCTTCATCAATACCAAGCTCCTTGATAGTCTCGAGGATTTGGCCGACCGACCAGTCGATTTCCATAATCACATCGCCGTAAAGACCCCGTTTCGATTTACCCTTGAACTTGTCGGATACGTACAGCGGCACATGCGGCATGGTATGAGGCAGATACACAAAGAAAGGCCGGTCTTTGTTTTTCTTAATGAACTCCACGGCTTTTTCAGTATAGCGCCGGGTCAACTGACTCTGGTCCGCCTTAACCTCGATTGTTTCTTCGCCTTCGATAAGCGGAAGAGGGCTCATATCGTTCGAATAAGGCAGGCCAAAGTAGTAATCGAATCCCTGCTTCGTCGGCAAAAACTCCGGCAGATGTCCCAGGTGCCATTTGCCTATGCAGCAGGTGGCGTAACCGCGGCTCTTTAAAATATCGGCGATAGTAACTTCCTTGGGATTCAGGCCGATATTGTCCCTCGGAAACAGAACACGCGGGATGCTCACGCGCATGGGGTAGCACCCGGTAAGCAAAGCAGCCCGCGACGGTGAGCAAACCGGCGCAGCCGCGTAAAAGTCCGTGAATTTGGAGCCCTCAACTGCCATCCGGTCGAGATTCGGCGTATCAAAACCCTCTGCCCCGAAGCACCCCACATCCGCGTAGCCCTGGTCGTCGGTAAAGATGATTATGAAGTTTGGTTTGCGGCTGGCTGACCGGCTTTCACAGCCCGGCATTGCCAGAGCGGTCGCTGCCACGCCCAATGTCTTCAGGAACTGCCGGCGGCTATAGCTGTCTCTATCCATATCTGCCTTCTCCTTTCCAAATGTGCTAAACCTATGACCCTTTGAATCGTACCATTTCGCTTTCCTTATACCCGATGCGGATGGCCTTGGCCTGGACCATGGAACCGCCCCTGACGCTAATCGGTCCCGCATAGATCAGCCAGCGCCTCTGGTTGCCGATTCTGTATCCAACAGAAGCACCTTCGGTGGCACACGTTATCCTCAATATCGTTATGTGCGGCCTCACACTTGTAGTCTCAAAAGTCGGCGCTGCCGTCTGCGGCTGCTTTCGCCCGGGCCACATCCGCTCGATGAGCTCGTCTTCATCCATCCCGCCAAGGTCGCCGGTCTCTTTTATCCACTTTTCCAAAGCGGTGCGCATCCGTCTGAGCACATCCTGATGTTGGGCCGAGTCAGCCAGGTTGTTCACCTCGTGCGGGTCGGCCGCGACATCGTACAGTTCCTCGCCAGGCTTGGGATGCTGAAAGAAAAGTCTCTGAGGACCGGTAAGTGCACCTTCAGCGTTAAGGCGACGCCACTCCTGCATAATGGGCATCTTTTCCATATAGTCGATACGCTGTGCGTAGGGGACCTCCGGCGTAAAGTTCCGGATGTATCGGTAGCGCTTGTCGCGAGCAGTTCGGATATAGTCGTTCGGACCCAGGTCCATGCGATTGCGACCGCCAAAAACATAAGCTCTCGGCTTGCTCTTGCCGCGGCCGAGCAGCGCGCCGCCCTGAATGTAAGACGGCGCCTCAATATCAGCCAGACTCAGCACCGTGGGGGCAAGGTCTATAAGGTTGACCAAATCGTCGCACACGCTGCCCGGTTTGATGACTCCGGGCCGGCGGATAATCAAAGGCACGTGCAGGCCGGAATCATACGGCCATCTTTTGCAGCGAGGCAGGCCCCGGCCGTGGTCGCTCCAGAAAAATACCACCGTATTCTCAGCCAGCCCGTCCCGCTCCAACTGCTCGAGGATGGAGCCGACCTCTTTGTCCATCTTCGTGATGTTATCGTAATATCGTGCCAGGTTCCGCCGAACGACCGGCGTATCGGAATAGTACGGCGGCACCTCTACTGCCGCAGGGTCGTGAACCAGCTTCTCGCCCTTGCGCGGCCAGCATCGCGATTCGTGGGTTGTCGTCAGGTTAATAACGCTGAAGAACGGCATATCCTTCGGACGGTTGCGCCAGTGGGCTTTCTTGCCGCACTCGTCCCAGGCGGTGAACGGCGAAGCGAACTGATAATCCGTTTTCGATTTATTGCTGCAGTAGTAGCCGGCGGCGCGCAGGTACTCGGTAAAGCATTTGACCTGCGGCGGGACAACGGCCTGGTAGCCTTTGTTCTTTGTTCGCATGTGCATGGTCCCGAGAGTCCCCGGGTGCACGCCGGTTATTATCGACGAGCGTGTTGGTGCGCACACCGGGAAGGATACAAAGGCGTTGGTATACTGGCGGCCCTGACCGGCCAGGCGGTCCAGGTTCGGAGTCTCCGCATACCTGTCGCCGTAGCAGCCCAGGTCCGGACTGATGTCCTCGCAGCTAATCCAGAGGAAATTCAGTCGGCCTCTGCCGGCTTCTGCGGGGTGTTCTTTGCTCCTGACGGGCCGTTGAAGAGCCAGCGCTGCGACCCCCAGCGCGACGCTCTTGATGAACCGGCGTCTGTCAATTCCGGATTGCATAGGACACCTTTGCTTTGCTGCTCTGCGGTTCGCCTCGCCTGCTTGCCGAGAAGCCACTGATGAACAATGACTGTTACAAGCCGGATACGGCAAGCGGTCGGGCCGATTTCTTATTTGATGAACCGGATACACAGCGGATAGCGATAGTGCTCGCCTTTGTTTGCCTTAATCGCTGCTATCACCAGAAAAACGATGTCCACAACAATGACCGCCGGCAGCAGTACCGCGCCGACACAGGCAAAGATAAGAAGCGCCGCTACCGCTGCATATATCAGCATTGATATCTGGAAGTTCACCGTTTCTTTGCCTTGTTCATCCACAAAAGCAAATTCGTCCTTCTTTACCTGCCAGATGATTAGCGGGCCGATTATCGCTCCGACCGCCGGCACTATCGGCAGAAATCCGGCAAGCGCCGACAGATGGCAAAACATCGCCCACATACGAGCATCTTTATTGAGCTCTTCCGCCCCCTGGGTGGGCTCGCCGGTTTCTTTCTGCTCGGCCTTTTGCTCAACCTGCTTTGTCTCGGGACTTTCCGGCGGCTCCGGGGTTTTGGTATTCTCTGCCATGGTCCGACTCCCTTTCAAAAGACTTAGTTAACCTGTGAAATCTGCTTGTTTTTAGCAGAGCCTGTTTTCAGAAGCAAGAAAAATCTCGGAGCAATCGTGCCAAATATCGCACCTGCATCTTCCGGGTCATTGCCGGTTTTCCCGGCAGAATTTGGCCATCAGCATCATCCCATTGTTGGTTGTCTCAGCCGAGCCGTCCATCTTCGCAAACGCATCGACAAGTTCCATCAGTTCACCGTCAGGGTCGCCTTCGCTGAGATGATGTGCCGGATTGACGATGCCTGAATCCAGACCGCAGGCCATCGCTTTGTGCACATAAGCACGCATCACGCCTATCTTTCGCGCCGGAAGGTCTCTTGCACAGTTGCTTATACCGCCTGTAAAGTGTACGCCCTGCATTTCAGGGTCGCTCTTTATCTTCTTTATCGTCTCGAAGCTCTTGTATGTGTAGCTCGCCTCGCCGGGGGCCATCGGCATATCTATCGCCAGCGGAAATATGGTCGAGTCGAAGAAAATCTCCTCCGCTTTGAAACCGTACTTATTCACCGCTTCGGCGAAAATCCGTTTTGCCAGAGAATAAAGCTCGTCAATCGAGTGTGTTCCGCCGCCTTCACTCATCAGCATCCCGATAAACGCAAAATCATAACTGCTCTTGAGCGGCAATATGTTATCCATCGTATAAACTTTGACCGAATTTATGAGCGGCTGCCTGACAGGCTCATCAGTATTGTACCATTGTTTCAAGCCGGCTTTGAGCACGTCGTCGTCGCTGCTGTCGATACAAACAGCCGCGCCGCTTCCCCACTTGCGAACCATTTCCACATATTCACGCATCATATCCACCGCTACCTCCGGACGGTCCTCGCCGAAGGCGTCGAGATTGAGCGCAATATAATCGGCGCCGGCTTTCGCCTGCGACTCAATCAGCCCACGGATGTAATCGAGCGCCTCGCTGTCTTTGCTATAGGCATCGACCCCCATCTCGGCCAACTGTTTCATTATCCTGCCTGTCCTCGGAATTGAAGCGTGAACCGATTCGCCAATCACAATAAAAGACTTTTCCATTCTGCTCTCCATTTGCAAAGTGTCTCATTAAAAACCAATAGTACGCTCTAAGCCGGATTCCCAAGTATCTCGTAGCTTGTTTCTCGTATCTCGACTCACGATTCACGAGCCACGATTCACTTCTGTTCCAGGTCGTAGAAAGATGTTTTTCGCACCTCCGCCGACGGCATCATCCTGCTGTGGTCCCTCGGTGAACGAACTTTCTTCAGGTTTTCCAGCCGGCCTATTTCCTTCAAATGCTCGTAAATCTTTATCCAGCCGCAGTCCTTTTCCGGGTCGACTTCACATTTGCCTTCGCACGCGCCGCCGCACGGACCATTCAGCAGACCCTTCGCGCACGAAGTAACAGGGCAGATGCCGCCCGTGTAGTCCAGCGCACAATCACCGCACGCCTCACACCGTTCCTCGGCCGGCCACAACCCCTGAAGTGCGCCGAGCGAGACAGTATTCGCCGCCGGGTGCACCGTTTTGTCCACCACCCTGGCAACGGCCTGCACTCCGATGCCGCAGCTCAATATCAGCATAGAATCGGCCTGTTCTATCTTGTCCATCTCTCTGGCCAGCCGGGTAGCCACCAGCAGTTTGTTACAGAGAAAATCCACCAGGCACACGCCGGTAATACTTTTGCCGGCCTTTTCCAGTTCCACTTTCATCGCCGAGAGAGCCTCCTGGCCGCCCGTCTTGCACACTTCGGCACACCCGTTGCAGGCCAGAAGGTAGATATTCTTCTCACCTGCCACAGACTCCAGTATTTCATCTATCGGTTTATCTTGTGTGAACAGCATCTTTGAGTTCCTCAAGTACCGCATCAATAATTTGCGGAATCTTCTGCTCGACTATCTCCGTTAGTTCCAGCCCGCAGTCTATCTGCTCAGGTTCTACTCCGATTATTACGATTTCATCCGGCGCCGTGCCGACCTTCTCGGCGGCAACCAGCGCGTCAATCAGGCCAACCTGATGCAGACTGATTCTGCCCCCTTCCTCTTGCCGAAGCGCCTGCACCCAATTATGTATCTCCTTCGCCCTGAACCGCGTCTTGTAAATAGTGCCGCTGCTTGCCCCGCCCCTGACTGCGTCAATGATGACCACCTTTTCCAGCCCTTGCTCCAAAAGCAATAGGTCAAGCCCCGCCGTTCCACCGTCGACAACTTCCACGTTCTCGCCAAGGCTGCGATGTTGCAACTGCTGCACGACATGCACACCGACGCCCTCGTCTTTCAGCAGCAAGTTGCCCAGACCAAGCACCAAAATGCGTCCGCAGTCATTGCCCGGCCTGGCCGTCGCCGGCGATTCTGTTTTTGTTTTCACATCAGACAACTCTAAAGACTCCCAATTTGTCTGCTCTTGCGTCGAGCAGGTGCACCGAACAGGCCAAGCAGGGGTCGAACGACCGCACAATTCGCACCAGTTCGAACGGATTATCTCTGTCCCTCACTCTTGCGCCTAATAATGCCTGCTCGACGGCGCCGCCCTGCTCTTTGTCATCCTTCGGAGAGGCGTTCCAGGCCGTGGGAGTAATCACCTGGTACCTCTCGGTCTTGCTGTCTTTGATGCTTATCCAATGCCCGACCGCTCCTCGCGGCGCTTCCGTCAGGCCTGCACCTTCGCCCGTCTCCGGGATTTGGCTTTCAACTATCGTCGGCTCAGTCGGCTTCAATGCCTGCAGCCAGTCAACCATAGCATCGGCAATCAGCTTTGCCTCAAGGGCTCTTGCTGCGTGCCGGCCAAGAACAGAAAATAGAGCATCCACCTCGGCGCCTAATTCGCTCAGCAGCGAATCAATCAGCTCTTTGCACTTGCCGTCGTGCCGCACATAGTTGTTTACCATTCGCGCAAGCGGCCCGAGCTCGCAAACCTTGCCCTGATACCGCGGCGACTTAATAAATGAATATGCCTGGCTCTTTGTAGGCTCCGGTTTGGTATCGCTGTAGGCCGGGTTCTTGCCGGACTCTGAATCGGCATACCAGGAATGCTTCAGGTCCTCGGTGATGTTGACCGCGTCGAACGGCTCGGCCTGCAGTTGAGGCGAGACTATCCCGGCCTTGAACAGCTTGCCCGTCGGCAGCTCGAAGCCGCCGTAAGCAACCATTCTCTTACAACCTGTCCCTATCTCGAAGTAATCAGGATAGGCTTTTGCCACGGAGATAACGTCGGGGATATACGTGTTGTCCACAAACTCGCGGATTTCATTCAGCCGCCACAGGAAATTCGTTATCTTGTCCTCCGTGGGCGTTTCGGTAACACCGCCCGGCACAATGCCGACACTATGCGGCATCTTGCCGCCGAAAATCGACAGCATCTCCTGGCATTTGCGCCTGATATTCAGCGCCTGGATATAGTTGTCCGCCAGTTGTGCGTTCTCCTGGCCGACTATGCGGTAGTCTCCTTCGTAACGCGGCACGAAGGGGGCCATGTCGCCCATCGCTGCGACCGTGTCTACATAGTCCAGCGCTGCAAGATGATAGAAGTGCAGAATGTGTGACTGCAGAAAGTTCGACCCGAAAATAAGCGCCCGAATCAGCTTTGCATTGTCTGGAATCTTATCCGTCAAACCGAATGCATCGTCAATACACAAGGCAGAAGCCGTGGCGTGAGCCGTGGGACAAACACCGCATATTCGCTGCGTCAACCTGCACGCGTCCCGAGGGTCTCGCCCCTTAAGTATTATTTCAAAACCTCGAAAGAGCGTCCCGGCGCATCGCGCCTCCTTTACCACGCCCTCATCGACAACCGCTTCGATGGCCATATGACCTTCAATCCTGGTTATTGGGTCAATCTTTATCTTTTTCCTCATTTGAGGTCCTCGAAAGTAATCTTCTCGTAAATCGGCGACGTACCATCCGGAAACTCCGGCTCGACACAACCCAGACAGGGCGAGCCGGCCCTGACGCACCAGTTTACGCCGTTGTTCCACTGTCTCAAGGGACAGTCGGCATAGGTATAATGTCCCCGGCAGCCCAACTGATAGAGACAGCCTGCGTCACCCAGCTTCTCAGCGAATTTACCCTTGTCGAAGTCCGCTCGTCGGGGACAATTCTCGTGAACCAGCTTCCCGTAGAAAAGTTTCGGCCGGCCAACGTCGTCTAAATCCAGCGCCTCCGCGCCGGAAAACATAATCACCGATATTGTCCCCGTAAACCACTCCGGATGCGGCGGACAGCCGGGGATATTTACCACCTGCGTCTCAATACCTTTCTCATCGAAAACCGCCTGAACGCCCTTGCACAAGGTCGGGTTTGGCTTCGCCGCCGGAATCCCCCCGTAAGCGGCGCATGTACCCAGCGCGATGGTCAGTAAGGCGCTCTTGCCTAAATCCGCAACGCTTTGCACAATCGTAACGTGCTTGCCGTCTATCTCGCCGATGCCCCCGTAAAGCCCGTTCTCGGCGGTCGGCACCGCGCCTTCCACCACCAAGATGTATCCGCCTTTTCTGTCCTTTTCCGTGTCCTTGAGAACTTTAATCGCCGGTTCGCCCTGGCCTGCCATTATCGTCGCGTGAAATAACAGCCTGAGTTGATGGCCCGGCACAAGCTCGTCAAGCAGCAGGTTCTGTATCTTCGGGCTCACTGCGTTCAGAATCGACACGGAACAGCCGGTGCAGCCCGCCCCCTGCAACCAGATTACGGGATATTCTTTCGTACTCATTTTATCTCCTGGTTTTGCATCTACTTCGATGCAGCTTATCGCCGAAGACATCCTGAGGCCCGATGCCTCTTTCGGCCTTATCCTCAGCGGTGTGGCTGCTTATGTGCAGCAATATGCTCCTTAGCAATACCCCGGTTATAATTACGTCCACTGTCATTTGATGTTCTCTGCCTACAGGCCTGCTCCGTCGAGAATCGCCGGGACCTTGTCTTCCCACCCCAGCGCCATCAGGTGCACGCCCCGGCAGCAATCTTTAATCTCCTTAATGATTCGCACGGCAATTTCTACAGCGGTCTGCCCGGACCTGGTCTTCTCTTTGTCCTTTTTAAGTTCGTTGATAAGCTCATCCGGCACGCTTACCCCCGCCACATTCGCGTTCATATATCGCGCCATCCCGACCGACTTCAGTATGACTATGCCTGCCATAACCGGCACGTTAAGGTGCGAGACCTGCTTCATAAACTCCCGGAATTTATCCGTATCGTAAACAGCCTGCGTCTGGAAAAACTGTGCCCCGGCCTTGACCTTCTTCTCCATCTTCAGAATCTGAGGTTCCAGAGGGTCCGCTCCCGGCGTAACTACCGCCCCGACGAAAAATTCCGGCGCCCCGTCAAGTTCATTGCCTGTCAGGTCCCTACCTTGCTCCAAACTCTTGGCCGTCTGAAGCAACTGCACCGAATCCAGGTCAAAGACCGGTTTGCTCTGGGGATGGTCGCCAAGCTGCGGATGGTCGCCCGTCAGGCAAAGCACATTTCGTATTCCAAGTCCGTAAGCGCTCAAAAGGTCCGATTGCAACGCCAGGCGGTTTCTGTCCCGGCAGGTCATCTGCAGTATCGGTTCCAGACCCCTCTCGTACAAAAGCCGGCAGGTGGCAAGCGAGCCAAATCGCATCACCGAACTCTGCAGGTCCGTCACGTTGAACGCCGTTATCCTGTCCTTAATGGCGGCAGCCTCGTCAAGGACCTTCTCGATGTTTACCCCCTTGGGCGGCCCTACCTCGCTGGTTACGACAAATTCGCCGGCGCTCAGAGCCTTTTCGAGTTTCGTCATTCAACTTCTCCTGCCGTCAAATCCGGCATAAGGTACCGTTGGGTTACATCTGCCTGTCGTCCACAATCGCGGCCAACACATTTTGAAGATGTGTATAGTATTGCGTATTGGACCTGTTTGCAACATGCAGCACGGAGCCTGGCGCAACTTTTCTTTTGACAGCTCTTGTATGTTCCTCCGGATACAGCCGGTAGGCTCGACCTGCAAACCACGCAATCTTGTATTGTGGATAACCTGTTGACAACTACAGGCATGTCTCGGATGTTCTCTCTCGGACCTCGCCGGGGCTGCTCGAAGAATTCCGTGCGGTTTTCGTCTCCATCGGTCTTATCCAACTCCGACAGTGGGTCTGCAGCATCTAACTTGTTTTCTACAAAGAGGTTGCGTCGTGCCGGCAGGAGCGCGTGCAAATGCCTGACCCGGCGAGCCGGGTCAGGCCCAACGGCACGTCTAAACCCTAAAGATTCGCAGAGATTCTTCCTAAAGGTAGGCTGTTGGTGGATAATTACTAAAAAAGACCGCCGGAAATAGCAAACAGACACTGCCGAAAAGACTACTACCCATTCCCCGCACGGGTTATACTTGCCTTTAGTGCCCGGCAGGCCTCTGCCGGGTCCCGCGCGTCCATAACCGCTGAGCAGACTGCGATTGTCCGGGCGCCGGCGTCTAACACTTCTTCCACATTTTCCAGTGTTATGCCGCCAATTGCCGCATGCCCGATACCTGTATCGGCCAGTATCTGTACGCCTTTGGTCACGTAACCCAGCCCGACGGGCTCGGCGGTCGGCTTTGTCCCAGTTGAGAAGACGGGCCCCAGGCTTACATAGGTCGGCAGTTCATCACGGGCCGCCTCCAACTGCTTCAGCGAATGCGTGCTCTTGCCGATTATCAACGGCTTCAACTCAAGCTTGCGAACCTGTTCGACCGGCAAATCATTTTGCCCGAGATGAACGCCGTCGGCTCCAGCCGCGACCGCAATGTCCGGCCGGTCGTTTATTATACTGAGCACCCCGCCCGCTTTGCAAATTTGCACAACCTCAACGGCGACGGCAAAAAGCCCCGCGGCGTCAATATCCTTTGCTCGCAGTTGAATGCAGTCCGCGCCCCCTGCGACACAACGGTGTGCCAAATGTATAATGTCGGCGGGCAGATTGCTGCTTATTAGTACGTACAGTCCGACTCGCTTGAACTTCTCGGCGGCGCTGCTGAACAGAGCAACATCCTTCTCCAGCGTGTAAGCGGTGTATCGAAGATTTTCAATCGTCCGCCCCTGCGCCGGGTTTACAGTTTCAATGGTTTCAGCCAATACACGTAGCGATTCGGTCAGACGTTTACACGCGGCAGTAAAGCAGCTTTCCAGGTCCGTGCGCCGAAGCTGATTCTCGACTGCTCTGTTCACACCGACGTCGCCGAGTGTATCCCTGCCGGCAATCAGTCGGCCGGCGTCGAGTTCGGCTATCGCCGCTGAAAGCTCGTGCCTTAGCTTCTTGGCCCGTCCGCTCAGCAGCTCGGAATTCAAGCCGAATCGGCAAAAGTCCTCTATCACACGGACCGCTTCCCGGGCGCGATTGAAATTGGCGTCGATTATTCTATAGATAGCTCGGTCCATAACAGCACTAATTATAAGACTTCGCCGTCCCGTTGAGTAGCCAAATATGGACGCACGCCGGGCAAATTGCCTTGTGCCGGAGTCTCCCGTCGGACAGATTGCAGCCTTGGTATTAAAGAGATGCCGATTTTGCTGCCGGCCGTTTTGTCTCGAAAAAAGCCCAAATGATTGACCGTATCATCCTTTTGTGTTACTATGCCCGTCGAGATGCGGCCGAGTGTTTTGTAGGCGGGCTCGGACAGTTGGGAGTATTTGCTATGAACGAGCAAAAGACCACTCGTAGGAAGTTCATGCGGGATGCGGCGGCAGGTGCAGCCGGTATCGCTCTTGGGCTAAGTCCCGCCGGGCAGGCATTCGGGACGAAATCGGCCCGCAGTGATGAAACGAAAATCCGCAACTATAATCCCCGCATGGAATATCGCAGGCTCGGCAAAACCAACTTGATGGTCTCAGCCGTTTCGCTCGGCGGACACTGGACGCGAGCAGAGGTCATGAAGCAGGACTGTGGCCAGAACCGCCGAGACGTCGTCAGCCGCGCTATTGATGTCGGCGTCAATTACATCGACGCCTGTTGCCGAGAGGAGGTGCTGCTCTACTGCAAAGCCCTGAGAGGACGCCGGGATAAGGTCTACCTGGCCTTGTCCTATGCCAGTCAGGAGGTGCGAAATGATGGGTTCCGCACTACCGGCAAGCTCATAGCAAGTCTTGATTCGCTCCTCAAGGAGTCGAAGCAGGAGTATACCGATTTGTGGCGCATCACCTGTAATGAACGCGGCGGCAGCCATTCGTTCGATACTGCCTGTCAGATTGTCGGCGCACTTGAGAAAGCCAAGAAGCAGGGAAAGGCCCGCTTTGTCGGTATCTCCTCGCACGACCGCAGGTGGCTCGAGTTCATGGTCGAATACTTCTCACAAATTGAAGTCGTTCTCTTTCCTTACACCGCCAGAACGAAAGTAGTCGCGAAAGGCGGGCTTTTTGAGACCGTTCAGAAACGTGACGTGGGCGCGTTCGGTATCAAGCCTTTCGCAGCCGGTTCGGTGTTCAGTGGCAGCAGTGCCCCCGACGACCCTCACGCCGAAGAAGACGACCAGCGTGCGCGGCTGGTCATTCGGCGCATCCTGTCTAATCCACACGTGATACCTATACCCGGCCTGATTAGCACACACCAGGTGGACAATGTCGCAAAGGCTGTGACAGAGCGTCGACAGCTTGATTCAGGTGAGGCCACGCATCTCGACCGGCTTATGGACCAGGCGTGGGCGACTCTGCCGGCCCCATATCAATGGCTCAAGGACTGGCAGTACGTCTAAAAGGCAATGAAATACCTGTTCACAGTTGGCGACATTAGCTGGAGAACCTGCTCAACAGGCGGTGGTTACACCAGGCACTTTAGATTCGCCCTGTCGACGGTTTTGCTGGTTCTCGCGATATTTATGCTGACCGGTTGCAGGCCGGAGCCAACCGACGACAAACCTACTCACACTAACACCGATGCTCGGAATCAACAGGGCACACTATTGCTTGGGCAAGGCCTGCCGTTGCTTGAACAACCCGCCAATAAGCAGCAATTTCCTCCGCCGAACAGCCCGGTGGCGGATAACGACCGATGTTTTGTCTGCCACATAAATTATGCCGACGAGTTCTTGGCCGTCCGTCACGCCACAGCAAATATCGGCTGCGAGCACTGTCACGGGTCCTCCGATGCTCATTGCAGCGATGAATACCATCTGACGCCGCCCGGCATTATGTATCCCCGGCACAAGGTCAACCCATCCTGTATGACATGTCATCCGCGGGCCGAGATAGACATTCAGCCGCACCAGGGCCTCTTTCCAGCAGGAGACAAGAATTGTACTGATTGTCACGGCCGGCACCGTCTGGGCTACCGCGCAAGGAAATGGGATAAGGCAACCGGAGAACTGCTGCAGGGCGGCCACATGCGAATTATGACCAACGACATACTCAAATAGAAATGTTATCACCTCAACTTGTACTTGTCAGATTTGCTTTTATCGACGATAATTCTCTTCGCGTCAGGTTTTAGGGTGCATCTGCTGCTTTAATTAGTGAGCTTTTTGACGATGGCGTTTCAAAGAGAGAAACAGAATGTCTCGGCAAGCGACTTGCTGCAGGCCTTAGCCGACGGAGATGACATTCGGCTAAGTCAATGTACTGTCACCGGGGTACTCGACCTGAACCGTTTTTTTGAGCCTGCCGAAAAATTCCAGACCGAAAAACTTCTCGTAGAAACCGCCCAGCATCGGCGTACCGTGATATTGTCACAGTCCATAGTCTTTGACAAATGTGTTTTTGAGGACAATATCATTTTTTCCGGGCCCTGGTCGGAACCGGAAAGTCTGACCGCCGAGTTCAAGGCGGATGTCATTTTCAACAGTTCCACCTTCAAAGGGCAGGTACGATTCAGGAATGCCGTCTTCTGGGGCGCCGGCGGCTTTGACGGCTGCTCCTTTGGAGGGGTCGTAACCTTCAAGAACGCTGTTTTCCATAAAGACGCAAAATTCAGAACCGTTGTCTTTAACGGCTACAGTCTGCTCGGCAATGTCATCTTCGAATCATCTGCAAGGTTCGCCAATACACACTTCGTCAAGGGCGCCAATTTCTCACAGGCAAAGTTCCTTGGCCAAACGGATTTTGGAGGCGTCTATTCATCCAGCAGGGCCGTACCCGTCTATGATGCGGTACACTTCGGCCGCAGGCGCTGCGGCGAGGATGAAAGCTTCTGGCGATTCGTAAAGCAGTCTGCACAGGAGGCGGGCTATTATCACCTGGCAGGTGAGTGCTTTTACAATGAAAGATGTGCCGGGCTCTGGCGTAAGTTGCGAGGCCAGGGCTACGACCGCCTCTCACGGGCCGCGAAATTGCGCCGGCTGGCGTCGGGACTGCGGTTGCTCCCGGAGTTTGTCTTCGGAAGGCTTTTGTTCGGCTACGGGGAAAGGCCTGTGAGGGTGCTGTTCGCCTCGGCGCTGATAATCGTTGCCTGTGCCTTTGTCTATTCCCAGCCTGATGCACTTATCTTTCGCGGCGGACAGACCTACCCTTCGTTTGCCCAGGGCTTGTATTTCAGCACAATTACCTTTACCACGCTGGGTTACGGCGATTTGTTCCCTTCGCCCCAGGGATTTTATCGACAGTTGGCAATGGCTGAGGCGGTGGCCGGCGGATGCCTAATGGCGCTTTTTGTCGTCTGCCTGGCCAAGCGTTTTTCCAGAGGTTAAGAGCCTATCCGAAGCCGACGGACTTGCGCTGAGCATTGGTTGCGCTTCTTGTCTCAAGAATAAGTAGTAGAGCCTGCCTTGGTGGTAAGTTTGCCCTGCGAGTTTGCCTGCGCTGTCGCCCACACCCATATAGACGTCGCACCGCCCCGCTGCTCTTATCGCGCCTCCCGTGTCTTGGTCAAGGACGAAGCCGCTGTAGGGGTCAAGATAGACACTGCCGCCTGCCAGTGTCGGCAGGGTCGCCTCTACAAAGGCCAGGCATCCCCTTGGATAAATCGACTTGTCGGTGGCGATGCTTCGCATCTTCGTTACAGGCTCATTCAGACTGCCGCGAGGCGGACCTTCGGACTTGCGGAAGAACACAAACCTTGGATTGCGCTGTGTGTACTCGGCGACCTCGGCCGGGTGCTGCTTGAAGTAATCTATCATTGTTGCCAGGCTCATCTTTTCTGCCGCCATCCGGCCGGCTGCGATTAACTCCATCGCTACGCTTTGATATTGATGTCCGTTGTTCGCCGCGTAGCCAACGGTAATGAGATTGCCGTCGGGCATTCTCAGTTTCGCAGAACCCTGAACGTGGGCGATATAAACCTCGAACGGGTCGCTAAGCCAAAACAGTTCGCTGCCCTTGAGCATGCCCGATTGTTCAATCTCGGCCCGGGCCGGGAATGGCCCTATCTGGTTGTCGTCGCCACGCCGGCCAAGGGTCTGGCCAAATGAGTTCTTAACGAGGTCCACCGGCTGACTGTACAGCGGATACTTGAATCGCTCCGTCCGGGTCGCGGAGCCCTCGAATATCGGCGTATAATAGCCTGTAAAAAGAACGGTCCCTTTGTCGTCACACCCTACGGACATATAAACATCAAACTTCTCGACTATCGCGGCACTAAGTGCATCTCCACGAACCCCCGAACCAATCAGCTCCCTGAACGCCTTGAGGCTTTCCACCGCCTGGCTGTGCGTAATCCCGCCATAGGGGAAGAACTGCCGACTGGAAGCCTTGCTCAGATAGTTCAGGCTGTTATCGATTGCCTTTCCCATCCG
>Ga0210003_1001943_pt1 | contig 17758 bp, 18 predicted proteins | sample LantaG_FD_182804 | JGI IMG/M metagenome (GOLD analysis project Ga0210003, IMG submission 182804) | Deep subsurface microbial communities from Baltic Sea to uncover new lineages of life (NeLLi) - Landsort_02402 metaG (SPAdes) (version 2) | ecosystem: Environmental > Aquatic > Marine > Oceanic >...
CTGCTTATCAATACGGATTCCAGGCCGTTGACGCACCTGTACAGCCTGCTGCTTGCAGCCAAACAATCCGGAGCGCCGCTGACAAAATTTGTCAAACGCCTCGCATTGGCCGGGCCGATAGCATTCATTATTCCCATCTTGGTCTTTGTTGCACTGCGAATTGCCTACCTTCTGAAAGCCCCCGGCCGGGGCGGTCCCACCGGCTTCGACAGCACCTTTCTCGTCTTCTCGGCCGGCTTTGCGGGAATCGGCGTGGTCATTGTCCTGATGTATTTGTACCAGACATATTATGGCTCATTGTATCTGTACATAGGTATTATCTCTTCTTTGTTTATGGCGGGCTTGACCATCGGGGCCGCTCTGGTCAGCCTTCGGGTGGCAGGCGACAGGCAGCTTCGACCACAGCTATTGCTGTTGGCGATAGTATCAGCGCATACACTTGTGCTGGTGGTGGTTGCCTTTTTGCCCGCCCGGATGTGGACACACCTTTGTTTCGCAAGTGCCTTCGTCCTGACCGGCCTGTGCACGGGAGCATATTTTCCACTGGCAGCGCGAGAGCTGGCCGATTGTGGTTTCGAGGCTGTTCGCGCAGGCAGCAGTCTTGAGACAGCCGACCATATCGGCGCTTCCGTCGGAGGACTGCTCGCAAGTCTTGCGCTCGTACCTGTGCTCGGAACAAGGGTCTCGCTGTTTGTATTTGCCCTGCTTATCTTAGCCAATCTGCCGCCCGCTTTCATGAGGGCATACAGGCCGGCAAAGACTCTCTCCGCACCGCGGTTGAGCTTTCGACAGGTCGGTTACGCCTTGTTTGGCATCGGGCTGTCGGTGGTGTTGTGCTCGAACGTGCTTGCCTGGGCGGGACGTCGCCTCAGCGGCTCGTTGCCGCAATATGCGGCCCAGTCACTTGCCGGCCAGTTGCAGCTTGAGCGGGTCTCTGCGCATATCGGCGACAGGAACATCAGCTACTTCAAGGCCTACCGAAGCAACCAGGCCGAGGCAAACACCCCGCCGGCCATCCAGGGCGTCGAGCCGGCCGGGTACATCTTCAGCTCCGAGGACCTCGCGCCGGAGGTTCGCGGTTTCGGAGGACGAATCAACCTGGCCGTTTTCATCGACTATGCCGGTGAGCTTGTTGATTTTCACATAATACGCTCCAACGAGACGCCAGCCTATCTGGAGATGCTCGAGAAGTGGCAGGAAAGACTGAAAAAACGCAATCTTCTGTGGCCGGAGCCGTTTGCCGATGTTGATGCAGTCACCGGGGCAACCGTCAGCTCTGAGGCGGTCCTTGCGTCACTTAGAGCCTCGGCGCGCACTTTCGCTGCTGGAATCCTGGGTCGGAACATTCAAGCTCCGGAAAGTCAGAAAGTGCATAAAGCAGGATATCCGCCGGCCCCTGGCGTGGTGTATCTGTTAAGTGCTCTGGTCCTGACTCTGGTAGTCATCTGGCACGGCCGATTCTGGAGCAGGCTTGCTGTTTTGGGCTTTAATCTTGCAGCCGGCGGCATTATTTTGAATGCCCAGTATTCCAGCGAGCAGATAGCCACGATATTGTCGCTGCATAGTCCGGCGCCGGGCCTGTCGGCGCCTTTTCTGTTGGCAGTTGGAGTGCCGGTTGTTGTATTGTTCTTCGGCAACATATACTGCGGCTACATCTGCCCGTTCGGCGCAGCGCAGGAACTGATTGGATACCTTGTCCCGGCCAGGTTCAAGCGGCGCCTTCCGCGGTCGGAAATGCGGGGTGCAAGATTTATCAAGTATGTTATCCTTTTTGTTCTGCTGATGGCGATGTTTTTTTCCGGAGATAAAAGGGCGCTGTCGGCCGACCCGCTCATTTCAGTTTTCAGCCTGAGCCTTTCCATGCACGAATTGCAGACCTGGCTTGTCGCGATAATCGGGATTGTCCTGGTCGGTTCCATTTTTTACACTCGCTTCTGGTGCCGATACCTGTGTCCTGTAGGCGCTTTTCTGTCGCTTCTTAACGGGGCGGCTTTGTTGAAACGGTACCTGCCTGCCAAGAAATTCGGCCGATGCGAATTCGGTGTCACCGCAAAGGACCAGCTTGACTGTATATGCTGCGACAAATGCCGGTATGATGCCGCACCGGCTGTAGAAGAGCAGCTCGAGCAGCGTCCGGCCCGTGCGCCGGCACGACTGCGGGCCCAATGCCTGCTCATCGCGGTGGTTATTGCAGCGGTGTTCGTATCGGCGCTCTCAGTGGGCCGGGTTTTGCACGGTGTTCCGCGCGAGTTCGACCAGCCCGCCGCCTCGGTCGCCGCAGGTGGTCAGCCCAGGGACGTTGATATGCAGCGTATCCGAACAATGATTCGACAAAACAAATTGTCGGACCGCGAAGCCCAATACTACAAGAAGGTTGAGAACGTAAACAACGTCAGAGCCGCCCCACAGTGACAGAGGGCACTACGCCTCAGCAGCCAACAATAGTTCACCGTCGCGCGACGGGAATCACTATCCGGCTTCGCAGGCGGACATAATAAAGCCATCGATGCACAAGCATCGATGGCTTTATGGTGTTTAAGATCATTAGATGTCTACTTCTTCTTGCTTTTCTTCTTCATCGCTTTCTTCTCAGTCACTTTCTTCTCAGTCGCTTTCTTCTTAGCTTTCTTTTTTGCCATCTTGACGTCTCCTTACATCTTAAGAAAAACTGTTAATAAGCGGGTGCATAACCGTCAAACCCGCTTTTCCTCAAAATTTGGATTACCCACAATATCCTTTCAATAAAAAAGGCCAAAAGTCAGAGATTTTGTGATTACAGAGCGACTGTTGTTTGGAAGATTTCAATCATTAACATCCTTATCATATCTTAAGAACGTATTGTGGTATCAACTTCGCAATAATCTCTATCGAGCCAATTTCCAAAGCACGCAGCACGACTTTTCGCCCACGGTATTCATAAGGTAACTCCCGCACCGCCGATATGAATTTCTTACCCCTGTCATTTTGCATCTCAACTTCAAAGTATCTTTTTCCATCAACCTCTATTACTCTGCTTACAGTCAGGATGTCCGGGAAAACATATCCTCCGCCGTGAGGGATAATGTCGGCGTTCAATAGCCTGTCATACACGCCAAGAGTTCTTGCGCGTTTCTCAAAGCCTAATAACTCAACGCTTTCCGGACTTAGATTGGGATTGCCTCTGACCAAATACGCGGGCAAATCTCCTCTCAAAGCAAGAGGAAAAAGAGTCGCTCGGTTTCTTAAATAATGACAACCTAACGCTATTTCATTCATATTTATAAGCCCCTGATGGGTCTCATTGGAAACTTCTACGAATTTCCCAAACAACAACTCTGCAGCAACTTTTCGCTTCTTCTTTGAGAAATCCTCGGCACGTTTATACCGCTCAAAATACTTTTTGGCGCCGGTGCCTGTAAGTATATGAAACTGGCCGAAAGGGGTTTCAACGCATTCTGCCATTTCACGTAGTTGCTCACTCTTATCATAATATATCCCAAAGCCTGATTCATTATCCGCCCTGAATTCACCTGCTGACCCATGTATTATGAAAGCGTAGGGAGGTAAATCTCCATCCAATTTTGCAATAGGGTTCACTTGGAACACATCTATAAAGTGATTGCTCTTGTAAAAGTCCCAGACTACCTCAACACCGTCTATCTCTATTTTACCTGACTCCATCTCATACACTTTTCTTATTAAACTCTCAATATCGGGAAGTTCCTCCAATCCTCCTACGAACATTCCACATGCGTTAGGTTTTACGTCGAGAATTATAAACTCGTCATCATTTTCTCCCCAGCTTATCTTTCCTCCATAGCCGAATCCGCTTCTCCACCGACTCGTGTTTCTCGTAATAGTCATATCTGGAGTGGAAATAAAACTGGCATTCGGGGTCCTGCCAAGTTGATTCTGAACATAATGGATACCGGCAATACCATAGACAATATTAGCTTTGCATAATTCTGCACCGCTGTCGTTTAACCCAACAAAAAAACAATGGTTCCTTGCATTCCGCAACATCTCGTCCTTGTTCGCGTCTCTTTCAACCGTCTGTGGTATGGTTCGAATCATCATCTTACCCCTCCTCGGCCTCGTAGTTATCGCTTGATTTATCAAAAGAATCTTCTCTGGCAGCAATGCCTTTCTCCAAAAGGCCGGCACAGGCAATGCAGTATCGAGCCCATGGAATTGCTTTCAATCGTTCCTTTGATATCGGCTCATTACCGGCCTGGCAGATTCCATAAGTGCCGTTCTCGATGCATCGGAGTGCACCATCGATTTCCACCAGCAGTTTTATTTCGCTCTCCATGAGCCCCAGAGTATTTTCCATCTCATAGTTATCTGTGCCCAAATCAGCCATGTGGGTCGGCATACTTGATAAGTCGCTATGCGACTTCCGCAATGTTTCGTTTTCCATATAAGATACATCGCCCAGTATTTTCATCCGTTCTGCCAGCAACAAGGCTTGGAATTTTCTTATCTCTGCGGATGATAATCCGCTATTATTTGTTTCCTTCTCTTCCATAGGTGTTCCGTACTTCTCAACGCATCTGTATCCTTCTCAAGAGTAGTAGTTCAAAAAAAATGACAAGCCGCCGTTATCGCCCAAGAAAGATGCATAGGCTCTTTACAAAAACCTGTCTGAGCGGCTTGATGCTCGTTTCAATTTCGTCGGAGGTCATACCAATCATGGCAAACGAGAAAAATCCAAAAACGAACCCTGCTGCGGCGCACGCCAAGCGTCGAATCTTTATGGGGTCTATTCTTGGCGATAGATAAGGCGAAACCTGGTTTTCGATCTCTTCCAGATAACGCAGATACGGCTCTTCCAACTCGTCCAGCGTCTCAGACTGAAGTCTCAGCAGCAGCTTTCCCTGGAAAAGCAGAATAAATTCTTCTTTGGAATCAACTGAAAATTCATAATGCGCATTCAAAAAATGCTCTAACATATCCTCCAGAGTTTCCGGCGCGCGATCATATGAACGAATACGTTCAATCAAATGCTCCACGGCCTCTTCCACCAGTTTAACAACAATCTCCTCCTTGTCCTCAAAATGCTGGTAAAGAGTTCCCTTCCCGACGTCCGCTTTTTCTGTAATCTCCTCAACCGTCGCGGCATCAATGGCCTTCTCGCTAAAAACATCCAGGGCGGCTTTTTTCAGTCTCTTTCGAGTTCTCTTAGCCCTTTTCTGCATGCGATTTTGCCCAGTTTTTGAAGCTTTAGCACTCATATTTTGACCATCTAGTCAATTTTGACCGAATAGTCAATAAAAAAATTGACTTCTCGAAAAAAAAAGGCTATTTTTATTTGGTCGGACTAAGACGCCGCAGTGCCGAAAGGATAGTCTTGGCGAGATTTGCGAATAATCATTTCAGGAAAAGGGCAAAGGAGCACGAAGATGGCAAAAAGGAAACTGACTCTCATGTTTTTGGTATTGCTCTTTTTTTTGCCGCCCATAACAGGTTGTGACCGCGCCGCCAAAGAAAGAGAAGAAGCCACGGAGGCAAAAGCCGAATTGGAAAGGACCACGGCCGTTCTGCTGAAAACCCAGAACCGCAGAGACCAGTTGGAACAGGACTTGGCCGATATTTCAGACGATTGGGAGAAGACCAAGTCAGAACTGGCTGTGGTCAAAGAAGCTTACCGTAAGTTGCGAGCTCGCTCTGAACAACTTGCTAAAGAACGAGATGCGGCGATTGTCAAGGCCAGAGACGCTCAGGAGATGGTCCAAAACCTGACCAATCAGTTGAAACAAAAGGAGGCGGATATCCGTGAATTTGAGCAATGGGTCAAGGAACTCCAGGCCACTATCACCGAACAGGAAAACTACATTGAACAGACAGATAAGCAATCCCCTGAAGAGTCAGATGAAGAGCCCAATGAAGCACCAGCCGACGAGGTCGTCGACCAAAATAGTGAATGAAATCCCAAAAGGGAGGAGCAGCCGCAGGGTAACAAACGATTTACACTTCATCGGCGAAAATAGTTGATGAGCCAGAAGATGAGTGTCAGGACGACGGAAATTATGACGCAGCTTGCTATGGGAAGGTAAATCCACCAGTTCTTGCCGCCGAAGTTCAGGTCACCGGGCAGCCTGAACAGGCCAGTCCGCCCGAGCAGTACAACCAGCAGCCCCACGAAAGCGATGGTAATACCCGTCAGTATCAGCCACTTACCAAATTGCTGCGGACCAAACTCCATCGTAATACATCGCGTTGGCTATTTACGAGCCTGCAAAAACCCTCGCTTTCTTCGCCTCTCGCGCAAAATTTCCCGCTTCGGAGCTTTGCATTTGTGGGTTTGGTTTTGGGTTTGTTCTTTTTTCGGCTCCGGCGGGGGGTTTTTTCGTAAGCCTTTGTGCAGACTTGGGTTGCGCTGATTTTGGCGTTTTGGGGGATTGGCTTTGTTTTTTGGCGGCCCCAGAGGTGGTTTGTGTTCGTAAGTGCTTGTTAGAGCTGAGGTTAGGTTCATTAGCAGGGGTTGGGAAATTGGCTTTGTTTTGCATAAAAGGTGGTATTTTGTGCGCTAACAGGGATGCATGGCAGGCTTCTTTCTGGGGGTCGTGTTCTTCCTGGGTAGCGTCTGCGAGGTGGGATTTTCGGGTAAGAGTGAGCCTTTGAAGCTCAAGCATTGTTCTGTAGAGGCTGTGCTCTATTCTTCTTTCATACATTAAGAGGCGTTCGAGGAGCCTTTCATTCGCGAAGTCCTTAATGGCCATTCGGCCGAGAACGAGGTTGGGGTCTGAATCGACGGGATTGGGCTCCGGTCGGCCATAGGTATTGGCAAGGATTGATTCGGCGAATTTTGCTTCCGGGCTGGGTGGACTTTTGGTGTTGAGGATGTCCATGGTCTGGTTCTGGATGCGTTCAGCGCGTTCGAGGCGCCAGGAGAGGCTTACGACTCGGTTGGCTAACATAGTCTCCATAGGGCCGACGGGGGCCAATTCGTCGAGGATTTCGTCGCGGTAGAGGTCGAAATCGGCCTGGTTTTCACCCTTGATTACGTCTTGGCGGGCGGTAAGGCCGTGTTTGAGGGCGTTTTTCGCGACGGCGGCCTTGGTTTCGGGGGTTCGGGGGCCAGTGGATTTTTGGGCGTTACGGCGGTTTGCGAGGATTTGGGGTTCGGTAGCCATTTTCAGGTCCTCCTAAAGGATTTAGGGTTCACTATTTACGTTTTAGCAGAAATGGCGGGGGCTGAGGCCCCAGCCTACAAGAGCAGCTTCTCTACCTTTAGAGCAACCTGCGCGTTTCGTGCGAAAATTCGGGTATTTTTGGGGTGCTCGAAAGTCGTAAGTGCTTATATGGACAGGAGTAAGAATTTTTCAAAATTTCCGCTTTTTGCCGCCGGGCGCCTGCGCATTTGGTCGTTTTTTGGGAATTTTCGTAAGATTTGGTTGCTTTTTGGCGAAGGTTGGTTAGAATGTGGGCAAGACAATTGAAGGCGGGTAAACTCGTAGCGGGTAGCGTAGAGCATATAGGGTTCAGGGTTTAGTTGAAAGAAATATGGCCGGAGCTTTCTATGGGAAAGATGAGTTTAAAAAAATCTGAAAGGCCGAAGAAATGTCAGGAAATTACGATGTGCAGCAAGTCTGTGAAAATGGGCATCAAATAACTTCCAGTTATAGAGAAAGCCCTGAACAGAGACAAAATTATTGTGATCAATGTGGTGCCAAGACCATAACGAAATGTTTGAATTGTAATGCTGAAATTCGTGGCTACTATAGTGTTCCTGGGGTTTTTAGCTTAGGTAAGACACTCGTTCCTTCACATTGTCACAATTGTGGCAAGGCGTATCCTTGGACAGAAAAGAAGATTGCAACAGCCATCCAGATTGTTACCGAGTTCGGCGATCTAAGCGAAGAAGAAAAAGGGACTATTGAGCAAGACATAAATAACATTGCCAAGGATATTCCGCAGGCCGAGCTTTCGGCGATGAGAATAAGGCGGATATGGGAACAATACGGAAAGATTGCCTATAACGTGATTATGGAATTCGCAAGCAAAACGGCAGCCGAGGTATTAAAGAGCCAGTGATCTGACTTATTTTTTATTACCCGGCCTCGAAAACCTGATTCTTAAAGCGGCAGAGGGGGCAGAAGAGGAGAGCAGGAGAAGAGTAGGAGGCTAAAGAGGTTTTTTGGGGTTGGGAGAAAATAGGTAATAGCTAAAATAGCGGGATGAGGTTGAAAACAAGTTATATGGAGAGCGAGCTATGCCTGAAAGGCCAAAGACTGTAAACAAAGTCATCTGGTTTCAGATTCACAAACCTGCAGGGGATATGACGTGGAAGGAACTGGGGAACTTGCTGCGAGAAGCGCGCTACCGAGTCTTTAGACTTGCCAATCTCGCTGTAAGCGAAAAGTACCTGAGTTTTCATATGTGGCGAACCGGGCAAGAGTACAAGTCGGAGACCATCGGCAAACTGAATCGCCGATTGCGGGAGATGCTTATCGAGGAAGGTGTTGAAGAAGAAAGCCAGAAGCGATTCTCGGCGACGGGTGCGCTGCCGGATACGGTAGTTTCTACTCTGGCAAAGGGCAAGTTGGCCGCCATAACAAGTAAATCAAAGTGGAAGGATGTTGTTAACGGGAAGACATCACTGCCAACATTCAAACTCAATATGGCTATTCCGGTACGGTGTGACAAAGCTGAGCAGCGCAGGCTAAGAAGAACAGAATCGGGTGACGTTGAACTCGAGCTTATGATATGCAAGCAGCCGTACCCACGAGTAGTTCTCAAGACGGGCAAACTCAAATCAGGCCAGAGGGCCATTCTTGACAGACTTGTTGAAAACAATGATAATTCCAAAGAAGGGTACAGCCAGAGGGTGTTCGAAATCAAGCAGGTAGAGAACAACGATGGAAGCAAAGAGTGGCGGTTGTATATCTCATATACGTTTCCGAAAAAGGCTGTCGAGGCAAATGCCGACGTGGCGGTCGGAGTCGATATCGGGTTTTCAGTCCCCCTGGTTGCAGCGGTGAACAACGGGCTTGAACGTCTCGGCTACAATGATTTCAGAGCTTTGAACGAGCGGATTCGTTCGCTCCAGAGACAGGTGTTGGTACGCCGAAGGTCTATGCAAAGTGGAGGTCGCGACTATGTTTCTACACCCACGGCTCGGTCGGGACATGGGCGCAAACGAAAACTCCTGCCGATCCAGACGCTCCGGAAGCGGTGGGATAATGCATACACGACTTTGAACCACCAGTTATCCCATGCTGTTGTTAGTTTCGCAGAAAACCACGGGGCAGCTACTATCCAAATAGAAAATGTTAAGAGCCTTAAGGATGAACTCAGGGGAACATTTCTTGGTCAGCGCTGGCGGTACTTTGAATTGCAGCAGTTCCTGAAATACAAGGCGGACGAGGTGGGTATTGAACTGCGAGAAGTGAATGCACGATACACATCGCGCCGGTGCAGCGAGTGCGGCTACATCAATATGGCATTCACGCGCCAGGCGAGAGACAAGGGGAGGGTGGACGGCAAACCGATGGAGTTTGTTTGCCCTGAGTGCGGTTACAAGGCTCACCCGGACTACAATGCGGCCCGGAACATTGCTATGCTTGACATTGAACAGAAAATGCAGGTACAATGTAAACAGCAGGGTATAACGTATGCAGATGATTCTGAGGTTCTTTGAAATATTGATTGAGGTCGCCGTTTACGTTGCGTCACAAGGGCGCGCGGGCGACCGAAGGCCGATCTGTACGGCCTGCAGGTTGAGAAGGCACATATTAGAGGAAAATTGCTTCCCTTTGTGTTCGCTCACCGAGTATTCCTTGTTTTTTGCGGCAAGAAACTGTCTTAATTGTTTTCTGGGGCAGAAGTTACAGCCCAACAGGTGTATGTAACCGCAATTTGAAGGGTGCATACAGGCAGTCCGTATATACCCGTATTGCCCGTTGTGGTGTATGTAACCGCAATTTGAAGGGTGCATACAGGACAGATGATTTTATTCGGCGTCATTGATTGGGTGTATGTAACCGCAATTTGAAGGGTGCATACAGGGTCAACTATTACATCCATTTTATGTCTCCTGGTGTATGTAACCGCAATTTGAAGGGTGCATACAGGAGGGCACCCCGGCCCGGAGGGGACCGGTGGTGAAAAGAAAGCGTTCCTCGCGTAAGCACCCCCGCCCACAGGTGGCGGGTGCCTTATAGGCACATAGGATCGGCGTGCGGGGGCGGGCCCCAGCACCAATTAACGGGGGCGCTTAGCTTGTAAGTGCGCGGTAAACGGCAGTAGGCTAATTGGTGCGGGGCGAGCGTGGGGGAATTACTTCTTGACAGGATAGAGCGGTACTATTAAACATCAGTATTGGTTAAAGGTTTCTGCAGAGAAAAGATACGGAGCAGAACGGACTGGAAAAATGAAAAACGCTGCGATTTATCTGTTCGTAGGGCTGGTTTTCGCAGGTTTCGACTTTGCGTTGGCCCGGCCGGAATATGTCGTAAGGTACAGTCATGTGGCAGTAGCAGACCCGACTGTGCAAGCATCCGCTGCTCACGCGACGGTCTTCAAGGCGGAGCTTGAGAGACTTTCCGAAGGCAGGATAAGGGTAGACATTTACCCTGCCGGCCAGTTGGGCGGGCAGGTGTCGTCGGTGCAGCAGGTCAGAAAGGGCACCATACACGTTGCCGATATCAGCTCGGGCGTGCTGGCGTCGCTGTACTATGAGCCGCTGGAGGTTCTGGACATCCCGTATCTTTTTTCTTCGAGGGCGATTGCCAGAACCGTGCTGGACAATGAAAATCCGTTTACCAAGAGACTTATCGAGGATTGCGCGCAAAAAACGGGGATACGAATGCTGGCGCTGGGCACATTCGGATTCAGACAGATGACGAACAATGTCAGGGCTATCAGAGTTCCTGAGGATATGCAGGGTCTTAAGATGCGAACGATGGAAATTGTCCCTCATATGAAGCTGATGGAGTCGTTGGGAGCAACGCCGGTGCCGGTGCCGTGGCTGGAGCTGTATACGAGCCTGCAGACGAACGTTGTGGACGGCGAAGAAACGACACTGCAGAACATAGTTATGGGAAAGCTTTTTCAGGTTCAGGAACACCTGACTCTGACGGGGCATCTTATGGGCGTGGGAGCGTTTCTTTGCAACGAAAAATGGTACCAATCTTTGCCCGACGAGCTGCGGGTCGCCGTGGTTGAAGCGGAAAAGGTCGCTCGCCTGACGTACGACGGTTTTGGAAAGCTTCTGGACACGATGTCTTTGAAGGAGCTGGAAAAGAAGGGTATGAAGATACACAGATTGACTCCTGAGCAAAAGAGGATGTTTATCGAAAAGGCAAGACCATACGTGCGGAGATGGATGGAGGAGAAACACGGCAAAGAGTACGTGGAAGAATTTTTCTCAGCGATTAGAGCTGCTGAAGAGCAACTGAAAAACCAGGCCGAATCAACAAAAACATCGCGCCAGTAGCAGCGAGATGAGAGCCTGGTCCTTGTGCAAAGGTAGAACGCGAGAATGAGTTCCGGAACAAAAATCCGCGGATTTGATGATGTCCTGCTTAAAGCAATCCGAGCGACCACCGGCGTTCTGCTGGCGATTATGTTCGTCGTGATAATCCTCGGGGTTTTCTTTCGGTACGTTTTGAACTCGCCGGCGTTCTGGACGGAAGAGCTGGCAAGATACGTTATGTTCTATATGGTGCTGATAGGCAGCGCCTCTGCCGTCAGACAAGAGCATCACCCCGCTCTTACATTTGTAACGGAGAAATTTTCGCGGCGGTTTCGTACAAAATGGAAATTTGTTCTGGAGGCGCTGGTTTTTCTTATTCTGGCGGTTGTGTTCTGGCAGGGGGTGGTGATGGCGATGGAGGAACGTATAGGTCTGACCACCGCATTGAGAGTATCTTTTTTCTGGGTCTATCTGGCCCTGCCTGTTGGTGCACTTCTTATGATGTTCGAGATTGTCGCAAAGCACATTTGGGGAAAAAGAACTTTCGACGAGGACAGCGGCAATACTGCCGGCCTGGAAGGAGAATAGATATTGGGCGTGCCGTTTTTTTTAATGCTTTGTCTTTTCGTGTTCCTTATGTTCTTCGGGATGCCGCTTTCTTTCTCGATGCTTTTCAGCTCGCTGGTGTATCTGCTTCTGGCCGGCGAAACGCCGTGGCTTATCGTTCATAATATGTTCAGCGGCATAGATACGTTTACGCTGATGGCGATACCTTTCTTTATGCTGGCCGGTGAGCTGATGGTCTATTCCGGAACGGCCGAGCGACTGCTGAAATTTGCCAATGTCTCGGTGGGACGATTTCGCGGCGGGCTGGGCTACGTAAACGTGCTGGCGAGTATGCTGTTTGGGGGCTGTTCGGGTTCTGCTATATCGGATGTTGCCGGCCTGGGTCCTATCGAGATAAGGATGATGGAAAAGGGCCGGTACAGCAAACCCTTCAGCGTTGCCCTTACGATAAGCTCGGCAATTCAGGGGCCTATCATTCCTCCGAGCATTCCGCTTGTTTTGGTCGGGGCGGTTACCGGTATATCGATAGGCGGGCTGCTCTTAGGCGGCGCGATACCGGGGATAATGGTGGGTATTGCGCAGTGTGCGGTCATATTTTTCGTGGCGCGAAGAAGGAATTTTCCAAGGTTCGAGACGAAATTGGGATTTGCAGAGATAATGAAGGTGGCGTTCGGGGCGATACCGTTTCTTCTTATGCCGTTTATCATACTTGGTGGGATACTTACCGGGATTTGTACGCCGACGGAAGCTTCGGCTGTTGCGGTGGCATATGGACTGCTGCTGATTCTGGTGTACAAAAGGGGCAGGGTCGACTTGCAATCGCTTAGCCGGGTGTTTGTCAGGGCCGGGGTGCTGTCGGCGTCGATTCTTATGTTGGCCGGAGCGTCGAATGTGTTCGGCTGGATTCTCTCGGTGGAAAAGGTGCCGCAAATGGTGGTCAATTCTATTCTGTCGGTCACCGATAACAAGTGGATGGTTCTGCTTATCCTCAATATCGTGCTGCTGGTGTGGGGTATGCTGATGGACAGTCTGCCGGCGATTTTGATTCTTGTTCCGATTGTTTATCCGCTCGCCAAGGCGTTCGACATAAACCCCATACACTTCGGAGTGGTGGTGACCTTCAATCTCGCCTTGGGGCTTATTACCCCGCCGTACGGCGCTGCGCTTTTTACCGGCAGTATTATCAGCGGCTTGCCGATAGAAAAAATAGTAAAGGAGATGCTCCCTTTTATTGTTGCCAGCTTGTGTATCCTTCTTATAATTACCTACATTCCGGCTATCGTGACGTGGCTGCCTGAGCTTTTTGGCCTGCTTTGATGCTCACGGAGCGTGGAGCCTTACGTAAACAGATGGTGCTATGACCAGCAGAGAAAGAGTACAAAGGGCATTGGAATTTAAGGGCCCGGACCGTGTTCCCAGGCACTTATGGCGACTGCCGGGTACAAAGATGTTCCGGCAGGATGACATAAAGCGGATACTGCAGAAGTATCCGGAGGACATAACGATTCTGGAGTTCACGTATGGCCGGGGCAAACTGACGCAGGGCGAAAGGTATAAAAAGGGCGTTGTCGCCACGGATGAATGGGGCTGTCAGTGGCACGCAGCCGAGGACGGGGTGGTGGGTGAAGTAAAAGAACCGCCATTAAAAGACATAGCGCAGGCTGAACAGTTGCATGCGCCTTACGAGATACTGGACGGGGCTGATTTCGGCAAAGTGAACGAGATGTGCGCGGCGACGGACGCTTTCACGCTGGCCTGGACAACGGTCAGACCTTTCGAGAGGATGCAGTTTCTGATGGGGACCGAACAGCTTTTCGTCGAGCTTATGTACAACTCCAGACATTTGTACCGCCTGCGGGACATCGTGCATCAGTTCTATATGGAGGAGCTAAGAAGATGGGTGCGGACGGACGTCGACGGCATATCGTTTATGGACGACTGGGGTTCACAGAGGAGCCTGCTTATCTCGCCGCAGATGTGGCGAGAGCTTTTCAAGCCCTTATACAAAGATTACTGCGAGCTGATACATTCCAAAGGTAAATACGCGTTTATGCACTCGGACGGAAATATTGAGGAGATTTATCCTGAACTGATAGAAGCAGGCGTCGATGCCGTCAACTCACAACTGTTTTGTATGGATATAGAGAAGCTTGGCAGAGAATACAAGGGCAAAATTACCTTCTGGGGAGAGATTGACAGACAGCATATACTGTCCTTCGGAAATAAGCATCAAGTGGCCGAAGCCGTTAAGAGAGTAAAAGAGTCGCTGTGGCTGGCGGATGGCGGGGTAATCGCGCAGTGTGAATTCGGGTTGAAAGACCCGGTTGAGAATATCGAAACCGTTTTCGAAACATGGCAGGCCGTCACTTAGGCGGTGTCTGTGGAAAGGAGCATGGTTATGTTCGACAAAGAGCACTACGGCAGAATACTGGTACCGATGGTAACACCGTTTAAGCAGGACCAAAGCGTGGATTACGACGCGGCGGCCGGCGTTGCCGAGAAACTGGTAGAAGAGAAAAAGGTCGACTCATTGATACTGACCGGCACGACGGGAGAGTTCTTTTCTATGAACTCCGCGGAAAGGGTGCGGCTTTTTGAAGTCGTAAAAGAGGCGGTCGGAGATAAGGTACCGCTGATTGCCGGGACCGGTGCTGTTTCCACGCTCGAAACGATTGAACTGAGCAAGAGGGCAGAGCAGCTCGGCATTGATTTGGTGATGGTGGTTTCACCTTACTACACAAGGCCGAGCCAGAAAGAGCTCTACAATCACTTCAGCACGGTTGCAAGCGAGCTTAAAATCAACGTGGTTATGTACAACATCCCGATTTTTGCCGGTGTGAACATCAATCCTGAAACGGCAGCCGAGCTTGCAAAGATAGAAAACATTATCGGCATAAAGGAAGAAGCTGAAATAAACCCAAAGCAGATTACGGCGTATATCAACTGCACGCCGGAGGATTTTATTGTATACTGCGGCGACGATGCGATGATTCTGGAAGCCTTTGCCCAGGGGGCGGCTAAAAGGATGGGCGGAATTGTCAGCGGCGGGGCTCATCTAATCGGCGACCGGCTAAGAGAAATGATAGAGATTTTCCTCGCGGGTAATGTGGCCAAGGCTGCGAAGATGCAGCAGTCGTTTCTGCCCTTGTTCAGGTCTCTTTCCCCCGGCGACCGATACAACCCATGCTGCCTGCTGAAGGACGCTATGAGGTTGATTGGCTACGATGCAGGTATACCAAGGCTTCCACTTATGCCGGGTACGGAAGACGAGATAGCACAAGTTAAGAAGCTAATGAAACAATTGAACGTGATTTGAAGATGCATCCCGCCTGGAGGCATGTTTCAGACAGAGTGGAGCAGACAAATGGCTGTGAACTTCGAAGAGCTGAAGAATAAAATAAAGGGCGTCGTTCACGTTGTGATGACTCCGTTTGACAAAGACGGCGACCTGGACGAGAAGGCGCTTCGCATTTCTGTCAACCATGTAGCAGAGGCCCTTAAAGGACAGGACGCCGTCTTTCTAACTACCGGAAGCATCGGTGAGTTCTATGCGATGACCGATGAAGAATGTAAGACTGTCGTACGCGCCACCACAGAGGAGCTTGACGGCAGGTTTCCTCTCTTCGCAGGTACAGGACGGTCGGGCACTCGCCGGACAATAGAATTGAGTCAGTACGCCCAGCAGGTCGGCGCCGACGGCGTCATGGTGCTGAATCCCTATTACCAGCCTGTTACAGAGGAGGGGCTGTACCGCCACTTTAAGACGCTGGCTGACAACATCGACATAGGCATTATGCTCTACAACAATCCCGTGATGACGAAACTATGGATTGACCCGCCGCTTATGGCGAGGCTGTCGAAGATAGACAATATCGTAGGCGATAAGGAGACTATTACCGACGTCGCCAAGTATTACTGGATGCACAGGGCCGTTGACCCCAACGATATGGCCATACTCTGCGGTATGGGCCAGCTCGTTTATCCGTTCTTTGCAGTTCTCCACTGTCCGGGCTTTGTCACGGAGCTGGCCAATTTTGCTCCGGAGATAGCCGTTGCATTTTACAGGGCTGCGGTTCGGCGTGATTTCGACAGGCTTGTGGAGCTGACAGACAGAATTGCACCGTACTACGAGTTCCGCTCAAAAGTTTTGCAGAGTCGCAGCCCGGTGCCGGGCATACTTTCTCCGTTTTTGGCGGCGCCCGATTTTGCTTTGGCCCACAGCATCATTAAAGAGGCAATGAATCTGACCGGCCTGCCGGGCGGCGCGGTCCGGGAACCTATAGAGAGATTAACCGCCGAGGAGATAAAGCAACTAAAAACAGTGCTCAAAGAAATGGGCGTGCTTTAAGGCGCCCGCTTGTATTTGGCTTTCGGCTCGGAGCGGTCTGATTTCAAAGCGGTTGATGTCAGCGCTGCCGTGGCCAACCATAATATGGACGGCGGTGGACTGGCCCATAGGCTGTTGGACATAGAACCCCTGCTTGCTTCTCGACAGTTCGCTGGTCGGCTCGTCGCCGTTGAGGCCGTAGAAGACACGCCACTGCTTATTGACGGCGTTCCAGATGATTCTGAGTTTTGCCGACTGCGGCATGTTTTCGTATTTGACGTCGCTGCTTTCGCTGATGCCCATATACTTGTTTGGCGATATAAACGGAGAACTTCCCTGCCAATCCGTCCCTGAACCAGACAGTGACGCCCTGTTTGCCTGTGTCCGGAGCAAGACTCATATTCTTCAAATCAAAGTATGCCTCGAATGAGCCTTGGCCGACTATGTGATTTATTCGGCCCGGTCTGCTACCACAGCGTATTGGGTATAGGCCTTTGCCGTCAAAGCCGCCGGCATATCCCCGGTAGTTCGCCCATCCGTCAAGGTCAAAATCTTCGGGTCCGGTGAAGGTTTCGACAGCGGGTCTTACCTTTAGAGTGAGCTTTGCCGGTGGCGGCGTGGTAGTAAGCCATTTAAGGTTGAAGCTGTAGTGCTGGCGGCTGCTTATAAGATGCACGAGCCCGTCGGCACTCTGGCAGACTGAAAGGTAGCCTTGCGGCAGGGGTCTTCGCCGGTTATACTTGGCGAAAAATCACCCCGAAGTAAGTTGGCGCATATACGGATGAGGTGGTCCCAGGAGTGCTATAATGAGAAAAGTGTTTGTTGTTTGCGTTGGTCTTGTCGGCGTACTATTGGCGCCGGTTTTCGGCCTGGAACTCGAGGGTGAGTCATTTACGAATTCTATAGGTATGGAGTTTGTGCGGATTGAGCCGGGCGAGTTCCAGATGGGACAGTTAAAGACACCCCTGCCGGCCGAACTGCTCTGGATAATAAGCTCTCGACGCGGGGGGCGGATGGATACTTTCAGCAACGGCGACTTCGACGAAAGACCGGTGCACACGGTGAAAATTAGCAAGCCTTTCTATATGGGCGTCTGCGAGGTCACGAACAAGCAATATGAGCTTTTCAGGCCGGGTCATAAGAAGCTGCGGGGCAAAGACAACGGCCTTTCGAAAGAAGACGACGAAGCCGTTATAAACGTCAACTGGTATGACGCCCAGGCGTTTTGTCGGTGGCTTTCGGACAGGCAGGCCCTGCCCTGCCGTCTGCCGACGGAGGCCGAGTGGGAATACGCCTGCCGAGCGGGGACCGGTACAAACTACTATACGGGCGAGACACTGCCGGTCGAGTTCCGAAAAAACGCTCGAATGACGGGCTGGCCCGGTCAGGCGCCTTTGCACGTAGGTAAGACTCCTGCCAACCGCTGGGGGCTGTACGACATGCACGGCAATGTCGAGGAATGGTGC
>Ga0210003_1001945_pt1 | contig 17736 bp, 11 predicted proteins | sample LantaG_FD_182804 | JGI IMG/M metagenome (GOLD analysis project Ga0210003, IMG submission 182804) | Deep subsurface microbial communities from Baltic Sea to uncover new lineages of life (NeLLi) - Landsort_02402 metaG (SPAdes) (version 2) | ecosystem: Environmental > Aquatic > Marine > Oceanic >...
TTTCTTGGTGTCGGTGCCTGCTTTTTGACGACTGTAATTATTTTGCCGGGAATTATTGGGGCGATTACGAGGAAAAATCAAAAGTAAAAAAATATCAAGGGAGTACAGACATTCCCTCAGAATTCAGCTTTTCCTCACGTCTTTTTGATCTCTATTCAATCTGGCAGCTTTGTTTTTTTGATATCTTATTTTTTAATAAAAATTTGAAAAACGAGAAGATTTGGATTAAATTATAGATTACAAAAGGGAATTAAAAAGAAAAAAATGGAAAAAGAGCAAATTCATTCAAAATTAAAATCCCTAGTGCAGAAATTTGAAGCAAACAAATACCACTCAAAGCTAAGAGAAAAAGCGACTCGCTGAAACACGATAAAATAGATCATCTCTCTTTTTAAGTATGTTATTTTCATGAGTGATTTGGACAATGGGAATATTATTCAAGATACTTGAGTGTTTATAATGGAGTTTGTTAAAGGGAAAAAATAAGTAATGTGTCCCCAGAATTTAAAAGATTGAATTCTTAAAGAATTTATCTTATATTTTTTATGAGCTGATGGACTATCTACTAAAGCACCCAGGACTGAAAGAGAAAGGCATTCCGGCATTTCTGGGTAAGCTGGGATATTGGGATGCCTTAGGGTCTGCCGTAGAGGATTATGCCAGCAAGAATGCCAAAGAGGCGGCAACGCTTATAAAACGTTATCAGAAGTTTGCTGAGGAGTGGATTACACCTCTGTTCTAAAGAGGAGTAAAAACATGAGCCAAAAATTAAGAACGCTTTTTATTATTTTTATTACAGCGATCGTTCTGACAGCTCCGGTCTCCGCTCAATCTTTGAAAGACATCTATGCTACCGGCAGCGCTCTGTTTGTTGCGGAGATGACCATCGACGAATCCAGCCTTCCTAAGGGTGAATTATTCGAAAGTATTGCTGACATCGCCATCGATGGGGATGGAAACATTTATCTGTGCGATATTAGAGCCTGCAACATCAAGAAATTTTCCGAGGAAGGAAAATTTGTAAAAGTCATCGGGAGAAAAGGCCAGGGGCCGGGCGAATTTAGCTTGCCTTCAGGAATAGTCATTACCAGAAAATGCCTCATTATTTACGATATAGGAAACCGGCGTCTGTGTTCTCTGACGACTGACGGGGAATATGTTAAAAGTATCGGGATTCGATCAAGCGAGGGCGTGCCAAGGAATATGCGGGCTCATCCCATGGGTGATGTATTCATAGAGGGGGAGATCAATCATTACCGTGAACCGGACAAACCTCAAGACTGCGTCATACAGATCTTTTCCCAGGAACTTGAGCTAAAAAAAACGCTCTTCACGCATAAGGTACTAAGAAACAAGTTCCGGACGATCAAAGGAATCTTTTTCAACATCATTCAGCCTTTCTCGCCTGATGTATATTGGTCTGTGGCTCCGGATGGAAAGATCATCATCGGCATTGCTGAAGATTATACGATTGCGGTTCATGATGCTGGGAAAGGGCTTCTTTCTTCGTTCAAGCATTCTTACAAGCCTGTTAAAGTAACGGATCAGGACAAGGAAAAATTTTTCTCCGGCCTTACCTATTCCACTTCCGGAGGAGGGAGAACCGGAGTTCCGGAAGAGATCAAAAAGATGACGGAATTTCCCAGGACTAAGCCTGCATTTGATGGGTTGTTTGTGGATTACGAAGGCAACATCCTGGTACACGCAGTCAGAAAAGATACGCCGGGCTCAACTCCTGAGTGTGATGCCTTTGACCTGGAAGGTACATTCATTGGAACTGTAAAGATGGAAGGAATAAAATCTTTTCCTCATAGAGTTATTATAGGAAAAAGATGTCTCTGGATTCTTGTATGGGATGAAGATGGCCGTGCTCGGGCCGTAAAATATCACATCGCCCCGGTGAAATAGCGGGTGAAAAACTTATTTTCATAAAGCGGAAAATGTAAATTTGAAGCTTGGATGCACTAACTTTTTGAATTCACAAAAGATGATCTCAAAATTCCCCTCATTCTTGGTTTCAGATCAACAATTTTAAAGCCAAGAAAGCCGCTTCAAGAATAAGAATTCCTATGTTAACTATAAATTCATACGATCAGCATATGTCAAGAGGCGTGATAATTTACGAGATTGTGTCACAAGGAATGTATCATTAGTAATAGAAAAATATTTCATTTAGCTTCAACAGACGTGAAGGAAGCCGTGATTTAAAAAGAAAATCAAATTTGTCGAAAGATCATAAGAACGGTTTTTGAAATACATGTCTATCAAGTATAACTGTACTTTATTGCTGAAAATGCGAAGTAAAGGGGGAAAAACTTAATTCTTTGGTCGGGCATCTCTGAAAAAGGTGCTGAAGAAAATACAATGGCAAAAGGACAATTCTGATATGATTCTGTGTGGATCCAGATTGCTTGAAAAAATGCCATGCCAATCTCGGTTTTTTTCAAGATCCACCGTAAGCATGAATAATTTCAAATATCAAGGTTAATAGAATATATTCTCATTTTTGACCGGGTTCCATCAGTTGCCATTCGCAATCACATGTCCTATAGCAAAAAATTGTGGGCAATCAAAAAAAGATTGCTTAAAAAAGTGGAATCACACAAAAAATATCTAGAAGAAGGAAGAAGTAAAATGAATTAGTCTAAATGTTAACAGAAAAAGCGGCTTGCTGAAATACGATAAAATAGGTTATCTCTTTTTTTAAGTATGTTATTTTCATGAGTGATTTGGACAACAGGAATATTATTCAAGATACTTGAGTCTTTATGATGGTGTTTGTCAAAGGGGGAAAATAAGTAATGTGTCCCCAGAATTTACAAAGTCCCTATTTTTGACACTTTCCTGTGATCTAACTATAATATTTTTATTCGAGCAGTTCAGCAGGGTGGAATTGAACAAAAACGAAAAGAAAATGGCAACACTTAACTCAGCCATTAATGCATTAAAATTATACTATGGAACTGTCAGAAGTTTTCCTTTGAGATAAAACGATCCAGGAGGGATAAAAAATTACCAGTGGTCCTCTCCCAGGAAGAGGTTTTAAAGATTTTATCTACAGTTTCTAATATCAAGCATAAGGCAATCTTAATGCTTATATATTCTGCTGGCTTACGTGTGAGTGAAGTAATAAAACTAAAACCACAGGATATTGATAGTCAAAGAAAGTTAGTTTATATTGAAAGTGCCAAAGGTCGCAAAGATAGGTATACACTACTTTCTGATACTGCCTTAAAAACCTTGAGAAATTATTGGGGAAAATATAAACCCAAAAAGTGGTTATTCCAGAGTCAGGATAAAGAAAGGCATATAACAACGAGAACGGTTCAGCGGATATTTGAAAGTGCCTGTGAAAGATCATTGATAAAGAAGGAAGTAAGCGTTCATAGTTTGAGACACAGTTTCGCTACTCATCTTTTAGAGCAAGGGACCGATCTTAGGTATATTCAAGAGCTATTAGGACATAAGAGCAGTAAAACCACAGAAATCTATACGCATGTGAGTAACAGGGATTTAGGGAAGATAAAAAGTCCATTAGACAATATAAAAGTAGTTAAGGGGGATTTATGAAGAAAAAATTTATTCTATAGGATGTATATCCGACACCGTCGCATATACATCCCAAAACGGAATGATATCCGACACTGTCGGATATAAACGAGTTAAGCGACATGCTATTTATAAAGAAATATTATGAAACGGGATAATAACGAATTTGAAAAATTAAAATCTCGTTTTCTACGCTACAGAGTTGTGGCTTATCTCCTTTTTCTTATTGTAATAGTTACTAATATAAAAGAGGTTGTCAAAGTGTGGCATATTATTTTCCCCTACAAAGCCATTGTTGTTCGTTGTGAGCTCAAGGAATATGAGATTAATAGATATAAAGAGCTTCCTTTGAAATTAAATGTTGTAATGAATAGCGAAAAACAAATTATAATTAATGATGCAACAATAGATATAACTTTTCATTTATTTGATGAAAAATCAGGTGCATATGATAAAATTGATTCAGCAGAAATTTCCGAATACTTTGTCATAGATAAAACTAGAATCTTTGTTCTTCCATTGGATAATCAGCATAATAAGCAAGAGATCGTACTGAAAATTCGTTGCCAAGTAGCAGGTAAATATATAGCTTTAATAAAGGTTACATCGCCCAAAGCAAGGTTATCAAGCGAGGAGAAGATTTATATAACAGTGCGCTCCTTAGCTCTTGATTTTCTAAGTGAAAGACGGGGGCAAACTCCTCCTATATTTGTTGTTAAGGGAGATATCCTTGATGTTTCTCCACAATTTCTTTTTAGCATTGGTGAATTCAAAGCTATCCTGCTCTACGAAGCCGAAAAAACAAACATAGTAAAGTCTACACTTTGGTTTTCTCCTGGGTATGTTGGAGCCCTTGGGGGAAGTGGTCTTCGCATATTAAGAGACCCAGCTACAGTGATGGAATTATGGATGAGGGATAAGATTGAGTACCACGATCCTTATATCGATGAAATAATAGACGCTACAACTGAGAACCGACATATGGAGGAACTGGGCTTTCTATCGGTTGGATCAGAAATTGTACCAATTGGAACGTCCTTTTATCGCTTATCAATTTTAGACGCCCAGAGAATTCAATTTAGAGAAATATCGGTAGATACCGTTAGAATTCTCGTAAAGAAAAAATGGGAGTGGGGAACACCAACACCATCAGATGAGTGGGAAGAATTGGAAATACCAAAGTACAGCATAACGTTTAAAATACATGCAGATTGTGGCGCAACTGGGCGAAATTGCGCCTTCATGCTACATTTTGGCGGTAAGGAGTATAATTATATCGAACATTACGAACCTTCTAAATATGGGATCGAAACTGATTTTCCAATCTTTGTTAACATATCTACAAGTATTAATACCAAATATTTAAGAATAGATATAGAGCCCGAATTAATTATATCAGAGTGCATTTTTAATGAATAATAGCACGTCGACTAACAGAGCGTATCTGGCTCCGTGCCTTCGGCACTTCGCCCAAATCCAGCCTAACGGCAGGACTTCAGATACGCTCGAAACGTTAAGCGAAATAGTAATAAGAAATGGTTCAATATAAAGGATATGAAAAAAGGAGGTTCAAATGAAAGTAAGATTCAAGTGTGTTAAATGTGGAGCAGAAAATGAATTCGAAACTGAAGGGGCAACGCAGCTATTGCTAGAAATGAAAACACAAAATAGAGAGGCTATTTATATAATAAAATGCAAAAAATGTGGAGCTGAAAACCAAATTAGAGTGAGAATATGAAAAAATCACAAAATAATGTAATAGAGGTAAATGCTGAGGAACCTGCCTCTGACAACCTATTTTATATCAAATGGGGAAGAGAAACTCATAAGGATAATATTGGACTATTAAATAATGTTTTAAGACATTTCATAACGCTAGATACCGCTTTATTAGCCGCATTAATTGCTTTTTTTGATAAAATAGAAATATGTAAATGGATAAAGGGTTTGTCGTGCGCTCTTTTAATGTTTTCCTTGCTTGTCGCTGTTTTTGGGATAATTCCCATATCGAGGGATTTAGATCTTAGAAGGCCCGATTTGATAAAAGATCATAAGAAGAGAGTATTGATACGGAAAAAACGTTTAATGTGGGTTTCCGTTTTTTCATTCGTTTTATCTTTCGTTATAATTTTTATACTTTTGATGTTTTGGTGATGTTAAACAAAATTTTTGGAGAAAAGCTACTACTTCGGCTAACAGCGTGTTTGCGACGCTTTGCTAAATGCCTTTGGGACTTCGCAAACACGCAAAACGTTATACGAAAGCTTTGGCAAAAATAAATAGGAGATGAAGAAAATGGGAACAACTTCAATATTGATGTCTATACAAGATGTGTTTGGGAACAACATATATCAAATACCAGATTACCAACGAGGATATGCATGGGAAGAAACCCAAATAAAAGATTTGCTAGAGGATTTAGAAAATGTTGAAAATGGCAAGACGCATTATACAGGGACAATGGTTATTGTAAAAAAGAGTGAAAAGCGTCAATTCGGAGAAAGTTTTGCTATTTATGATGTTATTGATGGACAACAAAGATTAGCAACAATTATGATATTACTTTATCGCTTGTATGAGGAATTTAAAGACATAGGCAAAACCACAATAGATGAAGATAAAATAGAAGAATACGGCAAACCTGAAGAAATAGCCCAGAATATTTATAATAAATACATTGTTACTGGGAAACTGCAAAGGTTAATTTTAAATGAAGATAGTAATGATTACTTTGCAAACCATATTATAAAAGAGACCGATATAGCTGGAATTGATAAAACCGAAAATACATCACAAGAAAATCTAAAAAACGCGAGAGCCATAATAAAAAATTATCTTCAGAAAAAAAGGGATCCTTTTAACAGTAAAGAGGCATTTTTCGAATATTTGAGTAACTTAAAGCTAAAGATTACAAATAGTTTAGTTGTAAACAAATATGAAGTGGAAAGTGATGCTGAAGCTGGAGTTATTTTTGAGGTAATGAATGATAGAGGAAAACCATTATCGCAAGCAGATAAAATAAAGAACTATCTTATTTATCTTGCCTATAAAATAGAAAATGTTGAGCTTGCTAAAAAGATAAACAATTATTGGGGAACAATATTTAAAAATTTAATGGCTTCAAAGCGTTCAAGCGAGGATGATTTTCTGAGATATCATTGGATAACTTACACTAACGAATATAGAGAATATGATGTCCATAGGAGAATTAAAACAAAAATACGACTGAAAGATGAAAGTGGAATGAGGGTTGAGAATGATAAAATAGAGAAAGAAATAGTAGACTACATAATCGATCTTAAAGAAGCTTCGGATATATTTTTGGAATTAAATCAACCAGATGACGGAAAGGCATTTTCAGATGAAACCTATAAGAACTTTCCGCAAATTAATGAGATAAAAAACACCATCAACAAGTTTCATAGACTTAGAAATATTGCCACTTTTTATCCGCTCTTTATAAGTGCTAGAAGAGTTTTTAAAGGTAATCCTCAATATTTTTTTGATATTTTACATTTATCCGAATTATTTACTTTTAGGGTTTATATAATTGGGAATAGAAGGTCAAATACTAAACAAACGACTTTTTATAGACTTGCATTTGATCTCCATAAACTTAAACAAGATGCACAAAGCAGCAAAGATGAAAAGTTCAAAGAAATCATGAATGAAATTAAATACGCCATTAGTTGGTATGGTGCAGATGATTATTTTAAGGAAAACTTACAAAACTCACAATTATATAGTAATCTCCAAACTCACGAAATCAAGTATTTCTTTTTTGAATTGGAAAGATATAAAGCTAAAAAGACAAAAGAAGAATTAGGTATCGATTGGAAAGATATAGAGGAAAAAACCCAAATAGAACATATCTGGTCACAGAAACCCAAAGGCTTTGATAGTTGGTTAGAGGAAAAAAAAGAAAAACACAGTAAGCATGTTCATAAACTTGGTAATTTGACAATAACGGGGTGGAATCAGACATTATCAAATAAAGATTTTTGGAATGAAGAAGAATTTAATGTGAAGAGACCAATTTACGAAAAATCTAATTTAAGAGTACAGAGGGAATTGGCAAAATACGATAAATGGGGCGTAGAACAGATAGATGAAAGAGAAGAGGAATTGGTAAAATTTGCATTAGAAAGATGGAAGTGTAACAATGAATAAATTGCCAAAGCCATCAGATAACATAGCATATACGCTGCGGGCTAATGCCCTTTTCCCTTCGGGACATTGCCTTCGGCAACGTCGTATATGCGGGAAACGTTATGTGAAATTTGGCTTGAAGCATTGAGGTGAAATGAAATGGATCTCACCATTAACATTTCGATCCCGGACCTATGGGGTGAACAGAGATTCCAAAAAAATGAATGGGGTAGTATAAACTACTTAGTTGGTCCCAACGCAACTGGAAAAACACGATTTGCCGAACAGTTAAAGCGGCAGTGCCAGAATCAAGGGCTTAAGGTTCGCTATTTGAGTTCGGAACGTCTTGCTGGCCTTGAAAGGCAGGAATACGGTATGTTTACTCATAGCTACATAGATAGAGGCTTAGATATGGGACATTTCTCTGATTTTAAAAGTTATGGAATGAATTATGGATTATCTGCTGCTGCTTTCGTAGTTCTGAAAGAAAAGCTTGATGTGAAGATAAAAATTGAAGCAACATTATCCCAATTGTTTGGCAGACAAATGAGATTAGCAGAAGAAGGTGGATTTCTTAAACCTAAAATTCAAAGGATTGAGGGAGGGAACGAATATGGCTTGAAAGAAAGTGAATGCCATGGACTCAAAGAACTCATTACCCTTCTGACTTTCCTTTATAATGACGATTATAATTGCCTCATTATTGACGAGCCAGAGTTGCATTTACACCCACAATTTCAAACATTCTTTCTTCAAGAAATTAGGAGGATTGCTGGAGACCCGCTTAGTTCTCTTGACAAAAAATGCTTCTTTATTGTTACTCACTCTCCTTATTTTGTTGACATACGCACACTTGAAGATTTGAAATACTGTATCGTTTTTCAACCCGATAAGCTTCCTGCATGTATAGATCAGCTGGAAGGTGAAGACGAATGGAGAATAAAACGTCTATTGCCAAGATTGAATACACATCACAAGCAATTCTTCTTTGCTTCTCGCCCAATCTTTGTAGAGGGTTATTTTGACCAACAAATCTTTAGCCTAGTCCAAGAGAAAAGAGGCAAACTTTTAGGAGCATCTGGGTCTTGTATTATTGATGTTGGTGGCAAGGATGAATTAGATCTGTTTTTCAGAATGTGCAAGAAATTTAATATGGATGCCCAATTTATAGCAGATTTAGATACGCTGCTCAAAGGGAAACTGAAACAGTCTGTATCTGAAGATGAACGCTGCCGAGTTTACTTGCAAGAAGAGGGTTTAGGAACAGACCTTATGCATGTGATCGGGGAAGCTGAAAGGGCAATCAATGAGTGTTTGAATGAACTTGAGCCGAAGTTGACGGATACCTCTAAGTCAAATCTCCCATTACAAAAATTCCGGGATGCGCTTTCTAAATCAAGTAAACCAGAGATAAAAATGTATGTTTTCTTGATTGGATTAAAAAATATTGGGGAGCAAATTAAGAGTCTCATTTCAAGTAACACGGAAAAGTTGAACTTCATTGAAGGGAGACTCCAAAAGATAATTCAGGCTTTTAAACGCTCCGGAGTGTATGTTTTATCTAATGGTGAGCTGGAAAACCATTTACCGGAATACACAGGAGATCCCTACTTACTTTCGGATAGCATCAAGGCGAATACCTTTGAAAAAGAGCGAGATTTTATCTTAGGAAATGATTTAACTGAAGCAGAAATTTGTGCACGATATGGCGAACTTATAACTATTTTAGATGAAGCAATAATTCCAAAAGAAATAGATATGGATTTATACCTCACCTACGCCATCCGCGATTGGATATATAGAGTTCAATCCGCTTATAATCGAGGCGAAGTCAGGGATGAGGGTTCTCTTAAAAGAAATGCAATGATAGATTGGCAAACTCATTCTCGGATATTCGATTTGTTAGAGTTCTCTCTGAATCAAGATGGCTTTGTTTGCATAATCAAACTTAAACCCTTACTTGATCCAAAAGAAAGAGAATTCATGTTCAATAATAGACTCTCTGCTGCAAATTATCAACTAAAAGAGAGCCAAACTTCAGCTAACAGCGGATAAAAGGGAAATCAAAGATTTTCCCAAATTGCCTTCGGCAACTTCATTTATCCGCAAAACGTTAGGAGACATGGCGGCGTGAAATGAGTTGAGGACTACGGATATGGTAGTATTGCTCTCCACTATACTGCTTGCAGTATTGGCGCTGATTGCTGCTAGGGTTGTAATTAACATGCGTAGGAAGCAACGCAAGCAAGAGGAAGAAGCGCAGCGTGAGAAGGCAGAACAGGATGCAAAACAGATAGCGGAGGAAAAGGAACAGCGGCAACTTGAAGAAAAAGGACGTAAATCTGAAGAGGAAGCGAAACAGAAAGCAAAGGAGGAAGGGCAAAAACGTTTAACGAATGAATTGCAAAAAGCCGAGGAGGAAAGCAAGCGAATAAAGGAGGAGGATCGACGCAAAGTACAGGAAGAAGAACAGCGGCGGAAGGCAGAAAAAGAGGCACGGGCCAGAACTGAAAAAGAAGAACAGGTGCCACATGAGACAGAAGGGAAGCATCCTGAAGAAAAACAGAGGGAAGCTGATAATGGACATCGTAAAGCTGAGGAGGCACGTAAGCGTGCTGAGAAGGAATCGCAGCAGAAAAAAGAAGAAGCACGTGGTAGGGAACGGCACCTACCTCTCAAGAGGGGAGGAAGACCGCGTGGTCCGATAAAACGGCACGAAATAGGCCAAACGCCAGGAACAAAACCTTGCTCTCTGAAGCCTGAAATCGTTTGTTGGAATGAGGGATGGAGATGGATTGTTGGAATCGAAGTTCCAGAAGAGTTGGAAATACTAAGCGTAATTCAAAATGAAGAATTGTTAGAACAGGATAATATAGATGAGTCACGTTACCGCTTAAAGCACGCCGAAGGCGCAGTAAAGGCTACTTGGACTGGAGGGGGGAAAGATATCCCGCTTGTAGGGGTGGGAAGAAACTATTTTGTTTTTAAAATGCGAAAAGGTTGGAAAGGATTGGGACGATTAGTTAAGCGTCCTTCTACTGGCTATTACCTTGCTATAGTCCCGCAAGAATGGAAACGTGACGAAGAGGTGTCAGGGCCCGCTCCCGATGCGCCAGAAAGTGTTCAAGTGGAGGGATACAAGGCCCATTTCTTTTATCAGGAACAGAACACGGTCATTGGCTTTGTCACCGGGAATGGCAAACGAATCCGACTGGAGTCTGGAGGTCCTCGCTTCCAGCTTGTTGGAAGGGAAATAGGTGATGCCTCTGAGGATATGGGCCCGCTCTTCGGGGAACAAACTCCGAGCGTTGGAATGATTGCTGAACAAGGATGGAGCGATGTTGGAGTGATTGTTGTAGGCGAAGAAGGAGGCGGTCAAAACAGGTGGCGGACGCAATTCTTACCACAAGTGGATGCTAAAGAACATAAACTGCCTGAGGAAATAGCAAATCGGCGCGGGGGTTGGTACTTCCTGCGGATTTACGATAATGATGATAATTTAATTGAGAGTATGGATTTCAGATTTATGATGGCCTTGAATGACATCAACATGGAGAAACCCGACTGTCTGCCAGGAACAAGCGGATATAATGATGTTATAGTGCAATTTCTTCACAAAACTGATTGCAAACCTGAATTGATGGATGAGGACATACAGCACGCTCTGGAGATTCGCCGAGAGAGTGGCAAGACAATTGTGACCATACCCCCTAAACCAGATTGCGATAAGACTCACTGGATTTTGCGTGACGGTGATGCAGAGGTTGAAGTCACGGTCTTGGTGGAAAGGATATGGTGGGCTTTAGAGGTGGCAAAAATAACTCCTACCGATTGGGTGAATAAGCCCATCACCTTGTTTCGAAAAGACTTCACTGCCACTACCGAGAAAGCACTTTGGATGAGATTTCCCCATCTTCGTTTTGTTAGAAAAATTAACTTGGGCTTTGATCGTAGCAAGAGCAGAAATTATCAAGTGGAGGTGGAGGAAAAGGAGATTACTATTGCTTTACGGGATTTCTGCGATGCTCAAGAGATTGAAACGCGGCAGGAAGAAATTGATATGAAGATATGGGTTCAGCCCGGAGGAGCGAAAACTTATGAAACTGTCATTGTCAAAGTGCCTGCTGAGGCACCTCCACTTGTAGAACCGAAACAACGGCAAGTACAAAAATCTATTTCAAAAGGAGAAAAGGTTTGTTTGCTTCAAGTAATTGTCAAATCTCGACGCGGCAAACGAAAAGGTAAAGGTTTTAGCAAAAAAGAGCTCACCAGATCAGCGATAGCTATGGAGGATGTGAAACGCTTTGGTATTCCCTACGACAAGCGAAGAAAAACATCACATTCATGGAATATTGAAAGTTTAAAACATCTAATGAGAGTTAATAAGCATGACTAAGTTGGAGAATAAACCGATGGATCCTGTGAACCTGGCCGAACAGGTTGAACAAAGGTACAAACGCTATCTTGAGACTACTTTTTACTTTAAAGATCGTGATCTGAGGAAATCGTTTCAGGAAGCACTGGGCTCAAGTCACTTGAGCAAGGGACCTTATCTTGAAGCTACTCCTGTGTTCAAACGTGGAAAGGGGACACGTAAACTCTTTGGAGAACTTCTCACTGATCAGCCGGATGATGGATTCTTGAAGGCTGTGTTGGGCAACAGACTTCTTTATTTGCATCAAGAAGATGCTATTAGGAAGGTGTTCAGTGAGTTACGAAACGTCGTTGTTGCTACAGGCACGGCCAGCGGTAAGACGGAAACCTTTCTTTATCCTGTTCTCCTTCACTTGTATCGGGAATTCCAAACAGGGCAATTAGGCCCAGGAGTCCGTGCACTCATTCTCTACCCGATGAATGCCCTAGCTAATGATCAACGGGATAAACTCGGGGGAATCAGTAAGCTGCTTCAGGATGTCGGCTCACTATTTAAATTCACATTTGGTCAATATATCGGCGAAACACCAGAGGATAAGAATGACTCGTGGCGCCATGCACGAGAGCACATTGACCAGCGGCTTCCCGGAGAACTTGTCTTGCGGCAAGAAATGCGCGAAAAGCCACCTCACATCTTATTAACCAATTACTCCATGCTGGAATATCTGCTCATTCGACCGAATGATAGTCCTCTTTTTGACAACGAACGTGCTCGCTGGTGGACTTTCCTCGTATTGGATGAAGCCCACCAGTATCGAGGTTCTAAAGGCATTGAGATGGGAATGCTCGTTCGGCGATTGAAAAGGAGGCTTAGAGAAGGTGGGCGCAGCGGACCCTTCAGATGTATTGCTACAAGCGCAACCATTGCTGGAGGAGAGAGTGACAAAGCCGCTGTGGCAAATTTTGCTTCCGAGTTGTTTGGTGAGGAGTTTCTTGAAGAGGATGTGATTCTAGGAAAAACTGAATCAATTCCCGATTTTGGCACAACAAGCCTGTCCCTTAATAATTATCGAGCACTCAGACAAGCAATCAATTCGCCTTCTACTCTGGACTTAAACGAGATTGCTCTCCGCCTTGGGTTAGTGATTCCTGAAAGTTCTGATGTGGCTAAAAAGGTTGGGTATATTCTTCAGCATGACCAACGTTCAACCAAACTTCGCAAAGAAATTACAGCGGTGCCCCGAGAGGTTGGGGAACTGGCTGACAAGGTATTTCCAGATTTGCCAAAAAAAGAGCGAGTGGACGCTCTTTCTGAACTCGTTGAATTGCTGATACGGGCAAGGGGTCCATCATCAGATGCACCACTCCTTTCTGCACGCTATCATCTTTTTCTAAGGTCACTGGAAGGTGCCTTCGTGTCTTTCTACCCTGAGAAAAGAATTTTTCTTGAACGGCGTAGTCAAGCAGAAGGAGGAGCTGTCTTTGAAATTGCCCTCTGTCGAGAATGTGGTCAGCACTATCTTGTTGGGAGGTTTAGAGAAGGAAAGCTACAGGAAGCAATACGCGATCCGGGACATTCGGACTTTGGAGCGACCTTCTTCCGACCTATTGAGGAGGATGTCACCGAGATCGATGAGGAAGAGGATAACGCGGCCAAAAAGAAAATATTTAGACTGTGCATTGAGTGTTATGCAATGGTACAAGTCAATCGAAAACAGAGCGAAATGACATGTGGGCACGCGAAGTCAATCCTTGTTGAGAAACAGGAAGGTGCAGAAGAAAAGGAAGATCAGGTTCCAAGATGTAGTGCCTGTGGATACCGCGCCCCCGACCCTGTGAGGGAGGTAGTTCACGGCACGGATGGTCCTCATGCCGTGATTGCTACCACGCTTTACCAGAAGCTTCCACAAAAGAGAAGGAGGGTGCTTGCCTTTGCCGATAGCCGTCAGGAAGCCGCTTTCTTCGCCTGGTATCTTGAAAACTCGTATAAGGACATTCTCAATCGCAACTTGATTCTAAAAGCTGTCAAATTATTAAGTTCGCACATACAGGAAGGACTTTCTCTGCGCGAACTGGCAACCGGTTTGCGAGATGTTTACCGTGAAAACAATATTTTCCCACCAGCGACGGGTGATTTGGAACTTCGACAGGAAGCGTGGATCAAACTCTATCGTGAATTTCTCACAGATGAACCGAGAATTTCACTAGAAGGTGTTGGGCTCCTGCGATGGTATATCAAATGGCCGGAGAAATTTAAGGTTCCAGGCATTTTCTTTTCTCAGCCTTGGTCCTTGAACGAACGGGAAGCACGAGACCTGATTTTTATTCTGCTGGACTTTATGAGAATGGACAGAGCTGTAGAGTTGCGGACATCGGGTGATGTTTCGCTAACCTGGAGTGACCTTGGCATTCAAGCCACTCAGATGCGCGTTCGAATCGGGTCTCCCCGTCGTCCAAGGGGTAGGAGTAACTGGCCCGTGCGGAGTTGGGATGGTAAGACTGGTAAAAGGGCTCAGTCCCTCACCAAACTTTTAATAAAAAAAGGATTATCGGAACAAGATGCCGTCGAGAAAGCATTGGAGGCTCTTCGAGCCATTTGGGAAACCTTCAGACAAAGTGACGAATCAACACGGTCTCAAGATCGGTTTTTACTCTCCGTTCAAGATGCCCGAAGATTGAATCCTGATTGGTGGAGAGTTTTTCCAATATCGGATGATGATGCTATTTACCAATGTGATACATGTGCTCGACTCCAATCTATTTCTACTGGCGGCGTTTGCACGCGCTATAAATGTCCGGGAACTGTTCAGGAAATTCCAGTGAAGGAATTAGATGCGAACCATTATCGGTTACTTTATGAAGATAACCTTCCTGGCGTATTAAGAGTTGAAGAACACACCGCGCAGATTGACAAGGAGAAAGCAAGGGAGTTTCAAAGGGAATTTAAAGCAGGCAAGATAAACCTTCTTAGTTCGTCCACGACCTTTGAGTTGGGGGTTGATCTTGGTGATTTAGATATCATCTTTTTGCGTAACATTCCACCTGAGGCATTCAACTATGCTCAACGTGTAGGACGAGCAGGACGCCGAAGCGGCTTTCCCGGTTTCGCTATTACTTTTTGTCGTCGTAATCCACACGACCTATATCATTACGCTAAACCTGATGAACGGATTCTCAGAGGAATTGTTCGACCACCATCCATTAGCTTACGAAATGAAAAAATCATTACCCGCCATATTGCTGCTACTGCATTGTCCTACTTTTTTAGAGATTACCCCGACAGATTCCAGAATGTGGAAAAATTGTTTAGAAATCTGGAAAAACCTTCTGGAACAGGCGAATTCTCCAACTTCTTACAACAACACAAGCCAGAATTAGAAGAGTCCTTGAGGGGCATTGTTCCGGCTGAAATGATAGGTGTGGTAGGACTAAATGATGGAGACTGGATCCAACGCATAGCGGGAGAGAACAGCCATTTTACTCTCGCCGAAGCAGAGGTCTCAAGCGATTTTCGGGCTGTAAAAAGACTTCAACTCGATTCCTCGGATAGGGAAGATTATTCTACTGCTCAATGGGCAAAACGAAGGGCGAAAACTATTTCCAGTGAGGATGATCTGTCTTTTCTCTCTCGTAAGGTGATAATACCGAAATACGGTTTTCCGGTGGATGTGGTGGAATTGGATCCTCAAAGAACTCAGCAAACCTCTGAATCTTTTGAGGTTTTACTTCAAAGGGACCTTTCTATTGCTATTGCAGAATTCGCTCCCACCAGCAAACTGGTTGCTAACAAGAGAGAATGGACATCGTATGGAGTGAAGAAAGTAGCGGGGAAAGAATGGCCTCGTAAATTCTATCGGAGATGTTCTAAACATAATTTATTTCTTTCTTGGAGTCATAGTAAAGCGGCACCTTCAGAGAAGTGTTGCAATGCTGCTGTAGACGGACAGTATCTTGTTCCGCAGTTTGGGTTCGTAACAAATCGTCAGAAGCCCAAAGAACCAAGGGGCCGTTCGTCTCGGGTATTCACCACTCGCCCATATTTTGTCGGTCTGACAGTACCTCAAGCTGCTGAAATTGATTTTGGATCTATTAAGCTAATAAAAGCTTCCCCGGGTCAGATGGTCGTATTGTGCGAGGGTCGAAGAGGTAGAGGCTTCTATATCTGTCCTCAGTGTGGGGCTGGTTTTCGTGAGCCTAAAAAGCAACATGAAACACCTTATGGAGAAAACTGTTTTGGAACACTTGAACATGTTTCCCTTGGGCACGAGTTCAAGACCGATGTCCTTCAGCTTAAGTTTCTTCTTGAGCCACCCCAAAATGATATCGAAAATGTATGGTTCGCATACTCTCTTGCTTATGCCCTCCTCCAGGGGGCAGCGGCGGTTCTCGAAATTCCCTCCAACGACTTGAATACCACAGTAGCCTATAGCAGCGATAGTGCCATTCCTCCTATTATCCTTTACGACAATGTGCCAGGAGGAGCTGGACTTGTTGCTCGTCTTGAAGAGAAAGACATTCTTCATACCTGTTTAGAAGCGGCATTTGAGAGAGTCAATGGCAGTTGCGATTGCGGCGAGAATGATAGTTGTTACGGTTGCCTTCGAAGTTATCGAAATCAGTTTGTACATCAGCACTTAAAACGTGGACCTGCTATGCACTATCTCAAAATGCTGTTGGAAGAGTGGACATAATATGACATGTGCTCTCAGCTTTCGTACCGCTTCGCCTAACACAGCATATACGCTGCGGGCTATCGCCCTTGCCCTTCGGGGACATTTTGCTATCGCAAAACGTCGTATATGCTGGGAACGTTAGGCGGGGAATTTACGAATCTAATATTGAAACAAAAAAGAAATTTCTATCACCTAAAGTTAAGAGAAAAAACGGCTTGCTGAAACACGATGAAATAGATTATCTCTCTTTTTAAGTATGCTATTTTCATGAGTGATTTGGACAACGGGAATATTATTCAAGATACTTGAGTGTTTATAATGATGCCTGGCGATAGAGTCATCTTTTAGCTTTAAATTTGCCATTAAATTTGAGGCTTGGCTGCACTAACTTTTTGAATTCACAAAAGATAATCTCAAAATTCCCCTCATTCTTGGCCTCAGATCAGCGATTTTACAGCCAAAAACGCCGCTCTAAGAATAAGAATTCCGATGTTAACTATAAATTCATATGATCAGCACACATCTAAAATTCGAGGAACCAGATAGAAAGGAACGGAGGTTAATTCATATATTTTCCTCCATATTTTGACTTTCTCTGTTTTCAAATGACCGCTGTATATCCGTATAAGCCGGTGATTTTTTACCTCATCGGCAAAACTATAAAGAGATCTTAATCTCCCTGCTCTGCCAGATTTTACTTCTATCCCTAAAATTGTTCCACTTACTTGAAAACAGAAATCAACTTCTGCGGTACCTTCTTGCTTTCCCTTTGCCCAATACAAAAGGACAGGAATATGATTTGTAAACTGCGCAAGAATATTTTGTCCTACAACCTGTTCTGCGATTCTTCCCTGGTAAAAATCGTCCAGATCTTTAAGATTAATAAATTCCTCAGTGATTTGGACAACGGGAATATTATTCAAGATGCTTGAGTGTTTATGATGGAGTTTGTCAAAGGGGGAAAATAAGTAATGTGTCCCCAGAATTTAAA
>Ga0210003_1001948_pt1 | contig 17725 bp, 27 predicted proteins | sample LantaG_FD_182804 | JGI IMG/M metagenome (GOLD analysis project Ga0210003, IMG submission 182804) | Deep subsurface microbial communities from Baltic Sea to uncover new lineages of life (NeLLi) - Landsort_02402 metaG (SPAdes) (version 2) | ecosystem: Environmental > Aquatic > Marine > Oceanic >...
TAAGAATTTGATAGCTTTATAGCTAAAGAACTAAGTACAGAGCAGAAGGCAATACTTTCATTCGCTCTTATGTTTAACCCAGAGCATATTGATTACTATATAGCATTTAAGTCTCATGACTTTGAATTCTGTAAGCAATATATACTGGATAACAAAGAAGAAATTTCTATTGATAAAGTTCCAGAGAATTTTATAGAACAAGCAAAGATGCAAACCCAGATGTTTAAATCAATGTCTCAAGAAGAAATAGACGAAATATACACTCCGTAAGTTAAAAAGAATGAAGTAATATTGGAGTGTGGTGAAACTGGTATCCACCCTGCCCAAGTTGGCAGAGGAAGTGGTGGTTCGACTCCATCCGACTGAATGGTTCAGTTAGCTGCAGGTTCGACTCCTGTCACTCCAACAATGAAACATTCTCTTCAATTCTACGTATAACAATAATATGAAAGAAGTTCTAAAGAAATGTACAGTAGAAAATAATGTAGTTAAACTACCAGAAGGTAACCTTGATAGAAAAGTGTACCTTGACGTTAAGAAATCTCTTGAACGTATCGGAGGTAAGTGGAAAGGTGGAAAGGTGTTTGGATTTGTATTTAATGAAGACCCAACTGAATTATTAAACAAGATAGCAGGAGGAGAAAATATTAACCTTAAGAAAGATTTTCAGTTCTTTGCTACACCAGGTGAATTAGCAGATGAGTTAGTAGCTCTTGCTGATGTAAATACTGCAAAAACATTTCTTGAACCAAGCGCAGGACAAGGAGCTATCGTTAAAGCAATAAACCGAATTCGACCAAGTAGTGTTGTAGATTGCTTTGAACTAATGAAAGCAAATAGAAACGTACTAGAGAAAATTAATACTGTAAACATATTAGGAGAAGACTTCCTAAAATCAAACAGCAAGTATGATAGGATTATAGCTAACCCACCATTCTCAAAGAACCAAGACATTCAGCATATAAAGCATATGTATGACTGCCTTAACGAAAACGGAATGATTGTATCTATAGCATCTAACCATTGGAGAGATTCTGGTAATAAAAAAGAAACTCAGTTTAGAACTTGGCTTAACGAAGTAGGTGCTAAAGTGCATGAGATTGAATCTGGTGCATTTAAAGAAAGTGGTACAAATGTATCTGCTTGTATAATCGTTATTACAAAGAACTAATGGAAGAGAAAGATATGCCAATGGGTACAAAGATAGGTCTGGTTATTATAGTAATCGTTATAGCAATTGGATTGCTCATAGGAAGCTAACCACCTTAAATAATTATACCATCCTTATATAAGAAACTGACCCAGTGAGAGGGAGAGTTAAGGGAGAGTTGGGAAATCCAATTTCTCCTTTTTGTATTTCCTATATAAGATGTTTTATGCCCCAGAGGGAGAAGTAGGGAAAACTGAAATTAGAGATAAATTCGCAGTCCGATAGGGATAAACTTAGGGCTATTTCTGTAACAAATTTAGACACTATTTGTGACAAAATTAAGCGCAAAAAAGAGGGTAAATAGGGGCTAAAAAACTAGGGAGAGAAGGGTAATATTTGAGGGAGTTTTTGATGTTAATAACTCTGGGGAAAATCAGGGTGATTATGATGGTGTCAAATGGTGGGGAAAAGTGGGTATAAAAACATGCCTAAAAAATGGAAATTTAGGGGGTGGTTTTAGGGATAGTTCGGGTTTGTTAATAACTGCTTTTGCTGATTATCAGCACTTTAGCTATGATAATTGCCGAAAAGGGTAGGTTTTATATTGAGTGCTGTTCTGTACACAAATTCCCACATCATACCACCGAAAATTCTCAACCATCCAAATTTCCAAAATTTAGGCGTTTTCTAAAATTAGAATAAATAGAATCGCCTAGATTTCAAAAAAATAGGGCTCCAGTTTCAGTGGCGAGATTGTTCTCATTACTGATGTCTGGGCCCTGTTTTTTGGACATAACGATACATCTACGAATTCTACCATAAAAATCATGGGAAATAATCGTATAAAATCAAGGCACAAATATTCCTTACTCTTTCTAAATTTAGAAAGCATGGCAAAACACTTATGGCAATAGAAATCCCGTTCCGATTATAAATCGAAATTTTGGGATGAGCTAGGTAAGTGTGCTCGATGTTATTTTATGTTAGTATTTTTTATTTCATAGTCTGTAACTTTTCGTTTTGTCTTATACTTAGTTATACGCTGTCAATCGACTTATTGTTACAAGTTTTAAAATGTTACAAAAGATTGTTATTTAGAATGATTCAAAATAAAGATGATGAGACTATAGTGCAGGAGTGGATTATCCTAGCGTGGTTTGTTTCATCCCACGGGCTGAGCTAATCTGTATTGTTATGCTCTTACTATTATAACAAAAAAATTCAGAAAAGTTACATCGCCTCGGCTCGTTCGGGGCAAAGTAGGGTAGAGGTGTCAAAAGTATTTTAGAGAAAAATTAGGGGCACCGTTATTATAACAAATTTATTCAGAAAAGTTACACATCATGAAAAATTATCATAAAAGTTAGGGGCACCGTTATTATAACAAATTTATTCAGAAAAGTTACAACACGGTGTGAAATAAAATCCCACTGGGTGCCCTGAGGATTTTGTCCCTGGACGCAGCGGGTTGTTTGATATGTGTATAACAAAAAAAATCAGAAAAGTTGCAACCTGAATTCCTGCCTCATGAGAATCGCCTAGAAAATTTCAGGTATACCATTGTGCAGCTACAGCAGATTCTAGGCTCTGTAACTTTTCTGAAAATAATTGTTATAAGCATATAGAGAGAGACACCTGGCAGCGGGCCATAAAAAAAGCCCCAGTGAAATTCACTAGAGCTGGAGCCGCTGTTATACAGGATGACTCATCTGGCCTTCGCAGCGGGTCCTGTTATGTTATGGTCTTATAAATAAATGCATGCTGCACTGGGCTTTATTCAGGAGAATTTATTGGACGCAAAAAAACCTGGCCATGACTTACGCTACGAGAAGTAGGTTCGGTCAATTATGCCAGGTTGTAAATAAGCTCGCTTGTACCTGCTGCTATTTTTCACTAGAAATTGTCATCCTTTTAATGTTTCTTTTAGTTCTAACATCCGTTCATTCACTACAACTTCAAGATTCCCAAATTAAAGAGGCCAGTCTGAAAAGAACTCTCATAGTATTATACGCAGCTCATTCAAAAATGTTTCGTTATATGACAAAAAAAACCAGATACTGTACAGGTACCTGGTTTCCTAATATTTAAAATTTCAATATGATATATACAAAGACTTTCTCTGATAAAAGCTTCGTACAATAAGTTATACGCAGCTCATTTAAAAATGTTTCGTTATAGGACAAAAAAAATCAGGATAGTAAATTACCATCCTGATTTTTAAATTCTTATATTTAGATTCCTTAGTTTTCGAATCTATTTTCTTCAATATCTTCTAGTTTGTATCCATCAGCAACTAACTGGTCTTTCAATTGACCTTTGCTGTGGTAAGCTACGTTAGAGAAATATTGATTTCCTACTGATATGTCATATCCGACTTTCTTTCCTTCGTCATAGTAATATCCCTGACTCATTGTTCCGTAATTTCTTCCTGCCATGATTTCTTTTTTTTTGTGGTTATACTGTTATAACAAATTTATTCAGAAAAGTTACAAATCAAGGTAAATCTATTTCATCTGTAGGACACCAGTGTGTAGGTGTCATATCAAATACACGTTCACCACTGCAACAGCTGTTGTCTTCGTAAGTGTTTTCATCTCCGCTCCATCCTTTGAATGTGTGTGTTGGATTTCCATCACCTTTGAAGTGTATGCTTACATTTATATCACTTGAGGAAATTTCTTTACCATCAGTAACTAGATAGGTTTTATTTCCATCAGTTGGGTTGCCAACATCTTTTATGCATCTCCAATTTATTTTTGCCATATTTAAAATATTATTTTACGATTATACTTAAGAGTTGTACCTTCTGGTTTCTTCTTAAGAAGTCTCTTTGCTATTTTCTCATTGGGTGCTATAATTCTTGAATGCAAGCTCCCAGGATGTTGAATTACATCCCACAAATATTCTCCTTCCTTTGAAACAGGTACAAATTCATGATTAAATATTTTATATTCAACAGCTCCGATAACTTTCAATATCTCATCTGGCTGTGAATCCCAGTTAGAATTCTTTTCAATAAACCCTGCAAGTCTTGACATCTTCTTAATGTAACCTACATTATCTGTGTCAATATTAAATCTCATACCATACCATCTATCTTCTCCAATAGTTTGCTGAAATGTAATAGTCCCAATTGGCTCAAGTGAATCATAACCTTTAACCTTATTGGTTAAAATTTGGATTGACTTAATAATATAAATATTATCAGAACTTTTTCTATATTCTTGAACTCTTACTAATGTTTTCATGTCTTATATTTTAAAGGTTGCTTGCATAGAGTTGCTCTCTGCAACTTCTCACAATGGTATAACAAATTTATTCAGAAAAGTTACAACTTCAATTCTTTTGTTGAGGAACAAAAGACAAAAAGAGAGCCGAAGCTCTCCTTTAATTATATTTTTATATTCATGCCTAGATGCATTTCTCCATTGACATTTATAGCATTTCCTGAACTATCTTGTACCCCACCTATTTCAGCGCCTACTTCATCATCAATCTCAGTAAGAGCTTCGACTTCAAAGTCACCATTTCCTTCATCATTTATTTTAAAGGCGAGTGTTCCTAGGCTTGCGTTATCAACTGGATTATATAAATCCACATAAAATGTATCGGTATCATTAATATCACCATTAAGAGTTGCATAATTAGGAGTAGAGTTTCCGTCTGTGGCATTTGCAATTGAAGTAGTATCAGAATCTAGTGATTCAGTTGAACTTCTTAAGACCACTTTAATATCCCAACTTCCATAAGTACCCCAGCTATCATCTTCTACTGAGACATACAAATGAAATGGTACATCATTTTCAACCACTGGGTCAACTGGGTCTGTTGGATTTTCTACTACAGGCTCTACTGGTTCGATTGTTTCTTTTTTACAAGATGTAAACATAAACATCCCTACTGCTAACATTAAAATTACTTTTTTCATATTCTTATTTTTTATTGATTTACTCTTATAACAAATTTATTCAGAAAAGTTACAACTTCAATTCTTTCGTTGAACAACAGAGCTTCTACTCGTTCGGAGCAGATTAGTTATTATTTAAAAATTCTTTCCATACTCTAGCCTGAACATCTTGTTTAAATCCTGTAACAACTTCAATATCTGCTCTTGCTGCTGTAACAGCGTGTTCAAATCTAACTGTACCTTCAAAGAAATTCTTCCAAAGCCCAGAGTTAAATCTATTGAAGCCTTCGTTCTTATCATTCTCTCCAGAGTAATCCATTAATGCAAAGTAAAGTTTTCCTTCTCTTTTGATTACATCATGCATAAGTTCTTTAACCTCATCCGTTCTTTTGTAGTCACCTTGTGGGTGTTCAAAGTAATGGTCAAAGATTGTTTTCAATACTGGTTCTGTCTGACCTCTTTCTTTTTTCCAAGAGACAACATCATTAAGGTAGTAATTATTCTCCCAGTTATTTCTAAAAATAGAAACGATTAGTCTAATCATCATTTCCTTGTCGATTAACTCAAGAGGAATAAATTCTGCCATCTCTGCGTTTTTATCAATCGCCTGCAAAGAAATCATATAAGACTTTTTGTCTTCAGGAACATATTCGAATTGACTTGCCTCAGCCTCAACAGCCAATGCACATAATCTATCTGTTCTATCTTCTTCAGGAATATTTTGTAATCCTTTTCCAGACTTAACAACATCTAAGTAGAAATCTTCTCTCCAGATTTCAGGAACGCTGCTAATAACTCTGCCATCTTTCTGCACAGCCATTTCACACATTTTCTTTGTGATTCTTCCTTCAGGTATTGAAGATAAAGATGAGGCGCTTTTCTCAATAGCTAACTCATATAATTTATCGCTCATATATTGCTGTGGAATAACTCCAATAGATACACTTCTATCTCTGCGACCAATATTGCTTTCAATTTGTTCTTGGAAGTAAGCAATCTTTTCAGATGTCATTAATTCTTCAGGAATAAGAGAAACTAATTCATCACCTACAAACTTTAAAGATGATGAGAAACTTCCACCAGTATCAATTGTGCAGTTTAAGACAGAATTAACATTTGCCTTATTAAGCACCTTTTCTCTGAAGTTTATTGGAATAAGCTTAATAATGCTTGCATCATTTGCAAAAGCTTTCTTGTAGCAGATTAACTTGATTGCATCATCTGTTACTTTATTCATATTAGGAAGTTTTCCTTTTTTCTTAAGAGCAACGAATGCGCTTACAGAAATACCCCATTCAGGTTGAAGCTGTCCTTCAGCAAAATCTTTTGTCTCTGCTCCATAATCAGAACAGGCTTTTAAGCACATAGCAAATGTTCTATGTTTTTCAGGAATGTATACATACGTTCTTGAATATGGTGCTGCTCTAAATGCTTCATCACAAACCTTCTTTGTAAGAAGTTTCTTTGGCAGTTTGCTAATTAAGTCAGGATTTAATCCGACTGCGTGTATTGCTTCTGCTTCTGTCTTAATTTCTTCTAATGTAGTACTCATAATTCCTTTTTTAATTGGTTCTTAAATGTATAACAAATAAATTCAGAAAAGTTACGTTCTTAAAATAATTTAAGCTGCGTCCCTATCTTTACTATCTTTTCTGCGGATTTACCAAACAGCTCATCTAGTTCTTCATCCACCAAATCAGTTTTTACTGGAGCCTCATTTTTAAGAGCTGCCCAGAAGTTCAGGTTTGCATTGACAGCGGTCTTGGTTGGCTTATCTCTGAATCCTGCATGATTTGCTTTATACTTTTTTGTGTTTTGATGTCCCATATATACTGTTATAACAAATAAATTCAGAATAGTTACATCTCAAAAAAAAAGCCCAGTGATTAGACTAGGCTTTCTCCATAGACTAAACTATGTGGAGACAATTAATATGCAGCTCGAAGCTGCCAGGAAATGATTACACTTTCATGCTTTCATTATGTTATACGCAAGTGATTTAAAAAAGTTACAATTACTCTTCTTTTTTTTCATCCTGGTCATCACCCAGGTTCTTAATTTTCTTTATTGCTTTATTAATATCAGCTGCTCTTTCGTAGTCATCTGTCTTAATAGCTTTGGCTAATTCTTTTTCCAGGTCATCAATTCCTAAACCTTCCAGGCTTCCTTCAGGATATTGTTTAACCAGGTTTTTAAAAGCATCACTTAGGCTTGTGTTATCTGGATTACCTGAAAGGTCAATTGTAATTCCTTTCTGGCTGCCAGGATTTTGCATCATATTAGCAATCATGCTGCCAAGACTCCCACCTGGTTGTGACATTCTTCCTACAGCCTGTGATTGAATTTCTCTCTGTAGGTCTGCCTGGTTTTTCATAACCTCACCAAAGGTTAAGATTGTTTTTCCGATTGCCATTGCAATTGTAACCATAAGAATTATTAAAAGCCCTATGCTTCCAAGAACGATACCTTCGAATAAATATCCTTGTGGATTTACCAGGTTATCAATTGTGATGTAAGCTCCACCAACTGAGAGTACTGTTCCTACTAGAGCAGCTGTGATTAATGTAATGAGAGTTGTGTTCATAAAAAAAGTCTTTGCACAAATATACGCAAAGACTTTTTAATTACAAAAAATATTTAATCTTATTCTGACAGCAGCTCAATTTTTTCTCTTATTTCACTAACGCTGTCTTCTTCTTCAGGGAGAAATTCCTCTTCGTTGATTGCTAAGAGAAGTTCTTCCAGGGAGATGATGATTCTATACAGTTCATCTGCGCTATCTACTTCATCATAGATTGAATCTACTACTTCTATTATTCTGGGGTTACCCGATTCGTAACAAAGTTCTACTATCTCTTCGAACAATTGTTTGGCTTTATTTACATTCATATTCAGTTTAATTTTCTACTAAATATGTGTATTTTTTGGATTTTCCTGATGTAAGAAAAAAAAGGGAGACTTTCATCTCCCCTAGTGTTTATGCATCTAATAGCTCAAGTCCGAATTCATATGCTTTTTGATTCGCAGTATTTTTCGCACCAAATAGATTTCCGAAAGACTCAGTAGTTCTAACATTCAATACATGAGTAGTATAATGAGTAACTCCGTTGAAGAGTGCCCAAGCGTTATTTCCTAGGTCAGCAACCTCACCTCTAACAGAAGCTGAGATTTCATCAATCTTGTTTAACTTCTGAGAAGTAACTTCTTCATGACGTTGTTTTATTGTCATTGCTCTTTCTTCTTCAGTCAATCCTGCGATTCTTCCTATACACTCTTGGATAAGACGTTCATCAATTTTAACTTTCTGAAACTCATTAAAGTGTTTGTATAATTCTTTTTCATATTCAGTATATAACTGAATGTTGTTAACAATCTCATCAACTTTGCCTAACACATTTTTTGTAAGACGTGCTGTCATGTTTGTGATGATTGAACCCCATTGGTTTTCACATCTAAGGTATTCATTGGTATGACCAACGTAAAACGAGCGACTCCCATCAAAACCTGTACCTATTGTAAGGTATCCTTGAATTTTGCTACCTGCAATTGACAGAGCTTCAGTTAAAAGAATTTGTGCTGTAATAACCTGACGAGCTCTTCCCATAGTATTTCCAGAACCCCAGTCAGTGTATCCTGCAACTTCAGCTCCAATGCTCTTGGCAATATTTTCAACAATGTCAGTAAAGCCTGCGGTTGTAATTGGATTGTATGTGCTCTTCATCACTGATATGATTGAGTCATCATCATCTCTTTTTATTACTTTGTTGCCAGGAATTATTAAACCTGTTTCTTGGTCAATAATAGGATTTTGCTTAATGTCCCAGTTAAATCCGTTATTAAATTTTTCTTTACTCATATCTTTATATTTTATTGATTACACAGTTATAACAAATTAATTCAGAAAAGTTACATCGCCTCGGCTCGTTCGGGGCAACAGTTATTTGTACGTTCTAAATTTAGAAAATGTTACAAATTATAAATTTATAATTTCTCTCTTTATATGCTTATAACAAATTAATTCAGAAAAGTTACAAGTCTTCGACTCGTTCGGAGCGGATACAAAAAAACCCCCTAAGGAATAAACTCCTAGGGGGTGCATAGTGTGGAGGCGGCCAGCGCCCTTTCTTCATTCAGCGAACCTTACACTTTTTCAGGTGACTACTCAAGACATGCAGCTGCAGCGTACAGTGTCAGACCCATCATCTGTCTTATCTTTATGCAAACGGATTTGCATTAGCTTCTAACTTTTCCTTCAAGATTTCTTTACCTCTTAAGATATTAACTCTTAAAGTAGAGTTGTTCTCGATTCCCATATCCTTAGCTATTTGTTCAAAGCTTAAGTCATCTAAGAAACGTTTCTCCATCAATTCTCTGATGATGTCATTATCTACCGTGTCGATAGCATCTCTTACTGCATCAATTCTTTGATTTCTTTCTAACGTCTCCTCTGGATTTAAGTTTTCAGATTTGATTTGGAATTCCATTCCATCATTCTCATCAGAATTTGTTTTTGATAAAGAATCAATTGATAACACTTCAAAGTTTGCTTTTCTTGAATTATCTACAAACGTGTTGTAAGCAATTTTATACATCCAAGTAGAGAAAGCAAACTTAGCATCATAACTTTTTATGTTAGCGTGAACCTTTTCGAAAGTCACCATCTTTAAGTCTTCTGCAGTTTCTGAGCCTTTCACCTTCTTAAGGAAGTATACTAATACTTGCCTTTGGTGATTCGAGTATAACTTATTGAATGCAGTTTCCTTCGCTCTTGAAGACGAATTCTCATCTTGAAGAATTGCAACTAATATTCTATCTTCTTTTGCTTGTTGTGACTGCTCTTTTACTTCTTTTACATTTCCCATGATATAATTATTTTATTGATTTCTTATTTAACTTACTACTATAACAAATCTTTTCAGAAAAGTTACAGTCAACCGTATTTTAAATACGGTTTGCTCATAACTCCTTAGAAACCAAATGATTTCAACTCTTCAGCTGTCATCACTCTATCAGTATTAAGCAACTTTGCCATTGCTTCCTTAGCGGCTAATTTTGAAATTAACTCATCTGATAAAATAAACTTGTCATCAAATTGTTTTTTGGTCAATAAAGATTTACAAAAATCTAATTGTCCTATTGTCTTTACTAATGTTTTTTTCTTTGTCATCACTTTTGTGTTTTCAGCCTTAGGCGTTGGGTTCACTTTTGGTGCAGGCACATTCCAAGGGTCATTCTTTCTTCTTGGAGCTGGCTTTACTTCCCGCTTTGGCGTTGGTTTAACTTTTGGCTTTGCAGGCAATACCTGCGGCTCTGTCATTTTTGGTTGCGTTGACATATTATATTATTTTAAATTCTCTTAACTTTTCTCCTCCATCTTCATCTATACACCCTTTCATCACCGTGCTCAGCTCTGTGTAATCTAGCTGTGTCAATCTTGCAATGACTGTTGGAAGATATGTAGAGTCTACGTTTGCTGATTCTATCAGAGATGTCCATAGCGTAGGCGAAAGTAAATAATGCCAGAACTCATTCTGGTAGTCATCTGCTTTGGCGTAGTAGTAAGTTAACTCTTCTTCAGTATACTCTTTTGGAATAGCGTGGCAGATTAAATAATCAATTGCACCCTTAGCTACTTCGTGGAGTAATACTGGGAAGTTAATCCCACTGCACTCTATGTCACATTCTGCTTCACCCTCTTCTTCGAACTTCAGTTCATTCTTCCCCTGAGCCTGTCCATCTTTTTTAATAGATGCCATTGCTTGGTTAGGGTCTATCTGCCACAGCATCCATCCTATTGAGGCAGTGTAGATGTTATACATTTCCATCAAACTCTGGTCAATCTCATCAACCTTATCCTTAATGATGTAGTGAGCAGACTTCCAGATATGCATTGCACATCCATGTACCAGCCCATTCAATATAACCCGCTTCTCAATTTCACTCCTCATCTCTCTCTGTCTTTCTGGTGTGAGGGAGAGTACGGGTGAGGGAGAATCGTCTTGCTCTTCAACTGCACCTACATCAGTTATCTCAGGGAGAAGTCTAACGTGCTCAGGGATGTCGAACAATTCTCTTATCGTATCAACAGCCAGTTGCTCTAATTCTTCTTTATGCTTCGACTCCTTTAGAATAATACTATTATAAACAGGGAGGTTTAACATCTGAAGATTTTGAATTGCTTGCTTCGTTGGTCTTCTATAAGCTTGAGGGATTCTTCTCTCTATTAAAGTTAAGCATCTCTCATATTCCTTAGAGGCTAACACTTCTGGTTTATATTTAAACAAAGTGTTGCCATCTAACGAAAACCTTCTGGTATCAATGATGTCTACTGTAACTGGATTAGGTTTGTGTTGCAAACCCTTAACAGCTTCAGTAAACTTCGTTTCTTTCAAAGAACTAGCACTAGGTTTTATTGGTGATTTCATATTGGTATAACAAATTATTTCAGAATAGTTACAAAGATACGAATAATTACCTAGATTTCTATTTTTTAGGGGGATTATTTTTAAGAGATTAAGTGTGCTCCATCTGGAGCTTCGTACTCGCTGCTCTTCTCGCTGAAGCTTTCACCTCCTGCTGCGTCAATAGCTAAGTCGATTGCTTCCTGTTCTGTTCTGGCAGACACTGCGATTAGTGCGTGGCCATATCCTGTTCTCATTACAGGCACATTCCATTCCTTCATCTCTTCCGCTGCTTCTTCAGGGGCTGCTAGGTTCTGATTAACCTGAGTGCTCACTAGCTGCTTAAGGTTCCTTTTGATTTCATCTAGCTCTTCCTGCTGCTGTGGCGTGATGTCACCTGAAGTGGTCATCGCTGCGCCATGGGCTTTTGTGAATATATCTTCAGCCGCTGCGTCTACCATCTGGCTAATGTAAATATCTAATTGTTCTGGACTCATCTCTATTTAGTTTTTGGTGTGTAACTCATATTTTTACTTTTTGCTGTATACTCAGCTGTCTTCTGGAACCCAAACTTCTGGTACCACTTAGGAAGCGCAGCAACTGGGATTTTATTCTTTTTGTGCTGTCCACATCCAACAGCTGGATGAGATGCTCCGCTGTATCCCTTTCCTCTGGATACATTATCCACCTGAAGTGTGATAGGAATTCCTGACTCATCTGAGCACTGAACTAGGATGTCCATAAGCTTGCTGCCATTACCCTGTCTTCTGTCATCAACATTAACAGCGATACACTCAAGGTGAATTGCCTCATCGTGAATCTTAAGCCACAGCTGTCCAATCCCAGTAAGCACCCAGAAGTCTCTTCCTGTTAACATAACATATGCTCCTGCATCAGCAAGTGCTTGAAGAAATGTATTATCAATCTCATAGATGATGTTGCACATATTCTCTTGCTTTGTTTTAAATTCAGGATTCTTATTTAATTTCATGTTGTTCTTATTTTGATTACATTCTTATAACAAACTTATTCAGAAAAGTTACAAGTTTTCAGGGAGACTTAGGGAAATAAAAAAAAAGGAGACTTTCGCCTCCCTTTTATTTGTGTCTGCAGTGGGACTCGAACCCACGACCCTTGAAACAATGCCAAGAGCTCTATCCAGCTGAGCTTATACAGACGGACTGACAACTTTATCATAAAGGGAGAGTTAACTTGTCATTCACTCTCCTATTAGGTCATCAGTCCAACAAGACTACTTCAACAACTTAGCGATGTCTTCAGCGGATGCTTTTGATTTTAACTTATTAACAATAGCTTTCAAGTTAGCAGCTTTTGCTGTTGTTGCATCTGCCAGTGCAAGTGCAGCCTCTAACTTTGCCACATCTGCCGAAACTTTTGAAGTCTTGGCGTTTGATGAGGTAGCTTTTTTCTTTTTCCCATCAGTAGATTCACTCGCAGCATTTGCAACAGCCTCTTCGGCTAATTCGATTTGCTTTGCCTCATCTCCTTTGGCTTCACGTTGGATTTCATTTACCAGAGCGATTGAGATGTCTCCTGCCTCAACCATTTTTTGGATGGCTTCAGGTGCTTTTGCTACAGCAAGTATGTTGTAGACTTAAGCTTGAGAGATTCCCACAGTAGCTCCGATTTCTTTCGGCTTCATACCATGCTCTTCTTTAAGGCGTTTGAAACCTGCTGCAAGTTCTGCTGCTGTTAATTTCTTTGCACCTTCACCGTCAAGCAGCATTGTAAGGACTCTACCTTTGTCATCTCCTTTGTCTGACATCACATTAGCGTGTGTGATATTCGCTCCGTACTTTTCGTTTGCCAGTTTGATTGCTGCCAATCTACGGTGTCCTGCTGTCAGGGTGAACTCATCCTTCCCTCTAACTTTAACTCCTATTAAAGGAACTTTTTGTCCTATGGCAGCGATAGACTGAGCCAAGGCATCAATGTCTCCCATATCTTTACGGACGTTAAATCCCTCTTGAACTAGGATTGCTGCAATAGCTACTTTAAAGAAATCACTTTTTTGAATTGTTTTAGTACTCATATTTTTTATTTTTATTGGTTCTTAAATGTATAACAAATTAATTCAGAAAAGTTACAAAGTTGAACAATCTAATGTTCCAAGTCTATAAGGGCTATCATATTTAATACCCCTTGAACTATAAAATTCACAACCACCTAAGTATTTTGTTTTTGATTGTTTATTAGTGCTATATACTTTCAACTCAATCAAACGATTTGGGTTTTTCTCATGAATTTCATCAGCCAATTTAATTGCACTCTCATAATCAAGTGCTATTCCACTAAACTTATCTGCTGTTCCACTTAATTCTTTTGATGCTACAAATAAAATTAATGTCTTCATATTTCTTTTTTTATTGGTTCTTAAGTGTATAACAAATTAATTCAGAAAAGTTACAAAGGGAGAGCTAGGGTTAGGGAAACTTAGGGTTTGCCATAAAATCAATTAACGCCTGAACTCCTGCTACATCATTGCCTGCTATCGAGCCAATTGTCGCTGTTCCAACCTCATCTCCAAAGTCTGCAACAATTATTACACACTCAGGATATTGTTTTTCTTTATCCTCATGGTGAAAGCTACTTTCTGCTCCGTATGTTACAATGTGGTCTTCAAGGTTATCTTCTCCATCAACGTGGTCTTCTTTTGTGTATGCTACAGCCATCTCATACATTCTCTTTGCTGTATAAAGTTCTGCTACCTCAAAGTTTGGGTCTTCTCCATCTCTTGGGTGTGATACGTGAGTAAAGAAAAGTATAAAATTTTCTAGTACTGCTAAATTCTTTTGTGAATGTTTTGTTATTTTCATTTTGTCGTGTTTTATATTGGTATAACAATTAAATTCAGAAAAGTTACAGCTGTGCAACTTTCCTGAATATATTTTTAAAGGTTTGTGTTTAGAACTTCATACCCTTCTTTCTTGAAGGTGTCCAATTTCTTTTGAAGCCACTCTTTATAGTTGGGTGCTTTCTTGCATTGAGCAAAAGACTTTGGTGCTTTCTGTGTATATTCATTCCCATCTTTTTTTAGGACAAACTTAGACCCCTGGTTTTTCTTGATGAAGTTTAATTCTTCAGCTAGTTCCATAATATAACAATCAGTGTCCATATCACATACGTGCCCTATGTCTTTGTGTTTTAGTCCATTTGCGGCATCAATTCTATTGCATCCTCCGTGTCCATCATTTCTAACGTGGGCAATTAGTTTTCCATCTTCATATAGGTCTGCTGAGAAGCACGGAGTCTCTTCACTCATGTCTTCATGAAACTTTAAGTTCTTTAAAGATAGGTTCAAGTTCTTTACATTTAATTCGCTCATAATATTGTTGTTTTTTGTTTTACATTCTTATAACAAAAGAATTCAGAAAAGTTACAGCGAATTAAATATGTAACTTTTCTGAATAAAATTGTTATACGCATATAGAGAGCAGAAGATAAAAAAAAAGAGAGACAACTAAGTCTCTCTTTTAAATTTATTCTTCTTCATCTTCATGGAACTCACCCTCATCCATGTGCCAACCTGCGTATTGTGTTAACAACTCTGCTTGGAATTCTATAACAGTTTCGATTTCCTCATCTTTGACTAACTTCTTAAGATATTTTGCGAGATTATCTACTTGCCACTCTGCGTTTTGAAGTCTGTCAGAGCAAACTTTGAATTCTACACTTTCGCTTTCTTCATCTTCATCAAAGTCATAGAATGAGTATCCACCTCTACCTTCTTCTCCGAGAACTCTTTCTAATTCTTCTTCAGGATTTTCTTTTAATGCATCTCTTAATTTCTTAGCATCTTCTTTACTGTCCAAATAGATTTGAACGTCACCACTTGCAAATGTACCCATAGGATTTAATTTTTTGTAGGATTATTAATTATTTAACTTTTATACTCTTATAACAAACTTATTCAGAAAAGTTACAACTTCTCAGGCAAGAAGTCTATAAGCAATTTCTTTGGAACTAATTGAAGAAGTCCTTCGATTGCTGTTACATCTCCAGACGCAACATCTTTTCGGATTTCAACAATAGCCTGTTCAACTAACAACTGGTGTTCTGTGATTGCTCTAAGTGAACCATCCTCATACTTTTCGGCTTCAATCTCTGTGATTTCACCAAGGTCTAGTTCTACATCTCCTGTAGTCATATCATATAGAAAGTGTCTGATTTTCTTTGGTGGAGTTTCTTGAACAATGTCTTGGTCACGCAATAACTGTTCTGTCCATAGCACCCAATCTCCTGTTGGGTCGTCTTCTGCCATTCCATCAATATTGTCAATGCAATACTGGATTTGTTCTTCTGTTGGACTCATATTTAAGTCCTTTGCGATTTCTAATACGTCTTCTTTATTTATCATCTTTTGTAGGATTTAATGATTTATTTATTTAACTTACTCTTATAACAAACTTATTCAGAAAAGTTACAGATTAGTCTTCAACGACTTTAATTTTTTTATTTTCTCCATCTATTGTGAAGTTAAGAGTCATACGCTCAACTTCAAATTCTCCATCTTCTTCATTCTCACTTGAAATATAGAACTCTGCGTATATATCTTCGCTTAACAAATCTTCTACTGTAAGGTCAAAAGGACAGTCTTCAAAAGTGTCTTTATCAACTTCAAGGTCACATTGGATTGTTGTACCTGAACAGCAGTCGTCATCATCATATTGATAGCTTTTGCAAACATCAAGGATAAACTCTCTGCCATCACGTTTAAGTGTTACAGCACCAAGATAAGGGTTTGTTACAATGAACCTATCCAAAGTAATGTCAAGGTAAAATTCTATTTCTTCGATTTTCATAATGTAGGATTTAGTCGTTATCAATTTTTTCAAAACCTGCATCTTCTCCGTGGAAGTCAATGGCAAACCATATTTGCTCCATTGTTGCATCATTGGTTAACGCTTGGTACATAATACCGTGTGCATCTTCATCATTGCACTTGAACCTAGATTTTACATCTTCAATAGTCCATAAGTTATCTACTTGATAACCGTTTTCTTTTAAGAGAGCCTTAGCTTTCTCGATTTCTTTATAATTATTCATTTTATGTAGGATTTAATGAATTATTTAACTTATACTCTTATAACAAACTTATTCAGAAAAGTTACAAGAATTTAACTATCTACTTCTGAACCATCAGAATATAAATTTACATACTGACCAGTTTCTGTCAGTCTTTCAACCAATGCTTCAACAATAGTGTCTTGAACTTCATTTTCAGTTTCATCATCTGTGTCTGTACAATCTGGAATTAGACCTTCAATAACAAGGTTTCCTGTGATTAATACTGCAAGGTCATTAATGTCGTCTCTGTTTAATTTTTTCATTGTGTAGGATTTAATTTATTTATATTGGTATAACAATTTAATTCAGAAAAGTTACATCTTAGTTTAAACTAACCAATCTCTTTTCCTCCAGAATTTCTAATTTCTTGGTGAATTCCCTGCCTTGTAGGATATGCAGGTAGTCCCAACGTTCTTTTTGTTCAGGCGTAAAAAAGCCCTGCTCAGCTCTCGCATACTTCAGGGCTCTATATTCTTCTTTTTCTTTTGGTGTCATATTGGTATAACAAATTAATTCAGAAAAGTTACTAATCTAATTTAATAACCAAACTATTGTTTTTATATTCGTTTTCACAAACAATAAACCCTATTCGATTTACTAAGCGAAAACCTGCAACAAGAAACAAATCATCTTCATCCTCAACAACTGTCCATACTCTTTTGGTAGTTTTGGCAAGATTGAAAACATAGTCAAGTTCTTCTCCAAATGTTTCGTACAATGTACCATTGAAACCACAAACATCTTGGTCTGCTGTAGATTTATCAGCCTTAGCTCTTTCAAAGTGATTGATTTGAGGTTTAAAAATCTCATCAAAGTTTTCTTCTGTAATTTTCATCTTGTCGTATTTTAATGATTATGTTAGTATAACAAACTTATTCAGAAAAGTTACAAAGCCTCGGCTTGTTCGGGGCATTAGTTCATAAGCAGTTGAAAGTCAACTCCTATTATGCCAATTATTTCTGGGTCATCCAAGTAATCTAAATTGATTGTGAAACCATCCTGAATCATTTCTTGATATAATCCTTCTGCGGCTGTCTTGAATTCCTCTTGAGTAAAACCACCCTCAGCATAGAAATCTTTTGTTTCTATTATCTGCCCTGTATATTCGCAGGTGGTAATTATCTGCATTGCGTTGACGCTGTAGTTGAATATTAAACCTGTACCTATTAAGTGATAGTG
>Ga0210003_1001949_pt1 | contig 17723 bp, 19 predicted proteins | sample LantaG_FD_182804 | JGI IMG/M metagenome (GOLD analysis project Ga0210003, IMG submission 182804) | Deep subsurface microbial communities from Baltic Sea to uncover new lineages of life (NeLLi) - Landsort_02402 metaG (SPAdes) (version 2) | ecosystem: Environmental > Aquatic > Marine > Oceanic >...
CCTCATCCCTAATCGTCTTGATACGAAACAACCTTGGGGTAGAGCTGATCTTGAAAACGTAGTACCAATCCAAGAAGAATACAATGGTGCTATCTCTGATGAAGCTGACATTGTAAAGATCTACTCTGATCCTAAAGTGTTAGTGTTCAATCCTGGTTCTACTAAACTAAAACATTTCACTGCATCAGGAGCAAAGGTTATCCCTGTTAGCAAAGATGCTGAAGTACGACCGTTCCAGTTTCAAGGAAACATCTTTCCTACACAACAACGCATCCAACGTATTAAGAATGACTTTCATATTGTGTCTAACCTTCCTGAGATTGCATTTGGTTCTTCACAAGGATCAATCGTTACTGGTGTTGCTTTGACTGCACAGTTCTCACCCGTACTACAAATTATTAGAAAGAAGATTTCTATCTGGAACGTAGTGATGAAAGACATGATGAGTTTCACTCTTGATCTTCTTGAACAGTATGGTGGCAAAGAAGAGACAACAGGTATTCCATACAAGACATTGATTGATGGGTGGCGTAAGACAGACTTCCAATGGGGTACAAAGACTCCACGTGATGACAGTATTTATATTGCCAATGAGTTGAACAAGATGAATGGTCGTGTTCAGTCTCGAACAACAACCATGACAAATCTTGGAATACAATCACCACAAGATGAACTTGATATCATTGCATTTGAAGAAACCAATCCAACACTCTCGCCTAAGTTTGCTATGGAGCAACAGATGGCAGAGACAAAGACTGGTAGTGGTGACGAGCCAGAGATGATGCAGACCGCTGAGTCTGAGAACCAACGAATGGCAGCAGGTGAACAGGTACAAGTCTTTGGTAGAAACATGAAAGAACACATGATCCATCTTGAGTTACATGGTAACTATGTGAAGAACAATGAAGTACCAGAAGAGTTATTGCCATTGTTCGATGAACACATGCAAGGACATGAGATTGCTATCGCAGGCAACGAAGGACGTGGAGGTGTGAGATCAGGATCAGGTAGACCAGAAGATCCAGAGGGGTTGAAGCGTAATGCAGAGACTGCTCGTGAACCTGAACCACAAGAACCATTACCACAATAATATGGCACAGACACTACGAACAATAGCTGCTCCAAAAGAGACAACTACAACTTCTGCACAAGATTCTTATTTTGGTGCAATCAAACAAAGACAGAGGCGAACCACAAAAGCTAATGTAGCAGAGACAGAGTTTGAAGCTGGTCGTCAAACCTTTAGCCAGTTCTCTGATGTACTTGGACGTATTGGTGGTAAAGCAGTTGGTCCATCTGAACAAGCTGGGCTAAGCAGTCAAAGATCAGCAGGGCAGATTACAGAGTATAATAACCAAGACTCATCAAAGAGTGCTGCATATGCTAGAGGTGATATATCTTATGACGAATACAGTAGCTTTCTTAACAGCACATTGAATCGTTATGTCCCTGGATCATCTCAGTTCTTACAGAGAACTGCTGATATTCGTACAGAGCAGATAAATAAAGCATACAGTGACATAAATGATATTACTGCTAGATTCAATCGTAATGAGATTACCCTTGATGAAGCTGAAAGTTCTATCTATGGATTTGCTTCACAGTTTGCAATAGGCACAGACGAGAGAGATGCTATTGATAATAGTGTTCGAGCTGTTAGAAATACCTACGCCACAAACGAAGTTACTAGATTAAACGATCAGTTTACGAATGGCGAGATTAGTGCTGCTGATTATCAACAAGGTCTACAAAATTTAGCTGGTACAGTAACTGGTGGAGCTGGAGAAGACCAAGAGTTTACAGATCAGTTCACTGATATTGGTAATGTTCTTATTGATGGAATTTCATTAGCCGATCGTATCAGTGGTGTTATATCAACACAGCGTGATAATGACTTCACTCGTTTACAGAATGGATTTAATGCCGGCACTACTACATTTAACGAGTATGCTACGTTCTTAAACCAAGAACTTCAAGGTCTTAATGCTGAAGCTAATACATCAAAAGAGTTTACTGATGCTTGGAAGGGTGCGTATAGTATTGCACTTGATAGGTATGATGCACAGATACTTGCAGAGTTTGGTCAGACATCACCAGAGTACAAAGACTTCCTTAATTGGAAGGGAGATCGTTTAGCAGAAGGAAATAAACTTGTGTTAGATCTACCTGGATTTAAAGCTACGCCAACTACTGCACCAGCACCTGTGGTTTCAGCAAATCCACCTAGTGCTACTCAACCTGCTAAAGCAAAGAAAACTTTTCCTAATGTGAAAGTACCACCAGCTATTGCCAAGAAGAAAATACCTGCATTGAAGAAGCAGAAGAAAAATCTTATTTCTCAAATAGCTAAAGCTCGTAAAAACAATAAACCAAACAAGGTTGCTAAGTTGAAGAAGAAGAGGAACCAGGTTTCTAAGGCGCTTCTTAAGAAACGTAAAAAGAAATAATATGCCTAAAATAGGATTACAAGGAGACCCATTCAAGTTTGATGAGACTGGTGCTACTGTTGCATACGCTGCTGCTAACCAAGTAGAAGTTGATTTTAAACTTGATCGTCTTAACCAACAGCACCAATCAGGAAAGATCAACGACAAGCAGTTGATTAAAGGGATGGAGAAGCTTCGACAGAATATTAAGAAGGGACCTCAAGGTCTTGGTCTTCGTAGAGATGTTAGAGCTGAACAAGTTGGTGCAGCTCAGACTATCGCTGGTCAACGCATTGCTGATGTTGGTGAAAGACAGACAGAGTTTCTTGATGACGCATTGAGGCGTTGGAATGAAGCACAGTCAGGCTTTACTTCTGGTGAACTATCACAAGATGAATTTGAAACAGAGAAGGATTTATATACATCTGCTCTTGAAGGTAAACGAGAAGAACCAACAGAAAGAGGACTAGTTAAAAAGATTCTAAAAGGAAAAGCATTTGATCGTTATAAGTCTGGACGTATGCGATCTATACAACGTGAAAAACAAATCAGACAGATCTCAAAAGCTGAAGGTGCTGACCTAGGACGTGGAGATGTTCGTAAGCTTGCTGCTGGTGAAGGAAACCTACCATTCATTCGCAAACAAGTTAGAGCTGACAAATCTCAAGCTAGGGATCTTGAAAAAGAAAGAAGTGTTATCTCAGAATTATCTAGTGAACTTGGTAGACTACCTACATCCCAAGAAGTAAAAGAACGAGTATATGGCCAGACTATTTAGAGCACCACAAGCACAAGGATTATTTCAACGTGCGAAAGAAGCAGAGCCTGTAGCACAAAAGCAACAGCAAGCTGAAGAGTCTTTTCAATCTGCTATTGAAGGCAACTTAGTTACACGCTATAAAGATTTCGCTAATCAATATGAGAAGCGTACTATTTCTGATACACAGTTTTCAAAAGGAGTAACGAACATGGTGAACAACATCAAAGATCGTAACCTTCAAGTGAAGTGGAGTGAAGTTGCAAACCAAGCTCGCTATCTTGCATTGACCAACCAACAAGAGCTAGAAGATATTAAGATCAGATCAGGTGTTGCATCAGGTGCTATATCTGAAAGTGATGCTATCAAACGCTACGAAGCAATGGCAGATGCTGCTCAACTACAAGATAGTAATAACTCTATTCGTGATGCAGAGAGTTGGAGATTGAAAGCTAACATGATTAAAGAATCTCAACGTAGTAGAGGTCCTGGTCCAAGCAAAGAAATATCTGATGAAGATAAATTAAAAGCTGTTAGATTATTTGAAGCAAACAAATCCTCTTATAAAGCTGACAAAGATTTAGTAGAAGCTCAAATAGAACAGATGACTAGAGACAGAGATAGTGGAGAAACGGTATTTCCATTAGGAGACGTTGATTACTCTTACAGAGAAGCAAGAGATATTTTACAGAATTCTTTAGCCGGCTCATTAAATACATTTATACATGGAAATACTGGGTTTATTACTCAGTCATTGATAGATGAAGAAGGCGTGTTCTCATATTTAGATGAGCAAGTAAATTACCTAAGACAACGTGGAGTTGAACTTGATCTTCCTGATTACATTACAAGTGGAGAGTTTTATGAATCAGATCTTCCATCTACAAGAGACATTCCTCCTTCTGTGTTAGACCCTAATGCTGCTCCTGTTGTGGCTAAACCATTTACTAATAGAACTCAAGAAGCACAGCCTTCTATTCCTACACCTATCCAAACACCTGACATGCCTTCTGCTGAAACACAGCGAAGATCAAACCCATTATTCGCACAGTGATATGGCAATCCCTATCTATAAAAGTTCTAGCTCTTCAAGTAGTACACGTAGTTCTGGTTCTTCTAATATTCCAACTTACTCTAGAGCTTCTTCTAGGAAAAAAGAAGACGACAAGAAAGAGCCAAACTTTGCTACCCGTGGTTTAACTGAAGCACCTAAACAAACTTTTGAGGTGTTAAGCACTCTGGCTCAACTTGGATCAAGGGCAGCAGTCAGACTTAGCAAAGATATTACAAGCCCAATAGATGAAGGTATCCCAGACATTATTGAGCATGGCATCCCTAATGTTTTAGAAACAGGCAAGGCAGTTGGACGTGGGTTTGGTGAGTTTAGAAAGTTTTTAGGGGATATCCCTGGTGCTAGACGTAAGGCAAAGGAAGGCATTGAGCAGTTGAAAGCCATGCCAGAAAAAGAGCGGTTTGAGGCTATTCGTAGTGTAGAAGATAAGATTTACCAAGGTGGTGGTAAGGACTCTACAGCAGCAAAATTCGTTGGAGCTACTGGATTAGCTCCAGCACTTTCTCTTATGAAAGGGACTATAGCCCCAAAAGAAACATTTGCTCAAGAGCCAGTATATACAGCAATAGACGCATTAACTCTTGGCAAGGTTACTGGTGTAAACAAAATAGTTAAAGCTAGCGCTAAAGAACTAGGCAATGCTGGGATAGAGCAGTTAGCAAAAGGTGAACTTGGACCTACCATTGATTTATATAAACAGAAGTTGAAGTTACATACTGACAAGAAAGAGTATTCTCAATTAGATATTCAACGAACAGACGAGTGGTTCGATCACCATACTGAGATACTAAATGATTTTCATGGATGGTTTGATGCTACTTTAACAAAAAAAGAGAAACGACTTTACTCTGCATATGCTAAGGGTACATTAAAAACTCCTGATGATATTAGTGAGAACCTTAGATTAGCCTTAGACAAAGGTAGAGAGATTGGTAAATTGAATAAAGACAAACTCATTGTTGATACAGGAATGACACAAAAGATGTTAGACGAGCGTTCTTGGGGACCATTGAGAGTTAGAGAAGCAAAATTGAAATACAACAAGACACTCGATCAATTAACAGAAGCACAGAAGGTAGAAATAGATGGTTCGATAGCAAGGATACAAGAGCAGGGTATTGTAGATCCTTTCTTTTATTCTGCTATTAGAAAAAACAAAACCTTTACAAATGTTCTATTTCCCAAAGCATCTAAAACAAGTAAAAGTACACCTGGTCTTTTCAAGAAGTATACAGGTGTGTCTGAATTTTCTCCTGAAGAGTTCTACCAATCTCCATTCCAAGTGATGACAAGAACTCAAATTGCAATGGATAGGTACTTTTTTAATAGAGACGCATTACAAGGTGACATAAAAAAATATGGCAAAAAGTTTGATCCTGAAACAGATACTGTTGCACCTGGTCATGTAGTAGTTGCTCCTGAAGGTTACACAAAGTTATTCCAAGGACAGAAGTCAGATGCGCATATTATCGACAACATACTTAATGACGACAGCGTAGACCTTTCTATCTTGTTTGGTAAAGACTCTGATGAGATCTTGGCTAAGATGGCTACAAACACTGGTAGCACAATAGAAGAAATTGTAAAAAGACAGAACACAATGGAGTGGCAACAAATCCCAAAGTTTGTTGCTGATAACTGGAATCAGAAGTTAGCAACAAAAACTTGGAAGTCTCAGTTAAGACAAGCAGAAGATCTTGTTGAGGTCATGGATATTATAAAAAGTAACGCATGGGATATTACTAAGTTTGGTATAAATGGTGGGTTACTAAAGGTTTGGAAGAAAGCTGTTCTTGGATACTACCCTGTTAGATTTGTTAAGAATAATCTTATTGGTGCACTTGTGTTCTCTGCAATGCAAGGCATTAAACCATCTTCCTTTGTTAAAAGCAGACAAATTAAAAAAGGAACTGGTGTATTTGGTGAGCTTAAAGAGGAGACAAAATTAGCAAGGCAAGCAAAAAAAGATTCAATAAGAACAAAAGAACAAAGTATCATCTCGATAAAATCAGAACTGGAGACTATTGATAATAGTATTAAGTCTAAGTTAGATGAATTAAGTTCTTCATCAACACAAGATAAAGTAATTCAGAAAGAGATAGATACTTTGAATAGCCTTCTAGAAGAAACATCTAATATTAGAAATGAGAATCTAACTACATTTTTCAAAGAAGGTGACACAGAGTCCCTGTCTGAACTTGGTAGAAGATTAGGAACATTGCCAGATAGATTGCAGGTCGTGTCTGCTAAGGTTAAAAGCTATAAAACGTATGATGCTTTTGCAAAGTCAGATGATTTCTTTGAACTGAACAAATTACATATTAATGGTGATTTGAGTAGAGCTGGGTTTGCTAGCCCTAAGTCATTCTTTAATACAGTACAAAATCCTTTCAAGCCAAAAAAGACTGTTACTTCTGTAAAGGATCAAAATATTGCTCTCAAGAGATCTATTAAATCACAGACAGCAATAGATAGGCTTAAAGAGAAATTAGACTCTGTTACAACAATAGATAAAAGATCTATCAATGATTCTTTGAGAATCTTAGAACAGGAGATACATAGTGCAAGGAGTAAGAAGGAGCTATTAACAGGCGATGAATCTACGCTAAGAGAAGCAAGACAAAGTGAACTACAGGAATTAGCTGATATTAGAGATTTCCTACCTAAAGGTGTAGAGCAAGGCTTTGCCTCAACATCAGCAAACTCTCTTATCAAGAAACTTTATGATGTTGATGATGCTCTTCCAAAGACAAAACAAGCATGGTTAGTCTTTAAAGAAGGAATGGACAAAACATATAATTGGCTTCCAAATAAAACATTCAAAGCAGCAGAAGCAGTAGAGAATTTCTTTAGACGTGCTAGTTTTTATAATGAAGCATCTAAGTTAGCAGAAGGTGCAATTAAAAAATCTGGTAAAGAATTAAACCCACAAAGTATTATTGACGAGATAGCTACTAATGTTGATATACAAAGATCAGCACTAGAACAAACCAACAAGTTCTTTGGTAATTATACTAAGAAGATAGGAACTGCTGGTGATGTTTTCCCATTTTATAGGTTTTACAAACATGTGTTTAATCTTGCTGTTAGGTATCCATTAGAGTTCCCAGAACGATCATTGTTGATTAAAAATGCTTCCATACTACAAGAGCAAATTGACGAAGAAATACAAAAGACGGCACAAACACCTGAGTATCTTCAAGCAAGAAACAATATCCCTATTACTCTAAAGGGTGCTGAGTTTCGTTTACGTGTAACTTCTGAAGATCCATTTGGTGCTCTTGATCTAACTAATGTAAAACCAATAGAATTTGTTGGGTTTGAACCTGTTGATTTATTGCTAACAGCAGCATTAAGGCAGACATCACCATCAATAAAAGTAGCTACTGAAAGAGTCAAAGGTGAAGAGTTGTTCAGACAGAGACCATTTAAGTATGAGTGGGCTGATGAAGATGAAGCAGAGAATCCTGATTTATGGAGACATATTGCTAGACAAATTCCACAGTTTAATGATTTTCAAAAAATTGCTGATACTTTAGTTAATTATCATAAAACAGGAAAATTTGAAGTTCCTTCTAGGGATATTAAATATGAGGTCACCAAAGACAAAAATGATAATGCTAAGTATACAAAAGATTGGTGGATTGAAGTTCTCAAACCACTTGGTATCTCAATAGTAGAAGAACAAGAATATCAACGACAAGTTGAGAGTGCATTAAAGAAAAAGAGATAAATAGACTTTTAATTGGGGATATTCTATACTACAATAGAACCAGCCAAAGGTTCACTTAATTACTAACAATCTTTTATGGCTGAAGAAAGTGTGCAATCTCAAGACACTGAGGAACCAATCGTAGAAGTTCCTACAGGAGACGAGGTTCAACCACAACCCGAGACACAGCAAGATCCTGTTGAAGCGTATCGCAAGATACAAGCTGAACGAGATCGCTTTGCTGCTGAAAAAGCTCAACTCGAAAGCGAACAAGCTTCACTTCGAGAAGATCTTAAGAAGCGCATGGACGCTGAAGAACGGGAGAAATATGAACTGGCAGAACGTGTCAGTGCATCAGAGTCTCGCGCTCAACAACTTGAGACTGAACTCGCATCACGCGACAGTGCAGTCTTGAAAGCAAAGGTCCTTGAAAAAAGACCTGAGCTTAAAGTCTTTGCAGACGACCTAGACTTGTCTGGTATGACTGAGAAGGAAGCCATCGACTATGTCGAAGAAACTGCTACTCAGCTAGATAAGTATGTTGAAGCAAAGAACAAGGCCGAGAGCGAGGTTCAAGACCAAGCCCCTCCTGCCGAATCATCTAAGTCTGTTGCGGCTAACGTCGAAAACATTTCTATAGATGACTTTAAAAATCTATCTAAAGAAGATAGACGAAAGGTGATGATTGCTAGAGGGATTTTGCCTGCAGATTAGGCAAGAACTTTAACAATAAACACACAACAGTATGGCACTTACAAGTACAGGTACAGAAGCCGAACTGTTACCGGAACATTGGAACAAGATTTTCATCGACGAATATCGTCATGACAATGTTTTCTATGATCTTGGAATGAAGCAACGACATCCAGAAAAGACTGGTGTTACAGCTCATTGGTTGGCTATGGCTGACCTAACAGCAGATGGTTCTGCGTTGACAGAGGGTACTGACCCAACTGAAATTACCCTTTCAGCTGGAGATCAGACTGCTACTTTGGCAACTTATGGTGGTTCTGTTCTCGTCACTGATCTCCTAAAAGAGACTGGCGTAGAAGGAACTATCGAGAACATCATCGAACGTCTTGCATTCCACGCAAAACGAAAGATGAGTCGAGTAATTCGTGATGGTATTCTTTCAGCATCTACTTCTTCACTTCTTGGTGGAACAGCAGTTGCTCGAAACAGTATCGCAACAGACGGTTCATTCGACTTCTCAGTTACAGACGTTCGTAAAGCAAAGAACTTCTTTTCTAAAGCAAACGTTGATGGACACACAGCAGACGAATACATCGCAGTAGCACATCCAGATGTCGTTTATGATATTCAGGGTGATAGCAACTGGACTAACGCACAAATCTATACCCCTCAAGTTGAGAAGGTATACAAAGGTGAAGTTGGTAAACTATACGGTGTTCGATTCGTTGAAAATTCAGAAGCTCTATTGTTAGATGCATCTGGATCAGCAAGCACAGACGTATATCAGACATACTTCTTTGGTCATCAAGGATTTGGTATCTCTGAACTACACGACGCAAAAGTTATTATCAAGGATCCACATCCTGCATCTGACCTAGACCTCTATGGAAGCTATGGTTGGAAAGCAAAGTTCGCAGCAAAACAGTTGTCTGCATCGGCTCTCCTTCGATATGAGACAGGTGGTTCCCTAGGGGACTAACCCACAATTAATTGATCTTGGCCTTATTACTCACTTTGGTAGGGCCAAGACAAAGTGAGATCAATTATGACTACAAACGAACTAAAAAGGTTTTTACATACCTTGAATACCAAAAGACCACTAAGAGTCTTTAGGCATCCTTCAAGATTTGTTATAGACAACACTGGACATTTTGTAGATACAATACAAAGAGACATTGATTCGATTGAATGGAAAACAGTAACTGGTGAATGGGAACATCTTGTCAGTATTCCAAGAGGGAATATCTATAAGCACAGAGATGAAAGATACAGATCAGACTATGTGAATCGTTCCCACAATAGCCTTCAAACAATCTATAATAAACTAATAACTAAAAGGCTTTTAGAAAACCCTAGAAGTTTCTTTACTTTGCTAAATAAGAAATAACATTATGGTATCAGTAATCATATCTACGTTTAATAGGAAGAAGAAACTAAAGAGAGCAATCAACTCAGTTCTTGAACAGACCTTTCAAGACTTTGAGATTATTGTTGTCGATGATGCTAGCACAGATGGAACAGATAAGATGTGTAAGAAGTTGATAAAGAAAGAACCACAAGTTAGATACATGCGTAGAGACAGTAACTGGGGTAAGCATGGCAAGGTGAAGAACGAAGGTATTAAAGCTGCTAAAGGTGAGTACATTACTTTCCTCGATGATGATAATGAATACCTCATGGATCATCTTCAAGCATTACATAACAACATAACTAGGACCGGTGTTGATGTAGTATATGGTGATCGCTGGGTAGTTGATGAGTCAGGTAAACATGATAAACGCAAAGGTCCTCATGGTGACTTTGATTACAACAGACTGATAGTACAAAACTACATTGATACATCTGATGTGATGTGTAAGAAACAATCACTACTCGATGTTGGTGGATGGGATGAAGACCTCAACAAGTTCGCTGACTGGAACCTATGGGTTCGTATGTTTAAAGCTGGTAAGACTTTCCAACACGTACCATTGATTCTTACTAACTACTACTTCCATGCTGGAATGAATCAACTTCAACATGAAAGTCCTATTGATCCACAGACAGGTAGACTACTCCCAACATTTGAACCTTCTGATTGTAAGATCATAGCCAATCAAACTACATTCGACATGCCTTCTGAATTGAAAGTAGCTGTGTTCACAATGACGTATGATCGTCTTGAATACACACAAAAGACATTTGAGTCATTCGCTGACAATGCCAATTACCCATATGACCACTTCGTGATAGATCAAAACTCACAAGATGGAACTAGAGAGTGGTTAAAAGAAAACAAGAAACGCCTTAATATCAAGAAGATTGTACTTAACCCACAGAACACAGGCATCTCTAAAGGCTCAAATCAGGCCCTAGAAGCGATTAAAAAGGCAGGAGACTATGATGTTATCATTAAGCTAGATAACGACTGTCTAATCGAGTCTAAGGAGTTCTTGAGTACAATGATGTTTATCTTTGAAAGGAACAGAATGTTTGTACTATCTCCTAACATTGAAGGTCTTATTGATAGTGCTGGTGGTGTACCTAGATACAGAGATGGATACGTTGGTAACTACCTATTAGGATTTGTTAATCACCTGGGTGGTATCTGTGTTGCTGCACCTAAAGAAGCATATGAGAACTTCAGATGGAAAGAAGATGACTTCCTACATGGGATGCAAGATTCTATCTTCTCTCGTTACTGTGTAGAGTCAGGGTTTGTTATGGCGTATGTAGAGAACATTCGTGCAATGCACATTGATTCTACTACTGGACAGAAGGCTAAGTTCAAGGACTACTTTGAGAGACGTAAAGAAGAGAAGATTACTAAGTACAAAGGTTAGTATGAAGAATACTTTAATCTATCATATCTATGGTATACCTGGAAGTGGTAAGACTGCTTTTAGTAAACAAATACAAAAGGAGTTACGAGACTTGGATATATCTCTTGCATTGCTAGACGATGATCTTTTGATGGGTATTGAAAAAAGTGATGCAAAGAAAATAGTACGCATCTTAAAAAAACAATGTGACATAATTATTTTGTGTTCTGTTGTTAAGCCTTTCATAAAAGGATCTTCTGGTATTAGACTAGACTGCTCTTACAAAACAGCAAAACAAAGACACGATGAAGTAGAAACAAAAGGATCTGATAACTATAAAGAATATTTTAAGTATTGGATTCCTTGGTCAAAAGGTGATGATTATGTAGCATCATACAATACAGTAAGTACTAATACGCAGGAGCTGTATAAACAATTCTACAATGATGTATTAAGTTACGATCTAAATAAAATAGTATGAAAAATATAAATACACCTTCCTTTTGGGACGTTCAATTCAAAGAAGAGTATGATGGTCTTGTGAATGGAGCACCTCACTACTCTCGTTGGAGACCCAAGCATTTCTATGCAGTAGCACAAGAGATTGATAATCCAAAGTCATACATGGTTGATGTAGGTTGTGGGTTAGGACATCTAACTAGATTCTTAGGAGCTAGGTTCCCTGTCGCAGATGTTGTAGGAACTGACTTCTCTGAGTTCGCAGTTGCATCAACAATAGAGTTTGGTAGTGATGCTTTCGTATCAAACTGCTATGGGTTCGAGACATTCTTAAGAGACAAGGTTGATTACGTGATTGGTATGGAGATCATTGAACACATTGACCACCCAAAGAAGTTCTTAAAACAATGTCACAAAGCATTGAAGAGTAAGGGCAAGGTCATCATCACAACTCCTGTTCATGGGAGAAGCGAGGCTGCACACGACCATGTAAAAGAATATTCTATGGAAGAGCTACATGGCTTGATGGAAAAGTATTTCGAGAATGTTCGTATCATTGACTATGGAGAGTTTCAATTAGCAACAGGTTATAAAAAATAATAATACATCTATGAAGATAAAACCTACAGGCGACAAACTACTTATAAAAGTATCAGAGACAGAAGACGTAACAGCTAGTGGCATTGTTCTACCTGACTCTGTTAAAGAGAGAAGGCAGAAGGAATCATTGCCTTCCATTGGAACTGGAGAAGAAGTACAAAAGCTTGGTCTTCAGATTGATGATGTAGTTCTCTTTGGTAAATACTCTGGTGATGAGGTAGAGCTTGATGGAGTAGAGTACAAGATTATAAATAGCGAAGAGATCTTAGCAACTATTAAATAGTATGGTATCACCACTACGACAAGAAGTGTTCGACTTCATGGAGAAGTATAAGAATATGCTTGAACCAGAAGGCTGGGACATTCTTGATGTAGGCACTGCTGGTGATCCACCTAGACCTGATGGTAAACCTGGGGGTAACTATGTGTACTTTGGGGATAACAATGTTTATAAGACATTAGATTGTAGTGAACAGTTTGAACCAGACTATGTATATGATCTTTGTGAAACAGGGTTTGATGACAATGAATGGGATCTAGTGATAGTAAGTCAGACATTAGAACACGTATTTGATGTACAGAAAGCTATCAATGAAACGTATCGAATTGTTAGAAAAGGTAAGTTCGCTATCATTGACTGCCCTTGGATGTATCCCTACCATGCAGAGTATAACTACGATGATTACTGGAGAATATCAGTACCAGCCATGGAGATCATGTGCAAAAGTGCTGGATTTGATATAGTAGATAGTAGCCAAACAGACTTACTGACAACACTGTTGGTAAGAAAATAATTAATAAGCAAGCTTATGCCTAAAGAAAAGAAGAAGGATAAGAAGAAGCCAGTTGAGAAGAAGGCCGATGAAAAGGTCTATCGAACTCGCTATGATCGTCTTCATCCCAATCGTAGAGGAAACTAATCCCTATGGAAATTATATTAGACCTTGATGACTTTAGCCCTGTTAGACATGGGTTCGGTTATATCAAGAAACTAAAGGAACACTATCCTGATCTTAAGGTTACGATGTTTACGCCTGCGTTAGATGAAGCAGTCTTAGAGAAGAAGATAGATCAAAAAAGATTAGATAAGTGGGTAGAGCTTGTTAAGGATTGTTCTTGGATTGAAATAGCAGTACATGGTTTCTTACATGTTAAAGGAGAGATGGATTGTTCGTACAAAGAAGCGATGAACATTATATCCTCTTGTGAGAAAGTACTTCATAAGATGGGTCTACCACATAAGAAGATATGGAAGTCGCCATACTGGATTACATCTGATGATGCATATAGAGCACTAAGAGACATGGGGTATGTAGTCGCTGTTGATACAAACCAAGACCTACCAAAGATAGAAGGGTTGAAGATGTACGTGTATGACAAGAGTACGCATGAGTATCTTACTGATTGTAAATTAGACAGAGTTAAATACCATGGTCACATTGGTGGTGACTTCTACAATGATATTTCTCTTACCATAGATCAACTAACATCTATGCCAGAAGATGCTACGTTCCTAACTATTAGTGAATACATAAAAAAATATGGAGTCATCACAGGTAAAGAATAAAAGAGTACTCTTTGTTTGCAACTCAACTGGTTCTCGTTTATGGAGGACTATGCCTGTTGCAAGATATCTTAAACGATACGGCTATCAAACAGTTCTAGTTCCTGCTAAAGAAATGAAGATGGAAATGATTGCTGACTTTGATCTGATTGTATTACAGATGGTATTTGATAGAAGGTTAATCAAAGAGATTAAAAAGCAAAAGAAGAAGTACATCTTTGAGATGGATGATCTTCTTACATGGGTTCCTAAAGATCACTATGCTCACAAAGAAATTAAACAAAGTGGTTGGGAATGGAGACTTGCTGTTTGGAATGCTATTAGAAAAGCAGATGCAATCACTACAACGAACAAACACCTAGCAAGATACTATCGCTTCTTGAGACCAATCAAGAACAACATACATGTACTGCCTAACTATATCGATGAACAGTTTTGGTTAAAAGATCATAAGAAGAATCTTACAGATACAATTCGTATTGGGTATGTTGGTGGTATGTCACACGTTGAAGATCTAAAAACTATAGTCAATCCTCTCAAGCGAATACTAAAAGAATTTCCTAACACTCGTTTCATACAAATGGGTACAGGTGGGTGGTCATCAGATGATGATGAATACACTGAGTTCAATTATGGAGACGATGTCTTTAAACAACTACCTAGGAATCAAAGAACGTACTATCATGGAGCTAGCATGATGGTGTACCCAGACAAACTATATGCTCTACAGTTAGACATTGGCATAGCACCACTTATAGAAAATAGGTTTACTAAATCAAAGACTCCTATCAAGTGGATGGAGTATGCACTTAATAGAACACCATCTGTTTGTCAGGAGTTCCTATACAAAGATGTGGTGAAGCATGGAGAGAATGGATACCTTGCTACCACAGAAGATGACTACTACAAGTATTTGAAGTTGCTTGTAAAAGATAAGTCTGCTAGACTTAAGATAGGCGAAAGAGCATATTGGGATACCGTGTCCAACTATGTCTTTAGCAAACACGGTGAAAAATGGAGGCGAGTTTACGATAAAATATTAAACTCGTAACAATATGGCAGATCAACCAACCCCTGGCCGTAAATATTCAGAGCAGGAAATACTGAACTCTGTTTATGATCGAGCTAGTCAAAGCCTTAATACAGGAATCGTCGTTGAATCCCTTGTTGTAGACGTTGAAGGCGGCGTTGCACACGACGCTGTTGATTCAGGCAATCCACTTAAGACTGGTGCTAAAGCAGCAGACCCAACATCACTACCAAGCGCAGTAGCGGCTCTTGATCGTGTAGATCACATGGCCGACACTTATGGTCGTCCTGTTGTGTATCTAGGTACAGCCTTAGATGCTACAAACGATACAGTAGGAGTAACACCACGCGATACTTCACACAACAACACAAGTGCATATGCAACTTCTTTAGTTGTAAAAGCATCAGCAGGTAAACTATTCGAGATTCGAGGATACAATAGCAAAGCATCAGCACAGTTTATTCAAGTACATGACGCAGCTTCTCTACCAGCAAATGGAGCAGTACCAGAAGAAACATTTACAGTAGGAGCTTCAAGCAACTTCTCAATCTCTTTTCCACAAGGAAAGGTATTCTCAACAGGGATTGTGATTTCTAATTCATCAACAGGAGCAACCAAAACAATAGGTTCTGCTGATTGTTGGTTTAGTTCTGACTTCGAATAATATGAGCATTGAAACATCACAATCACCAGGAGCTTCAGCTCAGATCTCTAACTTTGGAGACAAGCTAACTGTCTCTGTAGATTTAACAAGTGCTACATGGAACACAGTAGCAACACATGAGGTGTTTACAGTGACAGGGCTTGTTGCATGTAGGTTGTTCGTTCTATGTACTGAAACTGTAGCTGACGCAGGAGCTGCAAGTTCTTTTGCAGTTACCACAGAAAAAGGAGCTGGAGCTGGCAAGCCAGACATTACCAGTTTTTTCAAAGGTGACGCTATCCAAGCGACTACAATGTTGTTAGATTGGGGCATTACAGCAATGGATGAAACACAAAGAGTCTGCCATGAGTTTGTAGTTAATGGTTCAGACATTGGATATCAAATTGCAGGAGAGGCTGTCACAGATGGAACACTTGATTTTATCCTTTATTGGACACCTATCTCAGACGGCGCAACAGTTGTGGCTGGAACTGGTGGTTCATTAACATAAAACTATGTACGCAAAACAACCAAACGCACCAAAAGTACTGCAACTTCAATTAGACCTATCTCAAGCAGCAAGCACCTATGGGCTTGCAACAGCAACAATGGCTGGTGATATTGAGGTCGTTGGCATGAGTCTTTATTGCACAGTGGCAGGCGCAACATGGACAAGCGTTGCTATCCACGATGACACAACTGCTGCAAATGAGATTCTTGGTACAACGAGTGGAGCTGTAGCAAATTTTACAACAGAAGCTATTGTGGCACTTGATTGGGATCAATCAGCACCATTCCATTTAGCGGCTGGTCAGAAATTATTGTATACCATTGCTGGCTCAACAGGGTCTGGCACAGCTCTTTTAACAGTACAGTATGTACCAGTTAAGAAAGGCGGGATGCTTGAGGCAGACTAATTCATAGGAATAAATATATAAACATATGGCTAACTACAAAATCACAAAAGATTCAGTGAAGCTAGAAGATGGCTACACACGTTTCATGGTGTCATTCAATGGTGGTACTGAGGAACTCTTTGAAGTAAAAGGTACAGACAAAGAAGCTATCTATGCTGCATTAGACGCAGCAGCAGAAGGACTTGAGGCACAACAGGCAGTTGTAGATGAAGTTCCTGTTCTATCAGAGAACAAGAAACTAACATCAGGAGCTGAACTGACAAAGCTAAAGGCATCAGCAAAAGAGGTAGCGTAGCTCACTAATAACAGATCGTTATGGCTAGAAGGAAGTCAGTACAAAATACTACTCATGGAATAAAATGCCTCGTTGCAAACAGCGACATTGTCACTATTGATAGTCCTGCCTATAGCAACGTTAATGGATTGAGTGTTGAGTTTGAGTTCAAGACTCCAAGCTCTCCTACTTCTACGATGTCGATCTACTCAGAGGGAAACTCGGGTAATACATTTCCGTTCTGGTTGCTCGTATGGGATGCAGTGACATCAAACCTTGAGATCCAGAAGCGTTCAGATATCGGCGGACAATTTGCAAACCCTATCTTCACAGGTTTTAACTTCGTGCCAGGTAAGGACTACCACGTAGCTGTTGTGGACGATCTAGCTGCAAAAGCAGCAAAGCTATATGTTAACGGCTCTCTCAAACAGACCGTAGTCTACGGTGGTGTTTTTGGAGACATAACACTCGACCGCTCAGCGATCAACGCTTTCCGCAGAACAACAGATGCCAGTTTTGGATCACACACTTACTACAAGCTCAGAACATTCAATGGTACGCCGCTCACAGCAGACCAAGTAGCTGACCTGTACTACGATAACATAGTACCTGCGGGAGTAGTGGACAGCTTCTTGATGGAAGAAGGGTCAAGCAACACAACAACATCTGAACAAAGCACAGCAGCTACAATCACATCACCAGCAACATGGGTTACAGACACCCCAAACAAAAGAAGGAAATCTCCAAAGAACATCACGCATAGCATTTTAACAAC
>Ga0210003_1001950_pt1 | contig 17722 bp, 14 predicted proteins | sample LantaG_FD_182804 | JGI IMG/M metagenome (GOLD analysis project Ga0210003, IMG submission 182804) | Deep subsurface microbial communities from Baltic Sea to uncover new lineages of life (NeLLi) - Landsort_02402 metaG (SPAdes) (version 2) | ecosystem: Environmental > Aquatic > Marine > Oceanic >...
CAGTAGTAATCTGACGTCTATCCATAACGAACACGCTGGTATTATCTGTAATAATAACAGGTTATGCCTGTGTCGCTATGACACTTGACTAACTGATTACGGTATATTATTCACGTGAAAATCTATGATACCAAACGCCCGGCGATAACTGAATATTGGAAACTGGCTATTTAAAAACATTTCCTTAAATTTTCAATCGTCAATCTTCAATCATCTTATTGCTCTCCTGCTACCCTCATTACTTCCTCTAACGTGGTAATTCCTTTTTTTACCTTTTGCAGTCCATCTTCTAATAGAGTTTTCATGCCCTGTTTCCTTACAGCTTCCATGATTTCATCGTAAGAAGCTTTCTGTGTTATCAATTTGCTAATATCCTTATTAATAACTGCAATTTCAAAAATCCCAATCCTGCCTCTGTATCCAATGCCGCTACAAAACTCGCATCCTTCCCCCTTGAAAAATTTTGTATCTAACGGGAGTCCTAAGCTTTTAAGTAACCTTTCGTCAGGGTGGTATTCCTTCTTACATCTCGGGCAAACCATTCTAACAAGACGCTGGGCAAATGCACAGTTAAGGACAGAGCCTATTAGCCCTGTCTCGACCCCTATATCACTAAGTCTCGTGATGGCCCCAACAGCATCGTTTGTGTGAAGGGTACTGAGAACCAAATGCCCTGTTAAGGAGGCGCGTACTGCAATCTCTGCGGTTTCAAGATCCCTTATTTCACCAACATAGATAATATCAGGGTCCTGACGTAAAATAGACCTGAGGGAATTGGTAAAGGTAACCCCAGCTTTGAGGTCAACATTGCTCTGGACTATCCCTTCGATTTCATATTCAATAGGATCCTCAATGGTCATTATATTTTTTTCCGTTGTATTTAAGGCATTAATAGTAGAATAAATTGTTGTCGTTTTCCCGCTTCCAGTAGGGCCGGTAGATAAGATTATCCCCTTTGTAGCCTTGATCATTTTCTTGAAGGTATTTAAATCCTCATTGGAAAAGCCAATCTCTGAAAGGACAGGGACCCCTTTGGTTTTATCTAAAACCCTTAAAACAATATTTTCTCCATACATAGAGGGAAAGGTGGAGGTACGAATGTCAATACCCTTATCCCTGATAATAAGACCTATCCTGCCATCCTGCGGGATTCTCTTCTTAGAGATATCAATCCCGGACATGATCTTTATCCTGGATATGATTGGAGGAATCAGTCTGATTGGTAGCTGATGCCTATTGTAGAGAAATCCATCAATACGGAAACGTACCATCATAAAATCTCTCTTGGGTTCTAAATGGATATCGCTGGCACCTTCCAGAATTGCCTGTGCAATATAGCTGTTGACAAGCTTGACGATCGGCGGCTCGGCCGCTTCTTTTTTAAGACGTATTTCGGTTATCTCCCTGGTATCTTCCGCTACTTCTCTCTTCTCTGTCTCCTTAAGCTCCTCGGCAAGCTGTTCAATAAGCCCTTTTCTCGCATCTCCTATGCCATACCACAGATCAATTGCCACATCAATGCTCTCATTAGAAGCTATGACAGCCTCAACTTTGCATCCAGCCACTGCGGATATCTCATCAATGGAGATGATGTCCAGAGGGTTAGACATGCCGACTGTCAAAACATCTTCTATCTTGAAGAGGGGAATAATCTTATACCGGCGTGCAATATTCTCGGGGATAAGCTCCAATACCTGACGGTCTATAGTATAATTCTCAATTTTGACATAGGGGACGCGTGTCTTCTCCCCTATGAAGCTAACCAGTTGTTCCTCTGTCACAAACCCTAATCTTACTAATATCTTGCTCAGTGTTTCATTTTCACGCTGCGCCTTAATCTCGGCGACCCTGAGTTTTTCTTTAGTTACCAAACCTTCCTTAATCAGGGCCAGTTTCAGACTATCCAGTACCTTGAAACTGATAATTTTGCCTTTTTCTTGGGATGTATTAGCCATAATTCTCCTTGCTGATTGAACCGATTGCAGAATGCGGAATTAAAATCCGAAATCGATTCATTTATTTCTCATTTAAATATCTCTTGACCAGGGCTACCAGCATGTCCATATCAAAGGGCTTTGCAACATATTCATCTGCACCGGTCTCCTCTCCAAGCTCGATATCGGTTTTCTGTGTTCTGGCAGTTAGCATTATTATGGGAATGTTTTTGTAGGATTCATCAAATTTGAGGAGCCTGGCAATCTTGTAGCCATTTATCTTTGGAAGCATAATATCCAGAAGGATGAGATCGGGATTCTCCTTCTTCGCCTTTGAAAGGGCTTCTTCGCCGTCATATGCCTCTATACATTCGATATTTTCAAGCTCAAGATTGAATTTTATGGTCTCCACAATATCCGCTTCGTCATCTACGATGAGCACTTTTTTTTTATTCATGGTTCACCCCCTTTTTTATTTACTCGACCTTTCTTTTGACTGCAGCCAAGAGTTCTTTCGTTGTTTTGCCATCCACCGGGAATGTCGCCGGTCCCAATATGGTTGGAACCGGTAAAGTCCTGCCTTCAAAACAGATGGGGTGCAGGGAAAAAACTTTCTCCAAATTTTTTCTGACAATCATGGCCTTTGTTTTTGATGTGCCCGCCAATAGTATTATCAACCTGCGAGAGGCCTGCTGGGCGATAATACGATCGGCGTCCCGATTTAAGCCTTTACGGGCAATGTCCACAAGCTGAGCCATAAGACGCCCATGAGCATCCGATACCTGTCCCTTGAGGCTTGACAGTTCTTCCTGAGCAAGGGTTACCTCCAATAATGAAAAAAATCTAGAATTTTTGTATTGCTGCGCCACTTTTTCCAGTTCGGCCAATTCAACCGCTTGTGGTGAAAAAACGGGAAGCGAGAAGAAAAAACGGCTTCCTTTGCCCAATTCGCTCTCCACCGAAATCTTTTCTCCATGGGCTTCTATCAACGCTTTTGTGATCGACAGGCCCAGTCCTGTTCCTTTTGCCACCATGGTCAAGTTGTCATCCGCCTGGTAGAATGGTTCAAATATATGCTTTTTATTAATCGGCGAAAGGCCGACCCCTGTATCGGTTACGCTTATCTCAATTGCGGAATGTTCCATTGCGGAGTGATTCAAATCTGTTGTTTCAGTCTTTTCTGATTCCGAATTCCGAATTCCGAAGTCCGAAATCACTCGGGCGCTCAGGCATATATTGCCCCCCTCCGGGGTGAATTTAAGGGCGTTGCCCACGAGGTTGTAAAACACCTGTTCAAGCCGGTCACTGTCTGCATAAATTGCGGGTATGTCTTCAGGACAATCCATCTCCAGTACCAGAGATTTACCGTCTACCTGAGGTTTGAATGTTTCTATCAACTGACGGAATGTGGTGGCAACATTCACCTCCGACAAATGAAGGTCCATTTTTTTGGAATCCAATTTGCTTAAATCGAGGAGGTCATTGATCATGTTGGCCATGCGGTCAATGTTGCGGGCCGACATCGTTACAAAGCGCTCCTGTTTCTCCGTCAGTTCTCCTGCTTTTTTCGACGCCAGAATATTGATAGCGTTTTTAATAGATGTAAGAGGGGTTCGGAGTTCATGCGAAGCGATGGAAATAAATTGCGTTTTCATGCTGTTAATTCTTGTAAGCTCTTCGTTTGCCTGCTTCATTATTTCCTCGGCCTCTTTAATGGCCGTAACGTCAAAAAGCGTCGCAAGATATGAGGGATTGCCCAGCCATTCGGTTTCAACTACCTGCATTTCCGCAATACCGGGTTTTCCACCAGCTAATACGATATCAATTTCCGTAGATTCACCGTCAACCAGGGGAAGGCCCAACACACTGCCCACAATATCTTTTGCCTTCCTGCCGAATAACGATTCTGTCGCGGGATTGATAAACTGTACTATCCCCTCACTGTCAACAACAAGCATGCCGGAGGGGTTCTTGAGTACAACTGATTGAAAGCTTTCCTCACTCTTCCGTAACGCCTCCCGCATTCCCCTATTCTTAATAAGTATTTCCTGTTTATCCAGAGCCCGTTTAATAGAGATCTCCAACTCATCAAAACTAAGGGGCTTGGTAATATAGTCAAAGGCCCCCCGCTTCATGGCTTCGATGGCCGTATCTATTCCGCCGTGGCCGGTAATGACAATGACCTCGGTCTGCGGAGAGAATTTTTTTGCTTCGGCCAATACCTCAAGGCCATCCATTCCGGGCATTTTGAGATCAACCAGGGCTATGTCGGGATTTTCTTTTTTTATTATTTCCAGGCCGACTTCCCCATTTTCGGCCACAAACGTCTCATAGCCATCCAGGGTAAGAAGGTTCTTCATCCTTCTGCGAATGATCTCTTCATCATCAATCACTAATATCCTAGTCATAACCTTTTCAATCCTCGACAGTCATTTTTATCGGGAAAAAGACCTTGATCGTTGTTCCCTCGCCGCTTACGCTTTCTATTTCAACCCTGGCCTTATGCTTTTCAATGATTCCATGGCTTATGGACATCCCCAGACCTGTTGCCTTTCCTGCCTCTTTGGTGGTGAAGAATGGCTGGAATATTTTCTCCTTTTGTTCCTCGGTCATCCCTGTGCCGTTATCAGATATGGCAATACATATCTCATCTTTCGTTTTCCCTGTCTTACAAGTAATTTTCCTTGAGTAATCTTTTGAATTTTTGGGACCCTCCTCATCCAGGGCATCGCGGGCATTGGTGAGGATATTGATTAGTACTTGCTCTATCTGATACGGTTCACCTTTTATCGTGGGTAAATCATCTGCGTATTCTTTTATTACCTCAATCCCGCGTAATCTTAATTGCTCACCCAAAAGGCTCGTGGCGTTTTCAACGACATCATTCAGATCTACTTCCACAAATTTGAAGGTATCCTGCCGGGCAAAGGTCCTGACATGATCGATGATCCTGGACATTCTGGTAGCCGAGCTTTCAATATCTTGCAAGCTTTCTTCGATCTCCGTACTGGTTAAAGTGCCCCTGTCCATCAGTTTCCTCATGTTTTCGGCAGTAAGGGCAATACCGTTTAAAGGCTGGTTCATTTCGTGGGCTAATCCGGCGCTCATCTCGCCCAAAGTGGCTAATTTTGAGGTCTGAAATAGCTGGGTTTGGATCTCAGTAAGATCTTTCGTTCTTTCCTCAATCTTCATCTCTAATTCTTCGTTCATCTTGCAAATAATCTCAGATGTAATCTTCAGTTCTCTGTCTCGGTAAAGTAGTATCCTGTTAAGTTTAATTCTTTCAAGGGCTTTTCTGATTGCATATAACAGTTCATCCAGGTTGATCGGCTTCCGTAAATAATCAATAGCTCCTGCCCTAAGCGACTCCACGGCCAACTCCTGGACTCCGTGACCGGTAACCATTATTACTTCAATATCCGGATATAGCTTCTTAGCTCTTTTTAAAACATCTATCCCGCCAATGTCCGGCATCTTAATGTCAGTGATGACTAGATCTACTTTCTGGTTCCGGATAATCTCTATCCCATCCGCTCCATTAAAAGTGCTTAAGACAGCATACCCTTCCTTGCCCAAAAATTTCGCTAACCTGGCTACCGTACTTTTTTCGTCATCAATAATCAGGATGGTATCTTTATAGCTCAATCCCTCATGCTCTCTCAGTTTCTCAAGGGCCCTTCCCATGGCTGTGTTTAATTGACGATAATCAATGGGTTTCTCAATATAATCTATGGCACCCCTTCTCAATGCCTGAATAGCTATATCTTGTGATCCATAGCCGGTAATAACAATAAACTCTATATCGGGAAATGTTTCTTTGGCCTTTTTCAACAAATCTAATCCGTCCATATCCGGAAGCTTCACATCAATCAAAACAATATCAACCTTGTCTTTATAAATTATATCCAAACCCTCTTTCCCGTTTGCTGCCTGCAAGGGTTCAAGGAAGCTCCTTTCAAGCTCTTTGCTCAAATTCTCTCTAATAATCCTGTCGTCATCAATAACTAAAACTTTCCTCGTCATAATACATACCCTTCGAGCATTGGATGTTTAATCGTTATGATCACCCCTTAATATAACCAAAACTAATTCGTTCCTTTTCTGCCACTACTGTCACCTTTGTCAAAATTACCCTTGCTTATTCACTTGGGGTAATCACCACTATCTTGTTTCCGTCTGTTTAACGGGTAAAATTACACTGAACGTTGAGCCCTTTCCTTCCTCTGACTCGAACTCAATCCTTCCGCCGGCCTCGGATATAATTTTCATGGAAATGCTTAAACCCAATCCGGTTCCCTCGCCCGGCCTTTTTGTGGTAAAAAAGGGTTCGTAGACCTTATCCCGCACATTATCAGGAATACCTCCGCCATTATCCTTTATCGATACCAGCACTTCCCTTTTCCCTTGTACCTCTCTGAAGAAACTCTTTATTTCTACTATGCCGCCTTCCTTACGATATTCCTCTATGGCACTGCGAGCGTTATTAATGAGGTTAATAAACACCTGTTCCAACTCAATTTGATTAATCGTTACCATGGGCAAATCAGACGATAATTCCTTCTTCACCTCTATATTATGAACCTGCAACTGCTGCCCCAACATCATAAACGTCCCCTCCACCGACTTGTTCACGTCTATTGCTTCTCCTGCTCCTTTTATTGAACGCCGGGTAAAAAGCCGCATATGGTCAATTATGATTGACATCCTGTTTACCTGCTTAATCACCTCTTTCAAACTATCTCCCAGTGCCTCTGCGTTAAATCTTTTCTTATCAATGTCTCGAAGGATATCCTGGGATATAATTGCTATTCCATTCAAAGGCTGGTTAATCTCGTGAGCTATCCCGGCACTCATCTCACCCAATGCGGTTAATTTTTCAGTCTGAATCAGTTGGACAGTGGTTTCTCTCAACTCCCGGTCTTTTCTTTTTAGCTCTTCTAAAGTTTGTCTTAAATATTCTTCCGCCTGCTTGCGCTCGGTGATGTCACGGGCAATGCCGCGGAAACCAACCGGTTGGCCTTCCAAATTTTTAATTAGAGAAATGGAAGCTTCAAGAAACCTTTTTTCACCATCCTTCCTTTTAATCATCCAGGCAAATCCTTTGGCAGGCTCTCCGGTAGTGTATACTCGATTGTATGCCTGATAAACTTTCTTGATACGGCCTTCTTCCGTGTATTGTTTGTAATTCATGCCCGTCAGTTCATCACTATGATATCCTAAAATTCGGCACATGGCATTGTTAAAAAAGGTGAAATTCCCGCCAATATCTGTTTCAAAGTAACCGTCTTCGATGCTTTCGAGAATTGTCCTGTACTTTTCCTCACTAATCCTTAGCCCATCCTCCGCCTTCTTGCGGTCGGTAATGTCTTTTGAGACAACCGTTACAGATGTTACTGCGCCACTTTCATTTTTAACAGGACTCAACGTCTTAAGAAAATATCTATCTTTTTTAACACTTCGAACTTCATTCTGTAGAGACTTTCCGGTTTCGAATACCCTTTCCACTACTTCAGAAAATGCTTTTGCTTGATCCTCGAAGTGCAAATCACCGTAGGTTTTTTCCGTAACTTCATACAGGTAAAGCCCACGCCTTTTTCTGTATTGCTCGTCCATAAAAAGATATCTGCAATCTCTGTCTACGAGATATATGGTATCTCCCATAGACGATACCAGAGAATGATATTTATCTTTACTTTTTCGTAGCGCCTCCGTGATCTGCTTACGCTCGGTTATGTCCACTCCCTGGGCAATAGTAGCTACAACATCTTTGCTGTCAGGCGAATGGATATTCGCCAAATTCCATAGAATTGTCTTGATATTTCCGGAAACGCAAAGGATCGGAATTTCCACGGACTCCCACTTTTCACCTGTCAAAGATTGCCGAATCTTGCATAGCACCTCGTCTTTACTTATCTCAGGAAAGAGTATTGTCAGCTCCCGCCCGACTACCTCGCCGGTTTCATAACCGGTAAGACGCTCAAAGGCATTATTGAAACGGGTAATTATCAGCTCCGGATTCCAGACGATAATAGGAGCGCTGGTATTCGTAATCAGGTTTTCCAGATAATCACCTGTCTTTCGCAATTCTCCTTCCGCCCTCCTGATATGTTCGCTTAACATGGAAACGACAATAGCTATGACCACAAATATGGAACCTCGTAAAAGATCAGAGGCAATCGTTTCATTTATGTCCGTGTAGTATAAGTGGCTCAAAAGGATAATTGTCATTAAAAAGAGCGCTACGGCTATACCCTTCCTTTGCCACCAGGTAGCCGCCAGAATAATCGGAACATAAAATAAATGGGTAAAGATAACATCTACATGAAGTATAATATGAAAGTAGTATACAAAAAGAACGCATGCCGTCAGGAGGATTGCCATTACCAAAATTTTATTTTTATTCTTTAATGCAATCATAATTTGACCTTTCCTTATCTGTAACGAAAAGTCCGCAACAACGATGCCGTCGCCATTTGTCTCCCTCCGGTAGGCTGGTCACTGGTCATTGGATTGAATATTGAAAGAATTCCGCAATCCGCAATCTAATATGCTTACGCGCCTGTTCATGGCTACTTAAAGAGTTCCGTCATGCGATCCACCTCTTCCGTCGATGTAAAAACCGGATGACCGGAGAGTATCCCGGTAACGTTGCTGAAGGCTTTGCCGATGTGCATGCCTTTGCCGTCGATGTGGAACTCACGGATATCCTTGTCGTGCATGGAGCCCCGCATCTTCAGGGCCGTGATTCCCCGGCGCATTTCCCCGAACATCTCCACATACCTGAGCAGTATAATCGTGTCGGTGATGGTGGAGATATGCGCATCCGTCACCGAGGTCCCGCCCATGAGTTCGCCCGTGGTGGAGGTTAAGATTCCGGCAACCTCCTGATGTTTGATGAAGGAGGTCAGGGCTATGACGAATTCCCGGAATCCTTTTATGGTGGAAACGCGCTCCAGCGCGGAGAGACTATCCACGATCACCCGGTGGGGCTTGAATTCCGTGATGATTCTCTTGATGATGATCAGGTGGTCCTCCAGGCCCTCCGCTTCCGGGTAACGGCAGACCACCTTGAGGGTTCCGTCGTTCTCCATCTGTTCAAAGTCGATGCCCCAGCCGCTGGCATTCCGGAAAAGCTGTTCCCGGCTTTCCTCGAAGGCCATGAGCAGGGCCCGCTCACCGTTTCTTGCGGCATCGGCGGCAAACTCGGCGGAAAGCATGGTCTTGCCGCAGCCCGTCGCGCCGGATACCAGGATGATGGAGTCCCGGAAGAAGCCGCCGCCGCACATCTTGTCCAGTTCGGCATTTCCGGAACTGATGCGGACGGTGGAAGAGCGCTGTTTCAGCTCGATCCCCGAGAGCGGTATGGCGACGATGCCGGTATTCTTGATCACCGTAAAGGGGTACTCCCCCTTCTGGTGGTTTGTGCCTCGGAACTTGAGTATCTCCATGGTCCGGCGGCGTTTTTCCGCCTCCAGGACGTTGCGCAGGATGATCACGTTGTCGGCGACAAACTCCTCGATGCCGAACCGCGCGATATCTCCGTACTCCTCTGTGCGCTCTGCCGTGATGATGGCCGTTACACCCATCTGTTTCACTGCGGCGGCAATTTTGAAGAGTTCGTTGCGCACCAGCCCCGCCTCGCTGAATCTCGCAAAAATCGACCCGATCGAATCCATGCTGATCCGCCGGGCGCCGATTTTCTTTACGGCATATTCGATGCGGGCAAGGAGCGCCCCGAGGTCATATTCTCCGGCAATGACATGGTCTTCTCCCACGACGGGAGAGGCATCCACAAAGGCCCATTTCCCTTCCTGCTCCCACCTGGCCACATCCCAGCCCAGCGAGATCACGTTCTTGCGGATATCCTCGGGGGGTTCCTCGAAGGTGACAAACACTCCCGGCTCATCCTTTTTGATGATCCCTTCGGCAAGAAACTGGACGGCGAAGACCGTCTTGGCGCTTCCCGATGTGCCGGCAATCAGTGTGGTCCGCCCTTTCGGAAGCCCGCCCTCACTGATCATATCGAATCCTTCAATGCCGGTCTCAATCTTTTCAATGCCTGTTATCCCCCCTCGCTGATTATATCGGACCCCTTTTTCAATGCCGGCGTGTTCTAAGGGTAGATGACGTATTTCATCGCCGTGCCGTCGGGCAGGCGTTTCATTTTTTTCAATTTTGGTGTGTTTTTTGAGTTTCGTCATGGCGTATCCTCCCTCCGCTCTTTGTGATCTAAAACGGGTGACAGATCGAGCCCGAGGAGGACCTTGTCCGAATTGGACAGGTCGCCGATGATCCGCTTGAGCGGCGGCGGCAGGTCCTTGATCAGTGTCGGCGTGGCAAGGATCTTTTCATCCTCCGCAAGCTGGGGGGACTCCAGAACATCTATGATCGAGAGCTCGTAGAGACCTTGCAGCTCCTTTTCGCAAAGCTCCTTCAGGTTCGTGATGGCCCGCTCCGATTTTGGCGTTTTACCGGTGATGTACAACCGTAACTTAAACTTACCCATTTCCTGCCTCCTTTGTTTTGGTATCTTCGTCTCTATTTTCAGTTTCTTGATTTGGGAAGGCGCCTGTACCCTGCGCACGGTTGCGATAGAACGACGCCAGATGTCCCATCAGCTCAAGAACCATAATCCACCCTTCCCCGGTATAGGCCTTCCGCTTCTCAGTGGTCGCGGCCTTCCGGGTCTTCGCCTTCAGCGCGGCGGTGTGAATATCAACGACATCGCGCGGCCCCGCCTTGTAAAAACCCAGCGTTTCGGCCATGGCGCCGAGGCGCCCGGATATATCATGCTTCACTTTGTAGGCCTGCCGCTCCAGGGCCAGATCCATCAGCTCTTCATAGCTGTCCACCAGATTACGAAAGGTATCGGGGAAACCGTCCTGCAGGGTCACCACGCCGTACATCTGGGCGGTCACGCCGGTTTGGGGAGGGGAAGAAAGGCTCGCCAGGGAACGCAATTCCTTCTCTAGTCGCTCTATGCGCTCTGCGTTCTCGCGTGCCTGGAGGGTCACTTCTTCCGCCAGTTTACGCTCCGTCAGGTCTTCCACGATTTCGACAAAGCCAACGATCTGACCGTTTTTGTCCTTGGTCAGGGTAAAGAGGATCTGGACCGGAAAAATCGATCCATCCTTTCGGACCTTCTCCCCCTCACAGGCAAATCGTCCCCTTTCGAGAAGTTCGGAAACAGCCAGTTGAAAGCTGCCTTCGGCGATGAATTCCTGCGGGAAAAAGCTCTCGATATTTTTTTGGCCGATCACCTCCTCAGGCGCGTAGCCATAGATTTGATGAGCACCTTCGTTAAAGGCAATGATATTCCCGTCAAAATCGGCGGCAATGATGGCATAGCCCACCAAGCTCTCAAAGAGAGATGAGACAAAATCCGTATTCTCACGGAGTTCTCTTATCCTGTCCTGAACCAGTTGCTGACTAGTGTCTCTCATTAGCTTTTAGATCTCCTTGTCTTCTCGGCCAATAGCTCTCACCATCACCTTGCCCGAATCCAGATAGAACTCAACACTGCGGCCATAATTGCCGCCGGTATTCTCAGCTATCACCGGTAGTCGGTTCCGCTTCAATATGTACTTGACGCTGATAATATTCTGTTCTCCAATACCCGGGCTTAAATCGTCACTGGAAAGAAACATCTTGGCTCCGCCGACCAGTTTGGCTACTATGTTCCGGGGGTTAGCCCTCATGCTTCGCAGTTCCTTTATCAGGGTGGCAATCGCGGTATCGGCACACTGGTATGGTGGATGGTAGCCGTTGGGGTTTTTGGAATCGGGCAGCATGATGTGAGCCAACCCCCCCAGCTTCCATTTGGTGTCGTAAAGGGTTAATACCACACAGGAACCAATTCCCAGCGACGAGATAATGTGTGGCGCTATAGTCACGGCTCCTCTTCCCATGGTGACCTCTATCTTGTTCTGCATTCATGCCCCATCCTTGACCATGGTCATCCTGGCCTGTCCAATTGAATTGGCCAATGTCTTTACCGACTCAATGGAAGGAATCATCACCAAAAAGGTTTTGATACGTTTCTCTTTTACCATAAATTCGTTTTCAACCACGATGATATGCTGAACCTGACGACTGAGCTTGACCAGACTCTCATCCAACAACGCCTGGACCATATCAGTGGCTACTGTCGGGACGGTATGATAAATATTTAATCCACAGAAGTCGTGAACCGCCGTTAAATAGGCTCCAGCCACAATATTGCCAATCTCCGCAATTACGGAGAGCTTCAGGTCGTCCGATTCCTGACTTGTTAGTCCTGCCCTCCATGATTGACCAGTGCCTGTCATTGCCTGTTCCGCCAAGCGTATCAAGTCCTTCTTCTGTTCTTCCGGCACGATGAGAAACAAATCTCCGCTGACATCGCCGACCATATTCATTCTGGCACATACCACCGGCAAGGAGGGGCTGTTCAGGATAGATAGCTCTTGTTCGTCTATAATAATAAATACTCTAGGTATTACTAAATCCACTTGGCACTGAAGCACCTGGGTTAATGCGGTGGCGGCATTACCCGCCCCGATGTTCATCATTTCGGCTAAGAAATCTACCTGTTCCGGTGATAAAAGCTGTTTTTTATCATTCATGATAAGCACTCTCCTTTTCGTATCGCAGTGTTTCTAAGCCAAACAGGTTTGCGGTATCCAGCAGTAGCGCCACACTGCCGTCCCCCAGGATGGTGCCTCCCGAGAAACCCCTGAACTGCTGGGCGATGGGGTCAAATGGTTTAACGATATTCTCCACCTGGTCCACTACCATATCCACACCCAGGCTGAGAAACCTGTCCTCGATATGGATGACCACCGCAATTAGATTGTCTTGGGTTTCTCCACCGGGGATGTTTAACACTTCGTTCAACCTGACAAAGGGAATCACCTCTTGGCGCAGAACCAATACCTGTTCGTTACGAATCTCTTTGATATCCTCGGGCTTGATTTCAAGCGTTTCCACAACAGTGTCGGTAGGAATGGCAAATATATGCTTACCAACACCTACCATCAATGTTTGTAAAACGGCAGTGGTCAACGGCAGTGTCAAGGTGAAGCGTGTTCCTTTGCCCTTTTCAGTTGCCACCTCAACCGTTCCCCCCAGCCGTTTGACCGAATTTTTTACAACATCCAGTCCGACGCCACGTCCTGATACATCAGTTACCTCCTCGACACTGGTGACACCAGGTTCAAAGAGCAGGTTCAAGGCATCTCTGTCTTGAAGCGATTCGGCTTCCTCCGAGCTTACCAACCCTTCTCTAACCGCCACTTCCTTCATACGGGCAGTGTCAATACCGCTACCGTCATCCTCCACATCGATTAAGATGTGGTTCTCAGCCCTTTTGGCGACCAGTTTGACTATCCCGGACTTCTTCTTTTTCCGTTTCTGCCGGGTCTCAGCAGATTCAATGCCGTGGTCAACGGCGTTTTTAAGCAGGTGAATCAGCGGCTCGCTGAGGGTGTCAATCATGGCTTTGTCCAACTCTATTTCACTGCCCTCAAGAACCAGCTCTACTTCCTTGCCTGCCTCTCTAGCCAAATCACGCACCATTCTGGGGAATTTTTGAAAGATTTCACCGACGGGCACCAGGCGGGCGGCAGACACGTTCTCTTGCAACTCACTGATGTTATGCTCCATTGAAGCCAGCGCCGCCTTTAATTCCTTGTCTGCTGTGCCAGCGAGAATGTTATCAAGGCGATTCTCGTTAATAATGAGCTCACCAGCCAGATTGAAGAGGGCATCCAGCAGGTCCACCTGAACCCTCACAGTCTGAATCTTCTCGATGGTTGGTATGACCACCGTTTTTGTATTGGGCGCTTCTTGCTGGTTTTTCTGTTTCTGGCGATATGTTTCTCCCGATGCCATTTCCTTTATTTTCTTGGCGAGCACCTGAAACTCAACCCTGCCCTCCTTCCCTTCAGCCCGTTCCTGAACCATTTTTTCCAGCGTGTCGGTGATCTCGAACAGGGCATCGATGGTTTCTTTAGTAACCGCTACTTCATGCTTCCGAAGACGGTCTAAGAGGTCCTCGCCGGTGTGGGCCAGCTCGGCAATATTGGAAAACTCCAGCATCATTGACGAGCTCTTAAGAGTATGAATAGCCCTGAATATCTCGTCCAGTTGCTCTGTCTGACTGTGATCTTTTTCCAGGGCGAGGAGGGCGCTGTTGATTCGTTGAAAACCCTCTTTGGTGTCATTCAGATAGTCATCCAGAAACATGGAGAGATCTATTTTATCTTTGTCTGGCATTTTCCCTCGCTCATCCTTTTCTCTCATATCATCCTCAAAATGGTTTGAGCTATTTGGGGCAGCGGCACAACCTCATCGACACACCCCAGTTCTATAGCCGCTCTGGGCATGCCAAAGACGACACAGGTTGATTGGTCCTCGGCAATGGTGTTGCCACCGGCGTCCTTGATTGCTTCTAATCCCTTGGCACCGTCACTTCCGAGCCCGGTCAGGAGGACTCCCAGGGTACTCTGACCATAGGCCTTAGCGGCGGATTCCATGGCATAATCGATAGACGGCATAGCAGTGTTAGGTGACACCTTCCGGCTCAAGCGTATTTTTCTGGTGTCCCCATTTTGGACGATCGTAGTGTGGTACCCACCGGGTGCGACTAGAGCCTGCCCTGAACCTATGACTTCGCCCTTTCGAGCCGTTGAAATGTTAAGAGAGCATCCCCATTGCAACCTGTCCACAAATGATGGCACAAATTCCGGACTCATATGCTGGACAACGAGAATTGCCGTTGAAATGTCGCGTGGAAGATGGGACAGGATGTTGGCGACAGCTTTAGGCCCGCCGGTTGATGCCCCAATTACGACAATGTCCTTTCGCGTTAGGGATTTCGGCCTTGGACGTTGATAGGACTCCTCTGGCAGGTGAAGGGCCAACTTGTGAACGTTGACATCAGCGGCAAGTTTCACTTTACCAATAATCTCGTTACTTAATTCTTCTATGTCATAAGAAATGACACCGGAGGGTTTCGGAATAAAGTCCACAGCACCATGTTCAAGCGACTTGATGGCGATGGCTGCATCTCTTTTATTAAGAGCGCTGAGCATCAACACCGGGGTTGGGCACTCGGCCATGATATGCGCTAGGGCTGACAGACCGTCCATCACCGGCATTTCGATGTCAAGAAGTACAACATCGGGAGAGTGCCGCTTTACCTTCCGCATGGCATCTTCCCCATCAGCGGCGGTATCGACAACCTCTATTGACCTGTCCGCTTCTAAAATATGCGTCAGGGATTTCCTCATAAAGCTGGAATCATCAACAACCAGTACTTTAACCAACATAACACCATCCTATCTGCGGAACATAGAGCGGTAAGGCTCAGGCAAATATTCAGTCCGCTACTGTCTACGTTCTCGGAACCTCCTCTCTCCCCCCAGAACCCATTTAATCTCATCGATAATCTCTGTCTGCTTGAAAGGTTTTCTTATATATCCTGAGGCACCGAGCTTGTAAGCCTCCTTTTGTTTTTCTTCCTGGCCCAGTGCGGTCACCATAATGACTCTTGCTCCTGGGTCCTCTTTCTTAATTGCCTTTAATGCCGAAAGCCCATCCATTCCGCTCATCAAGATATCCAGAGTCACTATATCTGGCTTGAGCTTTCTGTAAAGCTTTAGAGCCTCTTGCCCGTCCTTGGCCGTACCAACGACATTGTGCCCGGCACCCTCGACAATGTATTTCAAGGAGCCCCTCATGAAAGATGCGTCATCTACAATCATTATTGTTGCCACTATCCCGTCCTCCTTTTTGTCCGTCTATTTGCCGTAGCTGTCGACTGCTTGGTGTCTACCTTCTTGCTTTTGGTCGGCTCCGGGGCTTCTTTGGCTTCATCCGCTATTTGATCCGTTTCGGCTGCCTCCGGAGCTTCCTCGGCTCCATTCGTCTTTTGATTGGTTTCAACCGGCTCCGGAGCTGCTTCAGCTTTTTCCATCATTTGTTTGACTTCGCCCAGCTCAATCAACTCGGTGCTGGTCAACACCTTGTCCACATCCAACAAAATAATTAGCCTGTTGTCCAGCATTCCCACACCTGTCATATAGTCTTTCGATGCTGATGTGCTGGTTGATTCAGGCAGTCTCTGCACTTTCTCATCTGGAATTTTGATGACCTCCTCCACGGAGTCAACAATAATTCCGATGGGAAACTCGTCCAGTTCTACCACGATGACACGGGTATCCTCATCGTGTTCCTTCGGTTCAAACCCGAGTCTCTTGCGGAAATTGATGACCGAAGCGAGCCGTCCACGCAGATTCATAATGCCCTCAATATATGATGGGGCATTGGGCACCTCTGTGGTAGGTAACACCCTACTAATTTCCTGAACCCGCACCGCTTGAATACCAAATTCCTGTGACCTGACGGTAAAGATGAGGGTTTGGTCCTGTTCTAATTCTTCCTCTTCAATCTCATCTGTTACAACTTCGCTTACCATGGTTCGACCTCCCTAATACTGTGTAATACCTAGAATATTCAAGACTGTGCCTTGGCAGGCGTTTTCGCCTCTCTCTTTGCTGCGCTCTTTGCCTTCCTTGGGGCTACCGCCGCTGCCGGTTGGGTGGAGACGACTTCTCCGATGGTAAAGCGCCCCACTGTTTGCTGTAACCTTTCAGACATATCTGCCAGTGTTTGCGATGTGGCAGCCAGTTCCTGCATGCTTGAGCTCAGGTTCTTGGTGCTCTCTACCAATTGTGTGCTGCTGGTTGATGTGTCGGTGGCAATGCCGCTTATCTTGTCCAGACTCTGTGAGACCGTATCGATGCTATTCTTCTGCTGACCAGCCGCCACCGAGATTTCTTGAGCTTCCTTGGTAGACTCTCCAACCGAACGGTTAATCTCCGAGAGCGCTCCTGATGCCTGCTCAATCGAACGCCTTCCCATTTCAACATTTTCTGCCATGGTGTTAATCGTGGTGGTAGTTCCTTCGGTCTCTTTCAGGATAGACTTAACCAGGTCTGATATACTCTTAGTCTGGCTCTTGCTGTCGGCAGACAGGGTTTTCACTTCCTCAGCCACGACCGCGAAGCCCCTGCCTTGTCTGCCGGCACGGACCGCTTCTATTGCTGCGTTGATAGCCAGAATGTTCGTTTGAGTTGCTATATCTCGAATGATGTCTACGACCTCCTGAATCTGCTCATTGCTCTTGCTGAGCGAATTAATTTTCTCCACAGACTCTTTAGAACCTTCGAGCATCAGGTTGGTGCTTTTAGTGGTCTCTTCCATGGCCTGGCTACCTTCCATCGCAGCTTTGTTGGCTCCTTCAGCCATTTGTCTCATGTTTTCGGCACGAGTCGCAGTATTGGAAGCAATCTTCCCGATTCCTCCACTTTCTCTCGACGCCCCGGCTATCTGTTGTGCCTGAGTCCTGGCCCCTTCAGCGATTTGCCCCACCGACGATGACAGCTGCGTAACCATGGCATTCATCTCCTGTCCAGCACTCAGCATATTCTGTGAGACTGCTCCTACACTGGTCCCCGCCTCAGCGAGATCATTTATAATGCCGCGCAGACTCTCTATCGTGCCGTTGATGCCATTGACCATGGAGGCAAATTCACCAGCCGCTTCAGTTTCAATCAACCTCGTTAGATTTCCTTCACCCACCATGGTCATTACGCTGTTAATATCTCCGGTAACCGCATTGAGATTATCTACCATCTTATTGAGGGTATCTTTAAGCTCCATAATCTCGCCTTGTGCCTCGACGGTTATCTTCTGGGTCAGGTCTCCATTGGCAATGGCGGTGCTGACCTGGGCGATGTTCCTCA
>Ga0210003_1001951_pt1 | contig 17712 bp, 9 predicted proteins | sample LantaG_FD_182804 | JGI IMG/M metagenome (GOLD analysis project Ga0210003, IMG submission 182804) | Deep subsurface microbial communities from Baltic Sea to uncover new lineages of life (NeLLi) - Landsort_02402 metaG (SPAdes) (version 2) | ecosystem: Environmental > Aquatic > Marine > Oceanic >...
TATTTAGAGGAAGCTGTAAAGGATATCAATCCGAAATACAAGGAGGGTAAATTCAAGGAAAAGGGTGCGCCTTATGACGCACTTTATTACCTGGCCAATGCATACAGAATTGATAATCAGCTGGATAAAGCAATTGAAACCTATGAGCTTTTCAAAAAGGATATCGATACTAAAATTTACAAACCGGAGGTAGTTGAAGAACAGATACAATCCTGTTATAATGCAAAAAAACTTATGATTGCTCCTCTGTATGTTAAGGAACAGAATCTTGGCAGCAATATCAATGAAAATAACTCAGAATTCAATCCGGTCATCTCCGATGATGAAAAAATAATGATATACAGCAAAACCGAGGCTTTTTACGATGCTATTCTCTATTCAACCAGAAACAATGGAGAGTGGAGCGTACCGATAAACATGAATGAGGCTCTTCAGGTTGACCGGGATCTGTATCCCACATCCATATCAAAAGATAGTAAGACACTTTACCTTTACAGTTCTGCCGGTTATGATGGCATAATCTATTCATCAACTTATGAAAACGGTTCGTGGAATCCTATTGTAAAGCTGAACGACAATATAAATACCAAATACTGGGAGTCGCACGCTGCTATATCACACGATAACAAAAAACTGTATTTCACCAGCAACCGTAAAAATTCAATCGGAGGCCTTGATATTTATGTGTCTTCCAGAGACAGTATAGGGAATTGGGGACCTGCGGTTAATCTTGGCCCTGTAATAAATACGAAATATCACGAAAATACTCCCTTTTTAAGCAAAGATGACAAAACACTGTTTTTCAGTTCGCGTGGCCATTTTAACATTGGAGGCTATGATATTTTATATTCAACACAGCTTGATAGTGGTAAATGGTCAGTGCCTCTGAATGTTGGTTATCCGCTTAATTCCACCGACGACGATGTTTTCTTCAAACCCATAAATGAAGGTTATCAGGGTTACCTGGCTAAATATAGTCCCGACGGATTTGGCAGTCAGGATATCTACAGGATCGAGATCTTCTCTGATGAGCATCCCAGGAAATTCACCATACGGGGAATTGCAAAAATTGCAGACCTAATCAACAGCTCAAATTACGACAGGATTAAGATCAGCGCTATTAACACCGGCGACCCTGGTAAGATGGTTGTAGTATATTCGAATCCCCAGACAGGTGAATATGAATTCCAGGTTCCCCAGGGGGATTATGAAGTTAGTTATGAGACCCCCGGAGGTAAAAAGACTCAGAGAGATTTAATTCTGTCACTAACACAACTCTCCGACAGCTTTAATCTGCCCGGAATTATTTTACCGAAAACTGATCTTATTGCTAATCTTTCTGTTGAAAATGAAGATGTCATAACTGTAGCCAGTGCTGATACGGTTGTAATCCCGGTGAAAACAGAACCAGGGTCAATAGTTGTTGTGGAACACTGGATTGGAGATTCTCTTGCCTATACTGAGAAATTTGCAGTTTCTGATTCAACATTCAACTACAAAATGGTACCTCTTACCGGCGATAACAAAGTCACCTTCAAGGTAACTGACCGGTTCAGCAACACAACCACAGCCGATGTCTTAATAATAAGAGAAAAGTCTGCACCAACTGCAAAGATCGTACGTCCCGAATATGATAGTGTTATCGCCGAAAAGAGCGGAGGAAAAACAAGCCCTGAAGACCTCATTCTGTTTATTCTGAAGAATAGAGACCGGGTGGTACCTGAAGAGACAATCTTCAGAGCAATAGCAGATCTGACAGCTTCAAAGGATATTCCGGATGAAATAATCAATACCGGCATTAAAGACAAAGGAGAGGGTAAATGGTGGATACTATGGCTTCTTCTCGGTGCCGGAGCACTGTTCTTCTTTATCTGGTTCCTCAAAAAGAGGAAAGATGATAAGGATGAATCAGAATAAAAATACCCGGTTCATATTATACCAGTTACTCCTGTTCATGGCACTCTTTAAAAACCTGTGATATCTTATTATATCGTACGGTTTTCCCTTCCTGTTTTTTTTATTAAATTTGTTAAATAAACCAGCAGTCATGTGCAAAAGGATTGTCACTCTAATAGTTGCATCAGTTTTTCTATTACCGGTTTACACCCAGGAAATGAGACCTCTTCAGGATATTTTTCTTGAAGCTGAATATTTCTTTGTTACCGGAGAATACCAGGATGCACTTCCCTATTACCTTCAGCTTTATGAAAAACTTCCTGAAAATGCAAATATCGCATACCGTATCGGGGTTTGCTACCTTAACATTAAGGGGAAGAAAAACCTTTCAGTTGAATACCTGGAAGCTGCCGTAAGAAATATGTCGGCAAAACACAAAGAGGGAACCATAACCCAGACATCTGCTCCATATGATGCATTGTATGATCTCGCTTTAGCCTACAGGATCAATTACCAGTTCGACAGGGCTAAAGAGACCTTCATGAGATTTTCAGGCACACTGCTTCCTGATGACAGGAAAAACATCGATTTCATCAACCACCAGATAAAAACCTGCGATACTGCTAAAGAGCTTATTGCCATGCCGGTATCGTATACTGAGGAAAATATGGGAGGGGTAATAAATGACGAAAAATCAAATTTTAATCCTGTAATCTCCGCTGACGGAAAGACATTAGCATACATGGTATCCATGAAGTTCTATGATGCCATCATGCTCACAAAGCTAATTAACGGCACATGGAGCACTCCTGTAAATATCACGCCCGAGCTTGAGTCCGATGGTGACATGTACATATCGTGCCTCTCATCAGATGGAAAAATGCTGTATCTGTCAAAGGATGACAATTTCAACAGTGACCTTTATACCTGTTTCTTCGATGGAGTAAGATGGGGCGCAAGTGAACCATTGAATAAAAACATAAATACAAAATACTGGGAATCACATGGTTTTGTGTCAGAACAAGGGGACATTCTTATTTTTGCCTCTGACCGCCCGGGAGGTTTTGGAGGACTTGATCTCTATATTTCAAAAAAAACAGGAGGAGATTGGGGAATCCCGTCAAATATTGGCCCTGAGATAAATACACCATTCAATGAAGACCGGCCCTTCCTGATAAATAACGGAAAGACTCTTTTCTTCAGTTCACAGGGACACAAGAATATAGGAGGATATGACCTTTTCAGATCCGATCTGCAGTCAAACAACCTCTGGAGTACTCCTGAAAACCTCGGATACCCTGTTAACACTACCGATGATGATATTTTCTTTATGCCGGAGGGAAAGGGAGAATCAGGCTATTACTCCAGATTCAGAGAATCTGAAGGTTACGGAAAAGAGGATATTTACAGAGTCACTTTAAAATAATATGGAGCAATGAAAGTGTTATCATGCTTAATATTTTATATATTTGTTATGATGAATCCTCTCAGAGTAATTTCGCGTATAAAATTGCAGCTCTTGATACTCATCATTTCGTGTGTAGCTGCTTCTGCTCAATCTAAAAAAGATGTGAAGGAGATATTTGCCCAGGCTGAGTCATATTACCTGTATGAAGATTATGAGCTTGCAAATCAGTTATATTTACTTCTTGAAAATCCCGAAAATCTGAATATCGCCTATAAAATCGGTGCATGTTACCTGAACATTCCTGACGAAAAAGACAAGGCCATACAATACCTTGAATCAGCAGTAAGGAATTCCAGTTATGATGCAAAGATAGAATCCTTTAATGAACAGAGAGCTCCCCTTGATTCATATTTTTTCCTGGCAAAAGCCTATATGATCAACAATGAACTGGATAAAGGACTAAGAACTCTTGAAACCTTCAGGAGCCTTGCAAGAGAGACTGAAGAAAAAGGCGGGATGGAAAATCTTGATTTCGTGGATCAACAGATACAGGCATGCAAGATTGCAATGGAATACAAAAAAAATCCCGTAACAATAAGCAAAGAGATATTGGGACCAGATTTCAGTCTGGGATCGATGAATATAAATCCGGCAGTCAGCTTTGATGGTAATACGATAGTGTACACTGAACAGAGAGGCCTTGTGAATGTAATCCTTTTTTCAAAAAAAATAAGAGGTAAATGGCAGTTTCCTGTAGAAATAACCATGGAGCTCAATGCCGGTGATGATTGCTCATCATGCTCACTCAATAAGGATGGAACAGAACTTTTCCTTTATAAAAATGACAACTTTGATGGAAATATATATAGTTCAAAATATGTTGAAGACAGGTGGACACCAATAGAAAAATTGAATAGAAATATCAACACAAAGTACTATGAATCTCACGCTTCGGTTTCCGCTGATGGCACAAAACTGTATTTTACAAGTAACAGGGAAGATGGAGAGGGCGGACTCGATATTTATGTTTCAGAAAGAGATGAATCAGGTAACTGGGGAGAAGCAGTAAACCTGGGAGCAATCGTCAACACTATGTACAATGAGGATAATCCTTTCATGGTTGAGGGAAATTCTTACCTTTATTTTTGTTCGGAAGGACATAATTCAATGGGAGGATATGATAATTTCAAATGCCGATATACCAACGGGAAATTTGAACCACCTGAAAACCTCGGATTCCCTGTGAATACAACGGATGATGATAAGTTTTTCCTGCCCTTCAAAAATGGCATGAATGCATATTATTCAATGAAGACTGACTACAAAAAGAAAGAGATTTTTTACATGGAATTTGAAACTCCTGATGTTGACAAGGTGTATGAATTAACAGGGAAATTTATGCACAACGATACAGCCCTGGCTGTCATCAAGGATTATAATATTAACATTCTCAATAAAATATCAGGGGATACTATTTACCGGGGGAAACCAGACATGACATCCGGATCGTACGACATAAATATTGGACCAGGAGTATTCAATGTTATCTATTCAGGTGATGAAGAATTTCTCTTCACTATAGATACGGCAATAAACCTTAACAATCCGGAATTAACTTTCACTCTGGACATCACACTAACAAGAGACACTTTGCTTGCGGAACCTGTTACATATGATAAAATTAATCTTGCCGATATACCTGTTGTTGATAAAATTGATTCAAGCATCCTGATAACAAACATGAATGTAAAAGATGTAGGAGATACTGACGTTGAAGATTCTGATATTCTTTATTATACCGTTCAGGTAATGGCTCTGTATAATCCGATAGATGTCAGCTATTTCACACACATTCCCGATATGAAGGTATTGTATAACGAGAACGACAGGTTCTACAGGTATACTACAGGACGCTTTGATACCCGGGAAGAGGCGGATGTCTGGAGACTGGAGCTTATAAGGAAGGGATACCCCGAACAAATCTTCATCAAAAAAGTATTGAAACAATGAATCGTCTTTTACCAGGTGTTTTATTAATTGTTCTCTTAACCAGTTCTTTTAACACTCTCATCTCTCAGGAACTTAACAGAAAAGATCTTATCAGAACCGTACAGAATGCTGATATTTTTTTCTATTATGACGAGAATTATGATAAGGCTGCAGAGATATATGAAACTCTGAATAAGGCCTATCCTGATAATGCAAACTTTGCAGCAAAACTGGGAATATGTTGTCTGAATATTGATGGCAGATACCATGAGGCCCTCAGGCTTCTTAAATCTGCTTCATCAAACGTGATAGAAAGAGACCGCGATTATGTAGAATATGGAGAACAAGCGCCACTTGATACGTATCTGTATCTTGCCATTGCTTACCATAGGAACGATAGTCTGGAAAAAGCAATCTCAGCATTCAATGATGTAAAGGAAAATTATAGTAAGAAAGATATTTTCAGGGAAGATTACATTGATAATCAGATAAGGGACTGCAGGTATGCCCTTGAAATGAAAAAGAAACCGCTGACTATTATTTCCAGGCTGTTTGAACCATGGCTGGATGATTATCCCGGAGCATGCAATCCTGTCCTTTCAAAGAATGACTCCGTATTTATATTCACACAGAAAATTAAAGACCATACCAGGATAATGTGCTCATACAGGAATGATACCTGGAGCGCCCCGGTTGAGATAACTAAACAGCTGGGAGGATATACAAGGTTTTATTCAAATTCGATAACAGGTGACGGCAAACTTCTTATCCTTAATATGGATGACGGCGGTGACGGTAATCTCTATTACAGCCAGAGAGATGGGGACACATGGTCAAAAATCAAAAGTGTCGGTAAAAAGATAAACACAATCTACTGGGAATCACATGGGTTTATTACACCTGACGGGAATACACTTTATATCTCCAGTAACAGACCTGGCGGCTTGGGAGACCTTGATATATGGGTTTCTGAAAATAAAGATGGTATATGGGATGATCCGGTTAACTGTGGCAATATTATTAACACCTCGTTCAATGAGGATACTCCTTTTTTTGACCCCGACTCACGTGCTCTTATTTTCAGCTCTTCAGGACATATAAGTATGGGTGGATATGATGTTTTCAGATCAATATCAAGAAATGGTGGATGGACAAATCCTGTCGGAATGCCTTTTGCATTTAATACAACCTTACCAAATACTTTTTTCATCCTTAATAATAATGCCCCCGGATTTATAACCAGCCTTTATGATGAAAAAAACAGCTCAAGGAATATATATGCAGTGGTTGCAGTTGATCCGGCAGATGAAATTACAACTACTGAAGGAATCGTCACTTTATCCGATTCAAATACTCTTGAACCGGATAAGGCTGCTTTAAAACTGATTGATGCCAACAAAGGGACACTGCTGGATAACATAATAGTTAACGAAGAAGGCAAATTCAGGTTTGAAATAAAACCGGGTGATTATAATCTGCTGGCAAGCTATCCGGGCTACAAAACTGATACCGTAAATATTCATCTTCCCCTGTATTTCCTGAGCCGCTACATGGCAGTCAATAGTGAACTTATTCCAGCTGAAGTTGCTCGGGGTGATTTTATGACAATGAAGACCATACTGTTTGATTTCGACAGTTATGAACTGAATGAACAGGCACATAGAGCTATAGAGGAGATTAAACCGGTCCTGATAACTCATCCGGACCTTAAGGTAGAGGTTGCAGGCTATACCGACTCTAAAGGAAGTCGGGAATATAATCTTAAACTGGCCGATAAAAGAGCCCAGGCTGTTATTGATCAAATGGTTTCATCGATAAATCCTTCCTCCCGGTTTATCAAGAAAGCCTTTGGCGAATCAGCTTTCGCTGCCGTAAATACCAATCCTGACGGTTCAGATAATCCCGAAGGCAGAAAATATAACAGAAGAGTCACCTTTGGAATAGTGGATCCGCAAACAGGCATAGTATTAAGACAGGAGACTTATACTCCTGAACACCTGCGCCTGCCCTCATCAGTTAAATACAGTATTGTTCTTAAAGAGACAAAGGATAGGCTGCCTAAAGAATATTTCAGTGACCTGGATATGAGCGGAATGCTATTCCTGAGACCGATGGAAACAGATTCGATGTCAATATATTCCATTGGCCTGTTCTACAACAGACCGGATGCAATTAATTATATGGGCTATGTGAAGGAAAAGGGATTCACAGAAGCCTACATTATAAATCAATATGATCTTAACGATAAGTCAAGAGCTCTTACAAAATCAGAACCGGTTGTAACTCTGGCCACGGGTAAAAGAGTCTATACAATTCAGCTGATGGCTGCAAAATCACCTGTGAGCATGGAACTTTTCAGGGAGATCGAGGGTGTCAAGGAGATACTTGGAGATGATGGCTTTTACAAGTATGTGACAGGTGAGTTTGAAAGCCTTTCACAGGCACAGGAAGCTATCGTATCAATTCAGGAAACAGGATTCAGCGATGCATTTGTAAGAGAACTTAATCAGCTGATAACCAAACAACAATAAAACGAATATTACTTAATGGAGTACGAAAAGATTAGCCTTAGATCCCTTGAGCCGGAAGATCTGGAGTTGCTTTATGAGTGGGAAAACAACAGTATTTACTGGATTATAAGCAATACAGTTACACCATTTTCAAAATATACCCTGAAAAGATATATGGAGAACTCTCATAAAAGCATATATGAAACCGGGCAGCTAAGGTTGATGATCGATCTTATTCCTGAAAAAAAGACTATCGGGACAATAGATATTTTTGACTTTGATCCTTTCCATAAAAGGGCTGGACTTGGAATTCTTATTGCTGATGAATCAGAGCGCAGAAAAGGATATGCATCAATGGCACTAAAGTGCCTGATAGATTATTGTTTTACAACCCTGCAGTTGCACCAGCTATATTGCAACATACTGGCCAATAACTGTGAGAGCATGGATCTTTTCAGGAAGCAGGGATTTGTTGAATCAGGAATTAAAAAAGACTGGATCAAAATATCAGACGGCTATCTTGCTGAACATATGTTCCAGCTGATAAATACGAAATAATACATGCTGAAATTGATAAATATTATTCCTGTTTGTTTGCTGCCCTTGTATCTCGATATTCTCCCTTGAAATAGTTAATACCAATTGTATCATATCTCTTTTTCAGAACTTCAATGCGGGCAAGAAAATCCTCGAAATCCTTAAGCCGGTTCGGGGTCCATCCAGTTTCGGCTACGGCAAACATTCTCGGGTAAGCCATATACTCCATATAGTCGGGAGTATTCAGGTATTCTGACCACAGGTTACCCTGCACACCAAGAATATATTTTTGCTCCTCAGGTGTAAGCTCTGCCGGCATAGGATTATACGAATATACCTTCTCCAGCGGGAGATAACCTCCAATTGCCAGTGGTTCCCCCTGAGGTTCGCACTGGTAATAATCGAGATATACATAGGTAGAGGGAGTCATTATTACATCATGTTTTTGTCGTGCTGCTTCTATACCACCTGTTGTTCCGCGCCACGACATCACTGTTGCTTCCGGTGCCAGTCCACCCTCAAGTATCTCGTCCCATCCGATAATTTTTCTTCCTTTTGAAAGGACAAACTTTTCTATTCTCTGGATAAAATAACTTTGCAGCTCATGTTCATCTTTCAATCCTTCTTCCTTCATTCTTTTCTGACAGAGAGGACATTTTTCCCAGCGTGTCTTAGGGCATTCATCGCCTCCTATATGAATATACTCTGATGGGAAAAGTTCCATAACCTCGGTGAGCACATCCTCAAGGAAACTGAATGTTTCCTCCTTCCCTGCACAAAAAACATCATCAAAGACACCCCACCTTGTTTGCACTTCGTATGGGCCTCCAGTACATCCTGATTCAGGATATGAGGCAAGTGCTGCAATAGCATGGCCCGGCATCTCTATCTCAGGAATGACAGTAATAAACTTTGACCTGGCATATTCAACTATTTCCTTTACCTCATCTTTTGTATAGAAACCGCCATAAGGTTTCCCGTCAAATTCAAAGGGTCTTCTGCCTCCATGTCCTACCAGCGTCTCCTTGCGGTAAGCTCCGGTAGTTGTAAGGTTCGGGTATTTGCTTATCTCAATCCTCCATCCCTGATCTTCAGTAAGATGCCAGTGAAACCTGTTCATCTTATGAAGAGCGATCATGTCGATATATCTTTTAATATATGCTATGGGGAACATATGACGTCCCACATCCAGATGCATCCCCCTGTAACCGAATTCTGGCTCATCTTTTATTTCACATGCAGGGATAGCAAGCACCAGTCCTTCAACAATCGATGGGCTCTCAACTTCGGCGGGCATAAGCTGCCTCATCGTCTGAACAGCATAAAAGAGTCCGGCTGCTGATCCTCCCCTGACAATCACCTTTTTGTGAGTTACTGTCAGTTCATAACCCTCATTATTCTCAATTGCAGTGTCAAGTGTCATAAATATCGAACCTTTTGCCGACCTTTTACCTTCCCCGATAGAAAGGCTTATTCCTGTGGAATTCCTTACAAGATTTGCAAGGAATTCAGCTGCCAGCTTCGTTTCATCATCTGCCGGAGCAAGAATGATCCTGGTTTTTTCTGAAATCACAAAATCACCTTTAAGACCCTGTATGGAAACAGGTGCAGGAATTATTGCAAGAGTCTTGTCAGGTTCCGGAGCTGACCCTGATTTACATCCGCCAGCCATTAATATAATACCCATAATGAAATAAAGTGTTTTTTTCATGGCTATCAATTTTGGTAAGTAAGTATCTTATAAAGTTAATAAATTATTTCAGAAGCCCCCTTCTGTGTAGTGAACCTGTTACCTTAAATCGGATGCAAGAAGCCCGCATGCTGCTGAAATATCGGCACCACGTGATCTTCTTACAGATGCCGATATTCCTGAAATTACGAGGTTGTGCCTGAAAAACTGCATTCTGCCTTCCGGGGAGGATATGTTCCGGTCATCTTCAGTGGGATGATAAGGCAACAGGTTGACCCTGATACCTGATCCTGCCAGCAGGCTCTTCAGCCCCTTAAGATGCCTGTCGGTATCGTTGACATCCTTTATCATGATGTATGCAACACTGAATCTTCTTTTTTTCTTCACCGGGAAATCCTTCATTATATTAATTATCCCGTGAACCGGATACTTGGTTTCGGCTGGAATAACCCTGATCCGTTCCTCAGCAAATGGAGAATAGAGACTTATTGTCAGGTTGCATGCTGATCTGTTCAGAAATTCAGTGATCCCCTGAGTAATGCCAACAGAGGAAACAGTGATATTACGTGCACTTAATGCCATTCCCCATTCGGATGTCATTAAAGTACAGGCTTTCAAAACATTTTCAAGGTTATCCATCGGCTCACCCATTCCCATAAAAACAACATGAGTTACCTTATCTGTGTCAGGTATGCTAATAACTTGATTTACAATATCTCCGGCAGAAAGATCTCCATAAAAACCATATTTACCTGTAACACAGAAAGGACACCCCATCCTGCACCCCGATTGTGTAGAAACACAAACCGTTGTTCTTTTATCGCCAGGTATGAAGACAGCCTCAAATTTCTTTCCTTCAGGAGATATAAACAAATATTTTATCGTTCTGTCGAGAGATATTTCACATGATGCCGGCTTATAGAATCCTTCATCTGAAACAAGTTTAAGGTAAGCCATAAGAGACTTAGGGATTCCCTTTATCTGGTAAACATCAGAAACTCGTTTCCGGTAAATGCCTTTGGCAACAGCAAGTGCATGATCATAACTAAATCCTTCAGCCTGTATTAGCCTGAATATCTCCTCAACCGTAAGTCCGCAAAGATTCTTTTTAGTCATAATAAGCTAGTAAATGCAAAATTAATCCTATTATCAATATCTTAGTGATTGATTTGACTCAATTGCCATATGATTCCGGATTGACAGATTACACTGGAATAATTAATATATAAAATAAAATGAATAAATATCTGATCTTATTAATCTCCTCTCTTCTGCTTGTTGCATGCGGAAGCAGGAATAAGGAGGAAAAAGAAAATTTAAAAACCATGATAACAGACAGTACAAAACAGTATGGTTATAACAGGGATTTCCTGGCGAATTATGTACAGGTAATAGAACTGAAATCAGGGAAATCAGCTATTGTTCTTATTCCTGCATGGCAGGGAAGAGTAATGACCAGCACAACAGAAGGCGGTCAGGGATACAGTTTCGGATGGATCAACCGCGAGCTCATAGCATCAGGCGAGATACAGCCGCACATTAATGCGTTTGGCGGGGAAGAGAGATTGTGGCTCGGACCTGAAGGAGGGCAATTCTCAATATTTTTCAAAAAAGGAGCCTCTTTTGTCTATGATGAATGGCAGACTCCCGCATTTATCGATACGGCTCCCTTTGATGTTATTAACCGGACAGATTCTTCTGTATCACTGGCCTGTGATGTTGAAACCGAAAATTACAGCGGTACCCTGTTTAATTTCAGACTGGAAAGAAATGTGGTTCTGCTTAATGCCGTTGAGATCAAAAATCAGACTGGCATTGACGTAGCAGGCTCAAATTGTGTTGCTTATAGATCTGACAATAGAATTACCAATACAGGAGAGAAAAGCTGGTCGAAGGAGACCGGTCTCCTTTCAGTGTGGATGCTCGGCATGTTCAATCCCTCTTCTGCTGTTATTGTAGTTATACCTTATAAGCCGGGTGATGAAAAAATAATGGGTCCCCCGGTCAATGATAATTATTTTGGGAAGATACCTGCGGATAGGTTAAAGGTTACAGACAATCATATTTATTTCAGAGCTGACGGTAAGAACCGTGGAAAATTAGGACTTTCTCCCTTAAGGACAACAGGTACCCTGGGAAGCTATGATTTTGAAAATAATGCCCTTACTCTCCTTATATGCCGTCTTCCTGATGACATCACAGATTATGTCAACTCCTCATGGCAGATCCAGGAGGATCCTTTCTCTGGTGATGCTGTAAATTCCTATAATGACGGCCCTCTTGAGGATGGTTCCCAGATGGGGCCCTTTTATGAACTTGAAACCTCATCACCTGCTTCAGCTCTTGATGCGGGAAAAAGCCTCACACATGTCCAGTACACGTTACACCTTACCGGCAAAAGAGAAACTCTCAATAAAATAGCATTGAATGTTCTCGGGGTATCGCTAGAAGAAATAGAAAATCCCTTTGAATAAATTGTCGTACAAGTCATGCAGGTCATGCAAGTCGTGTATGATATTTAAGATTATGAGACATTCATGACCGGCAAGACCTTTAAGACTGGCAGGACAATATTACTGAGGCATCAGTCCCCTGTTCCTGAGTAGTGGTTCTATCACCGGTTCGCGTCCCCGGAAATTGACATACATTTCCATTGCATCCATTATGCCGTTATTGGCAAGTATGTTTGTCCTGAACGACTCTGCAGTTGCCCTGTCGAAGATGCCATTTTCCTTAAAGGCTTCAAATGCATCATTATCAAGCACTGCAGCCCATGTATAGCTGTAATAACCTGAATCATACCCACCCATAATATGCAGGAAATAGGTGCTTCTGTACCTTGATATTATCTCAGGGATCAGTCCTAATTTTTCGAAATACTCCTTTTCAAAAGTTTGAGCATCAATTATTGCCGGAGCTTCAAGAGTGTGATAAGCAATATCCAGCAACGATGCTGCAAATAATTCAACATTATCAAAACCCTGATTAAAATAGCTGCTCTTCTTTATTTTCTTTACAAGTGATTCGGGTATTACTTCACCTGTTTGATAATGCTTTGCATATATATTTAGCATTTCCGGTTCAGTAACCCAATGTTCCATTATTTGCGCAGGAAGCTCGACAAAGTCCCATGCTATAAATGTCTGGTTATAGGTATTCCTGTTGAAGAGCGCATCCAGTGCGTGACCAAATTCATGAAAGACAGTTGAAACCTCATCAAGGCTCAGAAGTGAAGGCATTTCTCCGCTGCGTGGTGTGAAATTGAACACTGTCGTAACAACCGGTGTAATGGTTTTGCCGTCAATAACACGATGGCTTCGGTATGTAAGACACCATGCGCCCTGTTGTTTGCTCTCCCTGGGGAAATAATCCATATAGAGTACTCCGATATGAGAGCCATCCTCATCCTTCACTTCAAAAGCCTCAGCATCCGGATGAGGTAAAGGACAATCTGTCAGTGGATTAAAGGTAATTCCGTATAGCCTGCTTGCGCAGGAAAAGACTCCTTCTCTTACGTTTTCAAGCTTAAAATAGGGTCTTAATTCCGAATCGTTAAGGTCATACTTTTGTTTCCTGAGTTTTTCGGCATAGTACCACCAGTCTGACGGTTCAAGGGGAAATTTGCCGCCTTCTCTGTTTATTATCTTTTGCATCTCCTTCACTTCATTATTTGCTACAGGAACAGCTTTTTCCCACAGGGTGTTAAGAAGATCGAGTACATTTTCAGGATTTTTGGCCATCCTTGGCTCTAGTATTATATGAGAGTGGGTTTTATATCCCAGCAGCTTTGCCCTTGCTGCCCTCAGCTTAACAATTTCGGCAAGTATTGCATTATTGTCAAACTCATTATCGTTGTTACCCCTGTTGATGTAAGCATTGTAGATCTCACGACGAAGATCCCTGTCTTCAGAATAGGTAATAAAAGGGAAAATACTGGGCCGTTGCGTAGTGAATACCCATTTCCCTTCCTGTCCTGCAGCTTTTGCTGCTTCAGCAGCTGTTGCAATTACTGATTCAGGTAATCCTGCAAGGTCATCCCTCTCAACAAAAAGCTTGTAATTGTTAGTTTCATCAAGTACATTCTGACTGTAATTAACTGTAAGAACAGAGAGTCGCTGGTTGATCTTTTTCAGGGAATCCTGGTCCTCCTTATTAAGATTTGCACCATTCCTGACAAATGATTTGTAAAGGTTTTCCAGGATGAATTTTTGTTCGGCATTAAGATCATATGTTTCCTGGTTATCATAAACATGTTTTATCCTGGCAAAAAGATCAGGATTAAGAAGTATTTCATCATTGAATGCAGCAAGCTTTGGAGATATTTCCACCTCAATGTTTTGCAGTGAATCATTCGTATTGGCATTTGCCTGGCCGTAAAATACAGATGTGACTCTTGTGAGAAGTTCCCCTGCTCTGTCAAGTGCTTCAATAGTATTGGCAAATGTCGGTTCTTTCCTGTTTTTTAAAAGTTCCTCAATCTCTTTTCTTCCCTCTTCCATCCCCTTATCAAAGGCAGGCATATAGTGCCTGGCCATTATCTTTTCAAATGGCGGAACATTGAAGGGAGTATCAAATTCACTAAAGAACGGATTGCTCTTATCCACCCCTGTATCATTTTTGCAGGAGGGCAGCAATAATACAGCTAAAGCTGTGATAATAAATAGTCTAAATAATTTTTTCACGGTTATTGAATTTTGGTTAGAATCAGAAGAGATAAATTTTTCACTAAGGTAGAATTTTATCCAAAATTACCTGTAAATAAACATGAATTTTAAGTATATTAGCATGTGCTAATTTTTAAAGGAATAAATTCTTATCAGTATGAAAAAATCTTTAATCATTTATCTTTCAGTTAATTTATTGTTATTGACAGCCAATCAACAATATGGATTCGGACAGACTTATCATGATCTGAACAGTAGTAGTTATATTCAGGATTGGACAAATACCGAATTAATAACAATCAATGATGACTGGTCAGGAGTATCTTCAATCCGTGGATATCGCGGCGATGGTGGGACATCAACTACCGGCACGGATCCTCAGACAATACTTTCGGATTTAAGCACAGTTATCGATGTTAATGCAAACCAGGCTAATCCTAACGATTTTACTACTGGTGGTTTAGCAGAATTTGAGATTACAGACCCTGTAGTAGCATTACAGGGATCAGGTTCTGCTGATGCACCTAATATTGTTATATATATTAATACAACCGGATGTAGTAATATTAAAATAAAATATGTCCTCAGGGATGTTGATGGAAGTTCTGATGATGCTATTCAACCTGTAGCATTGCAATACAGGATAGGGGTAACTGGAGATTTCACAAATATTCCAGCAGGTTTTATTGATGATGCAAGTACAGGACCAAACCTGGCAGTTTTAGTTACTCCGGTGGATATTCTTCTCCCTTCAGCCTGCGATAACCAGTCACAGGTTCAAATAAGAATTATAACCAGTAATGCAGGAGCAAGTGATGAATGGATCGGCATCGATAACATAACTATTGAGGTGGTTGATGAAACAGCTCCTGTTCCTGAATTTGATCCTGCCAATGCTGCAACCGATGTTGAAGTAAACGTTACACTAACAATAACTTTTGATGAACCAGTAAGAAAAACTGATGGTAATCCTCTTGAAAACAGCGATCTGGGAACACTGGTAATCTTAAAAGAAACAAATGCTACAGGTGATGATGTGCCATTCACAGCTGTTATAGATGAAGCTAAGAAAGTAATTACGGTCACTCCTTCCTCTTCTTTTGATTATTCCCAGATATATTACCTGGCTATAGGAGCAGTTGAAGATGAGAGCGGAAATGAATCAACAGGTTCTGATATCATATTTACAACAATTGATGAGCCAACTCCCACTGTAACTGTCACTTACCCTGTAGGAGGAGAAGTATTTTATGCAGGTCAGGATGTTACAGTTACATGGGATTATGAAAATATTACCAATATAAAAACTGAATCTTGGGTGCCTGATGACGATAATAATTATTCATGGATAACTATGGCTGAAAGCACTCCTGCGGTTGATGAAGAACACGATTATACAATTCCTTCAGATGCATATTACGGCACACAATATAAAGTACGTGTTTCTGATGTAGATAATCCGGATGTTTATTCAGAAAGTGGCAGTTTTACAGTTTTAGCATCAGCATCAAGTCTTCTGGAATTAAGGACACGATACAATTCAGGAAATCTCGATGTAGATGATGTAATTAAACTTAATTCTGAAGCAATAATTACATATAAGCTCTCTTCCACAAATATATACATTCAGGACACCGAAGCTGGATTACTTATTTATGACAGTGGAGGCAAAATCACCACTCCCTATGATCTATATGATGGTATTACAGGATTAACAGGTTCAATTGCAACTGATAATAATATTCTTGAGATAATACCAGTTTCTGATCCCGGAGCTGCAACTTCATCGGATAATACAGTTACACCGGTGACACTTACTGCAGCTTCACTTAATACAGATTATGATATTTACGAGTCAATGCTAATAAAAATCAATGAAGTAACTTTTGCTGATGCAGGAAGTACATTTCAATCCTCACAATCATATAACGTTACTGACGAATCAGGCACTACGGTATTCTATACAAAATTCAGTTCTGCCGATTACATTGGTACAACTATCCCTTCAGGTCTCAGAAATGTGACAGGAATCTGCATGCAACAAAACACAACTGCTGAGATATCAAGCCGGAACTTACTTGACTTCGAAGTAGCCACAGGTATTGAAAAAGCCTCACCCGTAGATTTGATAACGATTTATCCGGTACCAGCAACCTCGGTACTCAACATAAGCAATGTCCCTAATCTCAGGTCAATAGAGATCCTCGATGTTTCCGGAAGAGTTATAGAAACAATCAAATTCAGCAGCGATGAGGTGATACAGATACCTGTTTATAAACTCAAACGAGGTTTGTACCTGATAAGGTTCAAAACAACAAATGGTAATTTGATACGTAAATTTGTTAAATCTTAGGATGTTAATCATTTCCTGAATGATTTAAATAAGAAGCTGATTTTGCTTCTCTGTTTTTGTTGCACTGATCACGTAGTATTGACAATAATCCATACAAAAAACAAATTGGTATATTTGCATCCCTGGATAAATGAGAGATGCTCCTGCCAAGACGGGATAGACGCCGTGGTAAATGCGGCTAAAATATTAATGGAGAGATGGCAGAGTGGTCGAATGCGGCGGTCTCGAAAACCGTTGTCCCGAGGACTCGGGACCGGGGGTTCGAATCCCCCTCTCTCCGCCTTCGCTCGCCATAGTTCCGCTTCAGCGGAACGACGGCGAGTTTTTATTTATGGCGAGCTTCGGCGGACAAAGTCCGCTTTGCTTTTATTAGAAACTGGGTGAGGAGAGATGAAAAACAAAAATACAAGGCGAGTGAAACGAGCCGGAAGTAATTTGGCTTTGCTGGTATCTCAAAAGGGATCGCGATCCGCCGGTTGGCGGAGAGCAATCCCTGTGATCACATGTATTCACCCTCCCCCACCCAGTTTTAAATGACCGAGGGCCCCGGAAGATGCCTCTTTTTTCAACATTTTCTCAGAGCGGCTCTGTATTTTGGAATAGCTTGCTATCTTCGCAAATTAAATGTAACAAATAATCTAAAGCTATGGGACTCAAGGGCCGGC
>Ga0210003_1001953_pt1 | contig 17705 bp, 21 predicted proteins | sample LantaG_FD_182804 | JGI IMG/M metagenome (GOLD analysis project Ga0210003, IMG submission 182804) | Deep subsurface microbial communities from Baltic Sea to uncover new lineages of life (NeLLi) - Landsort_02402 metaG (SPAdes) (version 2) | ecosystem: Environmental > Aquatic > Marine > Oceanic >...
CAGTTCCAGTTGCTGAGTAAGCGTTTTGATATCCAATTCCAACGCAATGGATTTCCCCAGATTTCGCATTGTAATTCCCACTACCAAATTGAAAATTATAACTTCCATTAGTTGTTCCAATATTTGATGTATTGAAAATTATACTACTCCCATCAATCTGACTATCCCCGCTTGCAGTTTCGTAGAAATCGGTAGTGCCGTTTAATGACAGGCCAACATCTAACTCAAAAGAACTGGTTGAAAATCTACCTACCCTGCTTGCAACTGGGTCAGTTGAGCCAATTCCAAAATCAATATATCCATCTGCCTTTCCAGACAAAATAGTCAATGCGCTTACACTTGCCCCTCCGTAAAATATCGCCCTTGATGCCCAATTAGGATTATTGGTATAGGCAGACGAAGCTGCATAAAAATTAAATGCTGTTCCGCCTGATTTAACACTTAAATACGCTAAGGAGTTGGCTGAATTTGCAATGTTATTCACACCAATTGAAACAGACCCACCTACAGCTCCATAAACTTCCAAATTATTGGATGGTGTGGCCGTACCAATACCAACCTGATCGCTAACATATAAATTATCATTTATAATAGCATCCTCAGTCACCTCCAAAGTCCCTCCAATATCAACGTCACCATCAAGAAAGCTGTTTCCGGTGACTTCAAATTTTTCCGTCGGCGCTGTTGTCCCAATCCCAACAGAATCCGTTGTATTTTTTAAGTAAACCTTTGAGCCTACCTGCAGCCATCCGCTAACGCTGTCTTGTAATTGCCACCAGGGTAATACATGACTTGTATCTGTTGCTTGTGTTACTGATACCGCCCCATCGAATGACCCGCCTCCGTACATCACAAGACTATCACCAATCACCTCCTGACCAAATGAGAATAAAGGTAACAGGAAAAGTATTAAAATTAGTTTTCTCATATTTATTAAGTTTTTAAGTAAATATCTACCGTGCCGCCGGATGCTTCTGCGTAAACCGTCCAAGCTCCTGTTAATCCATCAACGGGCATGTAAGGCCGTTGTAATAGAACGTAAGGCTTTGCTGTGGTCAATGTGTAAGATCTTAATATTTCGTTTCCGCCGTCCGTAGTGCCTAATATTACGACTACACTTGTGCCTGTATTTAGGTTTAAGATTATTTGATTAATCGAATTGTTTTGAGCAATCGAAACTGAACTATCACTAATACCAATCATTGAATAACTTGATGGTATCGCGTCTAAATCTCTGTTTGTTTTGTCGCCTAAAAAGTTGCTGCTAATTGTTGCGAGCGCCCCAGTTGCGGAGTATATTAACTCAACTAAATTACTATATCCTATCCTATTATCCCAGTCTCCAGAAATAAGTGTTATACCAGAACCAAGCGTCAAATCCTTATCCAGATTAACATTTTCAGGAAAAACCAATGTCGCACGCTTTCCAGAAATATGATCGAAACCTGAAGCCAATGTTAATTCACAATGATCGATTAAAAAAAGATTTGTATAAACCCTACTTTTTGAAAAATCCAATTCAAAAGTACTTTGAATACCTGTTGAAGAACTTGAAACAAATTCATAAGGCTGTAAGTTTGACTTAATATTTGTAAGATTCCAACGTCCGCCGCCCATGCTCACCAATTCGACAATATAATCAAATGAAATACTGGACTCCAAAACCAATTTTCCAGGGTCTTCAAGGGTAGAAACTCCAACAATCATAACCCCGGCGGCTGTCAATCCATCGTCTACAATACCGTCGAAAGTTATTTTTTGACTTGTTGAAACTCCATCAAATTGTAAATACAATTGTTTTTGTACGCCAGCCGTTTCAACTCCAAGCAAGTTAATATGTAAATCAGTCCTGTATGCACTTAAAACCGTCGTTATATCAAAATAAACTTTATCGGATGTGCTTGTTGTTAAGTCAACCGTACCCGTATTTGTATCGGTCGAAACAAAATCAACCTCTTCATATTCCCCATCCATTCCGCCGCCTGTGTTGGTGACTGAACCAGTCGTAATATTAACGGTTATATTCTCAAGTTCTTCAATGTTTACAGTAATATTTTCAGCCATTTTCTATCGTGTTACGTCCTGTAAAATCTTCCAACGCCCTTGTAAAATTGTTCTAATTGTATCGTCTGAGGTTGTCACTTGAATATCGTAATAGTAATTGCCGGGCTCAATATCAACATCAACCGCATCAATAGTAAAGTCACCTCCTGCCGCGTCCGTGATTGTAATTGTTCCCGCCGTTGTGCTGTATTCAAGTGCAACCGCTCCATCCGGCTGTAATCTAACTTGCATCTCAATCACTGCATCAGTCAAATCCACATCGCTATCATCAATTTGAAAGTTAACATTGAATCCCGGTGCCGTGTCGCCTGTTATATGGTCTTTAATATTGTATGTCATGCCAGCTTTTATTGAAAAAGGGCGGCAACCTTAACAGCGCCGCCCAATTATTTATATTTATGAAAACAAGTACTTTATGCTCCTTCGTAAACTGTGATGCACCCAATCGGTGTTGCCCTGCGATACGATCCACCGGCATAGAATGAGCCTGAAATTACGGCTCCATAATATTCCGGATTACTTTCCTGTAAGTGCAATCTTACATCACTTGCTGCAAATCCTACAAAGTTTTTATGCAAGGCCAGGCCTGCGTTTAGATTTGTGGAAGCCGATGCTTGTGTCGGGCCATATACTGCCGCGTTTGCTGCGCTCACGTGATTTACCTCAAACATTTGAACGATCTTAAAACCGTGTATCATTGGCAATTCTCCGGTTCTAAACGCTTGTGTAGCTGTATCTTCATATCCAATAGCTGCCAAACTTAGTAAAAAGCCCGTGTACATTTCAGGGTCAAGTACTAAATAACGGTTTCCGTCTCTTGGTACGTTCTGCAAGTCCATCATTTTCGCGATATTTGCAACATCTGTAATGGTCAAACATTTGGCAGTTGTTTCGCCGTGCCTATTTGTATAGGCTGTTGACCCAGTTGTGACATAGTCATACCCTGAGGCTGTGTTCCAAAGGCCTGCCAAAATTACGCGCGTTGCATAATCACCCAAAACTCCGGCTACTTCGTTAAATATCGAATCCCTCAAACTTGCATTTGTTACAAACTCGCCCCAATCGCCAATCCTGAACGGGTTGACTTCAATTTGTGTAAGGTCATAAGTCGTTTCGGTATCGCTCCTGGTGCTGGCGCTCCTTGGATATGTATGCCCGGAGGCTGTAATATCTGTAAATGAAATTCCAGAAGATACCGGAATTGATACTGTTTTCGCTCCTGTTCCAACGCTGTCCTCTTTCATAAACATACGAATAGGGTCGAAAGATTGGTACAAAGCATCCTCAAATTGAGGTGTAAATACTGTTACTTGATTATAATTTGCCATTTTATTTTGTTTTTAATGTTTGTATTTAAAGTGCAATCCAAGTCAAATAGACTTTACCTGCTGCTGTTACTGTTCCTGCTGTGGCCGCCCAACCGTCGGCAATATTCAAATGTACTGTTGCCGTGTCTCCGTTGTAAAAGAAAAAGCCCGCGCCCTGGTTTGCTGTTGTTCCTGGAAGTCCTGAAATATTCAAAGCCCCTTCGGTTCCGTCGTCTTCAATTCCTGAAACTACAACCGGACCCAAAATATTCTCTGCAGTTCCTGCTACCGCTCCGAGTGTTGCCTGTGCACCGCTTGCTATGGTTGTCCCAAGTGCAACTTCTGGCGTATCGTTTTCGTGCGCCGTTGTTCCTGTTAAGAAAACGTGCATTGCTGCATTTATTAAATTGATGTTACCAGCAGGAAAAGTGTAAAGTAGCAATCCAGCTGCTAAATTTTCGCCACCGGTCGTTGTCAAAATAACCTGTGAAGGGATTGTTATTTCAGTTACATGGAAAATTCCTGTGCTTTTCTCCACAACTGTAACCGCGGCACCAGTAGTACCTATATCTGCATACTCTGATGTTCTGTCAGCAGTACTTAAATCCCTTGATTTATTGTCATACGAATCTGTTGCCATTGTTTACTTCCTCCGTGCTTTACGTTTGTTTTCAATCAATACTTTATATTTTTCAGGCTCATCGTTCATAAGCCTGAGCAATTCCTCTCCATCATTCTGGACATACCAATCGTATGTTTTCTCAACTGGTTTTTCGGTATTGCCGTCGCCTTCGTTCACAAAGTTTGCGAAGCCTGGTTTTTGGTCAACCTTGATAGAATCAATTACAGCCTTTGCGTTTTCAAAATCTGCTTTTGCAAGTGCTGTGTAACTTTCCTTTTGTTCGTCTTTGAATTTTCCGGCTTCAATAGCGTTTGAAATCAAAGTTTCGATTTTGGCATTCTCAAACTCGGCAATCTCTTCTTTGAGTACCGCGTTCAATTCTTTTTGCGTGTTAAATTCAGCCTCTAAATTTGTGATCTTTTCGGCCTGGTCTTTTACCATTGTCAATACCTCGTCTTCGGTTTTGACGTTAAAAAACTTCAATACATTTTCCATCTTTATCTGTGTTTGATTTAATACTTTTGGTTTTATAATTTTATCCACAAAACCCCATTCTTTCGCATCACCGGATGAAATCCATTTTTCATCCTTCATCAATGCTTTGATTGCGCTCTTTGGCTTTCCTGTTTTTTTTCTGTAAATATTATACAATTGCCCGTCCCACTCCTTCAACTGTGCTGCTGTGGTTTCGTGGTCGTTAGCGTTTCCGGCTGTCATCGTCATAGCGTTATGAATAAGAAACCGGCTGTTTTCAGTTATCTCAACTGAGTCCGCACCCATCGCTACCACCGTTCCAGCGCTTGCCGTTGCCCCGATTATTTTAGCCGTGACTTTTGCCGGCATTGTCTTAAACATATCATATAAGGCCAAACCCTGAATCAAGTCGCCTCCCATACTTTGAATCTCGACAATGATATTTGAAACGTCCAGACCTTCAAGTTGTGCCTTTACCGTTTCGAGTGTGTTTCCATCCTCGAACCAACTTTGCCCAATCGTACCAAGTATTTCTACTTTGGCGGTGTCGGCTTCATTGTATATTTTGAAATTTTCCATTATGCTACATTTACTCTTTTAGGCCTTGCCGTATCATAACCAACGCCCGAAACCCAATCAAATAAATTAGTCTCTGGGACATCGCCATAATCATCATCCATATTTTCATTAATCCAGTTCAACGCCTTATCAAAATTCAAAGAGGCCATTGTCATGTACTCGCCCTTAATTTTCGCTTGTGTGTCAGGTTGAGCCTTCTGTGCGTTTGGTGTTGTGTAATCAAACACGCCCCGGCTTTCAACTCCTGAGCCAATCCGCCCGAAAACATTTGCAGCAACATAATAAGCCAAAGCGGTTTTTAAATATCCGCCAACGGTGTAAAACTCCCCACTTTCGCCCATGTCGGCAATGATCGCCTCAAATATTGCTTCGCCGTTGATTTGATAGTGCAGCATCAAAGCCCCTCGAATGTATTTCCATTCTGCGGCCTCTATGTCACTTTGCATAATCAAAGCCTTATCGACTTCACGATTGAATGCAATAGTAACTATATTTGATGCTGTGGTAATTGCCATTTTGTTATGCTGCTACGGCTATGCCTGTTGCACTTACTGTGATCGCTCCACCGTCTGGAATTACAATATAATCGGCCTGTGGGAAATTACCTTGCAGGGTTAACAGTATCATATCTGCATCATCGTCTTCAGGTGCTTTCCCTGTTTTGATTTCGGACGAACCAAGATATAAACCCCTGTCACATGATAAGGTGGTTGCGCTTTCGTATTCAAGTCCGCTCACCCACCAAGTTCCGTTATTTGTTTTGTAAGCTGCGATAAGCCCACAAGGTGAAACGCTTAAAATATCACGTATCAACTTTACAGCCTCCGAGTAAATATTGGAAGTATTGATAATGATATTTTTCTCCCAAAATGATTTGCCGTTTTTATCGCTTGTCAATGTTTGATTAACTTCGATACCGTCAATATCAGGAATAATTTGAACGCCGCCGGTTGCTGCAAGTGCCGTCCCGGTTAGTTCATTGCTTGTCATCGCTGCGGAGGTGAAATTACTGCGCTCCCAAAGCCATAATTCTTGAATCCCTGGAACGTGTGCGCCGCAAGTCTTTGTAAATGCTGCTAAGGCCATATCGTTTAATTTTGTGTGTTAATTTCTTTTCCACAAAAATAAAGCAGATATGACCCTAAAAAGGTAGGATTTGAATGTTTCGTCGCAAAATGCGAAAACAGTATTAAATTTTTTTATGTAAATATCTGTAAATGGTAGCCTTATTTAGCTCCATTTCTTCACAAAGTTTTTGTATTTCGCGCCCCTTCAGATATTTTGGAATATCCTTCAATCTGTCTTTCACATATCTAACCCTGTCATCAGGCTTTTTAAGAATAACAAAAAGTCCGCCGCTATATGTTACCATGAATAAAATAAATTTATAGGGTTATCATATAAATCATTGCTTTCACCGTTGGCAACCGTTCGCCCGGCAACTTCCATTTTTGCTTTTCCGTAACGTCGATGATCTGAATAAACTTTTAAAATTGCCGTTGCTCCATCATTTACGACTACTAATTTTTGCCAATAGTCGCCTATTGTATCAACAATTCCCATGCAATCAACAAAAATCATTTGGCCTCCCAAATCTTCCAACTCAACCGACATAGTAATTAATTTACTCACTTGTGGTTCTTGTTCTGGTTCTGGTGTTTCTGTTTTGGTGCATCCGAACATTACAATAATTAAAAATACTATCCACAAATTAATTGTTTTCATAAGTATATTGTTTTGGTTAAAAATCACCTTCATTTTCGACTACCTGGACATGCTTCTGCATGTTTGAAATATCACTTTCGACAACGTAAACCCGCAAATCTTTTAACTCATTACGCATCGCATTCATTGCCGATAACTGGCCGTCCTGTGTTGACGCTTCCGGCATAACTATCCCACCGTCAGCAAAATATGAATTACCGTGCTTTGAATTTATTTGGCTGTATGCCTCGGCTGTTGCTGCATCCCTACGGTTTACAACTGCAAGGAACTCTCCGCGCTCTGCTTCAAATTGGCTTCCATCTGACCCTGTAAATGTGGTGCCGCCTTGTGAGTGCGGACGGCCTCCGATTATTCCACCGTCTGCAAATTGTTTTAGCGCGCCAACGGTTTGCCCAGCAATTAAAGCAGTGTTTGCTATTGCTTGACCTGTTGCGATTCCATTAAGTATTGCCGCCGCCGCCGCTCCTGCACCGGGTACTATATTTAAATACGCTGTTGCTGCAACGTTTGCCATTTTTGTCTTTGCCAAATTGACCCAAATTTCAGCTATTGCCATTGTCTGCTGAATCGCAAAAAATGCTTTCCCTAATTTTGAGGAAATTCCAAATACATTAATCAGTGCCTCAACATAAGTAAATGCGTTATTTATTTTAGCCTGCGTCCTTTGGTCTTCAAGGTCTGCCAGTTTCTTTTCAATATCATCCACTACCTTTCTTGAGGCCATGCGTTTTATATCCGCATCCAAATCTGCCTCCAATTGGTTTTCGATTAGCGAAATTGTATTATCGTGCATCTCCTGTCTTTTTGATGCCTCACTTTCCCAAAGACCAAACCTAATAGATTGCCGCTCCTCATCATTTAATAATTCATAATTTTTTATCTCATCACCCTCGGTGATTTTATTATTAATTTCATCCATCCAAGCGGGTATATTTGGCCCATCTGGCCCCGTTATTTCATCAAGTACGGCATTTAATTTTTTCCATTCTTCGCTGTATTGAGGAAGTGTTTCGAGTTGTGATTTAAGCATTGCGCCCATATTTAAGAATAACTCGTTTGACTTTTCCACACCATCATTAACTCCAGTGAATTTATGTGTAAATGTTTCGCCTGCATCTGCCATATCTTCAATAACCCACTTTCCATCAGCGAGCAAAGTCAATAAAGCCTGAGCAGGTGCAAGTAGTGCAGCCATTGAACTACCGCCATCCTCGCCAGACATTTTTATTATTAATTTTTCCCACGCGGAGGCCAATCTATCAAAAGCGCCTGAGGCCGTGTCCTCAATTATTGCAGCCATTTCGGTCGCAGAACCAGTTGCATTGTTATACGCCGTTGTTAATTCCTTTACCTTATCCTTATTCTTTGATAATACTAATAAAGAGGTTTGCGCCCGTGCCCCAACCTCATCAAATGAATCTTTAACAGATATGCCAGACCGTGCAAGGTCGTCCATCGTGCCGCCACTTCTACCAAGTTCTTGATAAATTTTTCTTAATGAAGTTCCTGCCATTGAGCCATGAATACCAGCATCAGCAAGTGCAGAAAGTTGAGCCGTAACTTCCTCGATAGGTATTCCCAAATTTGCAGCGATTGGCGCAACATATTTCATCGATTCCCCAAACCTATTAAGGTCGAGCGCAGAACTGGTGAAGGATTTCGCCATAACATCTACAATCCTGTTCGATTCTTTAGCGTCTAAATTGAACCCGCGCAAAGTTGCCCCAGATACGGCCGCCGCTTCTGATAAGTCCTCATCTGCTAAAGTTGCTAATTTTGTTGCAGCTGCTGTTGAGTCAAGTATTTCAGTTGCTGTAAAACCCAGCTTCGCATATTCATTCTCAAGCCCAGCAACCTCTGAAGCTGTAAATTTGGTTGCGCCTCCAAGTGATATTGCGTTTTCCCTTAATAATTTAAATTCTTCTTTTGTAGCGCCTGATACGGCGTTAACCTTTGCCATTGCAAGCTCAAAATCAACTATCTTTTTAATTGAAGAAGTAAAAAGCCTGAAAGCGGCATAAGCGCCGCCGATTTGAGCCGTTAACATTCCAAACCCTTTTGTTAATGCACCTGCCAAACCGCCTGACTTTTTCATCAAGCCATTCTGTAACTTATACTGCTTTGTGAGTTCACGCTTTTGAACGGTTAACGCCTGAGTTTTGCGTGTAAGGCTGGTTAACTTCGCGCCCTCGGCAGCCGATAGCTTTCCATTTTGAGCGAGTAATTTATTCAACCTATTGCGTTCTTCATTGGTCTTTTTCAATTGCGCCGTAACCTTTGCAAGTTTACCCTCAACGGTGTCCCCGCCTTGAATCGCTATCCTATATATCTTTTCTTCGGCCATTATTTTATAGTTTTATCGTTTACCTGTAAAAGTTGCACCTTACAGCTACCACCATCGACATCAAATCCTTTTATTTCCATAACATAATAAGTCCCGGCAAATAATGGACTGTCAATGTAAATCGGTGTGCGAAAGTCTGCACCTGGGATTACATTCATAAAGTCGGCAATATCGTTTTCTGTCAACCTAAAATATGCCTCAATGATTTTACTTTCTTCCATGTTCTTATGGGTGAACCCATAATTATCCTTAATGTCGGACGGTTGTAAATTGGTTTCGGTAAAATGTGGAACGGTGGATTTTGTAGAAAATTCAAAAATCCATGAATCAGGCGTTGTGGTTTGATTTGAATCAAAATATAATATTCTCGGCTTGAAATCATGTGTCCAACCTGGTATATTTGTCTCCGCCTTATCGTATTCCTTCCAAAGTACGGGAATTTTATACTCAGTTTCAAGCCCTATCCTTCGGCAATAATTAAACCATGTGCGCGTAAAATAATTATTCCTAACCTCTTCAGTGTCCTTTTGGTTATTGTCAAAATCATAATCGCTTGATAAATACCCAGCGTTATTACTTATGATGAAATCCTTTGAATCCTCGGCATATGAATAGGTTATTTTTTTTGGTGCTTCGTATTTTGAAACCGTAACAGGTTTGGATAAATCTAACTTACCGCTCCAATCCGTGTAAGTAGTGGAGTGAAAGTTATTTGACTGTAAAATTAATAAATCCCTTTCGTGTACGTTTTGATAAAACCATAAATTAAACAGACCGTTCACGGATTGAAGAAACTTAATAACTTCAATGTCTGGCAGCACGCTTGAAAATTCCAACTGATACCCGTTGCCGCGTCTTGGGTCTGCATCATTCCAAAACCTGCTTGAGTTAGTAAGATTAATTAAAAAAGTTTTGCTCGTTCCACTTTCATTATCTGCCTCACCATCTTTCAATTCGGCAAAAGCCTCTATTGTTTCCCCAACGTCCAAATGTATGAACGAAGTATCCGCAATCACCGTCCCGCCTTTTGGTGTTGAATCGGTTGTATGCAGGTCGCCATATACTGAGGCCACAATAGCTGTTGCATTCTTTTTTATGACTGAGCCGACCTTAAATGAAACATTTGTAAGTCCTGTATTTGTGTATGTGTAAACAAGTGACTGCCTGAACCTATATGAACCGGCAACATCTGCCGTGTATTTATAAACCGATGTCGAGTAATTTTCGGTATCTTCAAATAAATCTGGAAAGTTGTCCGGGTCGGTGTCATCATAGCCTACTAATACAGTTGTTTCACCCAAAGCCAACGGACTGCCTCCAAATCTTAGTATGTAACCTGACGCACCATTTGCAATTGTTTGGCTATATGAATCATCGCATGAGGCCATAAAAAGCTTATTCTCTGCAAAGTCAGGATCATTGATGTATATCTTTTCCATGTCGAAAAGAAAATACTTTTGGTTTGCAGCCTGCTGAAAAAATGAACTGCTGTTATGAGTGTACCCGCAATACTGCAAAATCTTATCATAAATTGTTGAGATACGAACCGATGGAAACCGTTCTATCGACTTAACCCTATCATCATCTTTGAACTTTCCGAAATCAATAAGCGGGTAAATGTAATCAAGTGAACCGCTGTCTGCTGTATTGATATTGGTAGCTGTTATTGTGTGATTTAAATCGCTCCAATCCAAATCTGAAAGCCTTACACCCTTCAAAATGTCCAACCAATCGGAACAAATAATTTGGAATTGATAGTAAGCCAACCCATCAACAATGGTTGAATCATACAATTTTACATACCCGCGAAACGTCAACGCCCCGGCGGAGATGTAGCCAGCCAACTGTTGAGATGGGAATCTAACACCCACCTCCTCTAAGTAATCGAAAACCTTTTGATTTGTTCCTGTTGCCGGCACCTTGATAGTTGAGGTCTTAAACGCTTTGCGCTTCGTGAAATCTTCCAGTTCAGCGAGTGAAAAGTTAAGAGTAAACTTTGCGCCCTGCGTATCAATTAATTGATCTTGTATGTAAATTTTGTAGTTCATTTAATGATATTCAATTCCTGCCCTTCAATTTCAATTTCCAAATTAATCAAGTCATTGCTACGTTTTTTCATTTCGCTTGTTATGATGTTTACTGGCTTCCACTCTGAATCTTCCAACAAATAAACCTCCGGCGAAGTGAGCAACTGCTCTGCAAAATCCAAATATGTATCGTTTAACCAATCCGAAATTAACAACCTTTTGCGCTTCGCCTGGACGTTTCGTTGCCGGTCAACTCCTGCGCTTTTGTACATTTCGCGCTCTACTCTTGTGGTAATTGGATATTGATTTTTAAAAGTGAAGTTATCGAAGCCTCCCAAATGGTTAAGAAATTGAACGGTTATCCGGTTGCAATCTGCTGATTTTTTGTAAAAAGTTAATGTTTCGCTTAATGGGTTACCACTGTCAGCCCCACCAACAACATCATACAAGGTTAAAGCGAATTGGTAACAAGTGGCAAAGCGTGTAGTTCCTTCTGCCGTATCAAGAAACGCTTGATTAATAGGAATTATTAATCTTTGTTCGTCTGGCCTTGTACTGCTTGCCGCTGAAGGATACCATTGTACAACCTGTGTATCTCCTGGGTTTGCCCCCATTTCATAGGTAACCTTAACTTGATAAACGTCGCTCATATTAGCATGCAATTGCATTTCCTCGGCTGTAGTTATCTCTAACCGTGGCGAATCTGTTAAAAACCTTTCGTCACCGTCTTGAATTTCAAAGTCTGCCGGAGTATAATCGGCTGTCATATTATTGCAAACCGTGTTGCCGCTTGAAACTAAATAACTTCCTGTTTTGCTTGCTCCGTCCTCATCATCAAAAACCTCAGTGAATTTCACATCATAAATGACATTGCATGAAAGACCTGTTTTTACATAAGCGTTAAATGCAAAACTTTGATGTTCAGAATCAACCAACGATTTTAGGATATTATCTAAATCCAAATAAAAATACTGGCTTCCACTTTCGGTTACAGGGTAGATGTATTTGGTTGCGTAAACTGTTGCCCCGGTTGAGTCCTGAATTTCACATTTGATTTTGAAGTTGTAATTATTTACAATAGCCGTCCCGGTTGCTGTTGCTGAATATGTGCCTGAAATATGGAAGCTGGTTGTGGTTGGTATGGTGGTTATTTCATGCACCCCATCATAGCCCGAAACAGTTGTGTCAAGCGTAACAATATCACCAACACTAAATCCGTGTGCTGCTGAGGTGTAGAATGTAATATGCACAGCTCCTGGATCAGTCGCTGATGTGATTGTTGCCGTGTCGCTTGTGCCCATAACCCTATCAGTTGAAACTTTGAACTGAGTCCCATTACCATACAAGGCGTGAAGTATTCCCGGATTAGACTCAATCGTTATCGCCATCTTTAACCTTCTTTATCGGTTTTTCTTCAATGCAGGCTTTTAATATTTTATCCATTTCAGGCGGAGATATTGAAGCATAAAGAACATTTTCACCGTGCTTTTGTAACCTGAATTTGAAATACGCTTCCATTAATTTTTTCGTGCTAATCATTGTGTCTTTCATCACTTAAAGTATTTGTTAAAAACTCCGTCAATTTTTTTATTTACGATCAATCCCAATTCCTTTGTAATTACCTGGTCGACTTCCGGTGCTGCGAGTGCTTCACTGAGAAACTTCGACCCCTGGCCGCGCTCCCTTATTCTTATTCCCATTTTCTTATGTTTGTGGGCAATCGCAAAAGCAACTCCCAAAGCTTTTTTTTTGTCACTTATTCCCATTCTCATTTCTGCATACCGTGCCAGCCCTTCAATGTATGCAGACGTTCCGCCCCTTCCGGTTATTCCTGAAAATGGAACTTTTGCGGCAGACACTCCCCGCTCCATAAACTTAGCATAGTGCGCACCATAACCATCAATTATAATCGTGTCGCCCTCGGTAACTTCAAAGCGCAACCCGGATTCAAACGCACCGCTTAAGCTGTGGCCCTTCGCAATCCATTGTTTTATGATTTGCCTATTTATCGTTTGCCCTATTTTGCTTATCATATTCCTTTTTCATTTGCAACCTCAATAAATCCATTGCTTTCAATACCGGCTTACTGTTTGGCCTTTCCATGAATCTATTAAAATCATTTTGACAATTAAAACATGCTTTCAATAATTCATCATTGCTTAATACCATTGTATTTCTGCTTTGAAATTAATGCCTGCCATTTCCTTAGAACTAATCCCGGGCTGTAAAACATCAACATCTCCGTCCATGTTCATAATTTGAAACGCTGTCGGGTCGTCGATATAAACCGCTTGGAATATCTTTTGTAAAACCTCAATGCAGTCATCAATATCACCATACCCGGTTACATAGTTTTTAGTAAACGATGAACTCCCGTCCAGGCTTTCGCTTGTAGCTTTGTGGAACTCTGAATCCTTTACCTGAAATTTAAGCACAAAAATATTCAATTCAAAAGTACGCTTGCAAGTGTTTTCATCCAACCCTGAAGAAGTGCGAAGGCTTACAGGCCATTGTTGAGGCGGCTCCACAATAACAGCGAAAACAGTATCATCGCTAATAACTTTTGTTATGTAGGTAGCGTTGAAATTCTCGATAAAGTTAAAATGAAAATGCAGCGTATCTAATCCTGTGGGAGTTCCTGCACTTATTGCTGTTTCAATCGCATCGGTAAAAACTGCTGGTATGTCGTTTATTTGTTTCATTTCTTTTGTTTCTGCTGTTTAATTATTTCAGCCTGTTTAACCCTAACGTATTTCATTAAGTCCATGAACTCATACATTCGCATTGAGCCGATGTGTTCAATCGTTCCAAATCCTGATTCAGATAACTCAAATAAAAGCCCCTTAATTCCGACCGTTGACATTTTTGATTTTTTACCGCCTTTAAAAACTTCCTTGTAACGATCAACAACAAAGCCGAGCGTAAAGGCGTGATGAAAAAAAAATCCAATACCCTTTCAATCGGTTGCTTCTTACTGTTTATTATTTCCTTTTCATCATATTGCTTTTGGGTGTATATCTTTGGTAAATACTTTAAAAGCCTGAAATCATCCTTCGCGGCGTTCACCAGATCCACTGCTTCACAAAATTGACGCGCTGTTAAATCGTATGATGGTATTTCAACCTCGTCCATAAATTGAGATTTAACCGGCACACGCTTTTGAATGTGGTTAAAGTTAAGCGTGATTAACTCATAAATCAGCCCTTCAATAGTATTTTGATATAGCGTTGTGACTTCTTCAGCCGGCACAAACTGCAATACATCAGCAGGGATATTAGAAAACATCACAAGTGCAGCCCTGTAAAAGTCCGGCAGTTCCTTCGTAAGTTGTTCAGATGTTAACCGTTCAATCAATTCCTTTTGTTTTTCCGGCTTCGCTTTGTATATCGCCTGCAATACATCCGGGAACTCCAACGGCGTTAAGTCATTTGTGCTGACCTCCGCCCATTTGGTTTTCACCTTGTAACGCTTTTTATTTATTCGGAGTTTAATCATTAATATTATATTTCTCTTTCAAATATTCAGGAGTAAACACATAACCCAAATCCTTTAAAGCCTTATCTTGTTCAAGCATAGCCAATATATTTTCACGCTTTTTAAAAGTGAATGTACCTTCTTGATTCAGTCCCCAATTTGGCAACTTCTTTTTGAACTTAAAATTAAGGAATGCTAAAATGTATTGTTCATCCGCGAAAAATATATCATTCTGTTGGGTTTGGTGTACCTCTGCCTGACTGCGGCTGCTCCCGTCATCGGTGGTCATCGTTTGACCTAAAATTAACTTGCTTTGCTCATCGTTCAATTTTTGGGTGAACCCTTCAAAGAGCTGGTTTTGGCTCGTGCTTGATTTGTTTATAAAATCAACATCAACGCCATCAGGAATAGCAACCTGACCGTTGGCGCCTGTTTTCTTTAGGGCGTTTTCGGTTGCATTTTTCAGCATTATATCATTGCCTGAGTACTTAATCAACTCAAAGTTATTCCCGGCCAACTCTACATAGTTCCCCCAGTCTCCGTAGGTGTTACGCTTATACACTGAATAATAAACCGCCGTTTTTAATATCCCCAAATCCTTTGTCTTTCCAAATGATAGTACAAACTTTTCAACGTCTGGCGTATTGTATTGGATGCCTGTCGCATCGGTTTGATTCCTGACTACTATTTTGCTTTCCGGCCTTACATGTTTTCGAGGGATTAGGGTATAATTAAACCCATCTTTGTAATCAAATTCAAACAATGAATATCCCCAATATCTTGTTTCAAAAGCATCCCGCAAAAAGTCTTCAAAGTCAGGAATAGAAAAAAAGCCGGTCACGTCCTCAATGATTTCGCCGTCCTGATCTACATATACAATCTCTTTGTTGAGAATGTTTAGCGTTCGCTTTTCTGTTATCCCTTTCAGGTGCGCATCAAAATCTAACTGCTCTGCGTAAATATCATATAGGTCTGCACGGTTTGGATTGTAATAACTTTCGGCCTGCATTATTGCAGACTTACAACTTCCAATATCTTTTTTGCTTCGACCTGGTGGCCGCTCAAACATTGTAAACTGTTGCGTTTCTGTTGTGTAGCTTTCTCGCTTACTTCCAGTCCAGAAGTTTGAGAATAAACCTTTGCTTGCCATTTCCATTTTTCTAAATCTTATTTGTTCGTGTCGGCCTGAATATTATCTGCTGTTCTTTCATTTGTGGCTTAAAGTGGGTTTGCATAGCATATCGCATTGCATCAATAGCATGGTTAAATAAATCAATAGGCTTGTTCAGTGTGCGCCCGTTCTTATCTTCTATGTATTTGTAATTTCTCAACTCTTTAATAAGGTTAATCGAATCACTAGTTACGTGGATATTGTATTGCAAAAGTACATTAATTCCGTTAATAATTGAATCCGCACCTTTTACGCATGGTTTGCAATTAAACCCGAGTGAATAGATTTCGTCAATGCTTTTCGGCTCTGCTGAATCGGCGTAAATTGGTGCGTATCTGTCAACGTCCTCACGAAGCATCAACGCGGCAGTCTCGCGGTTCTGTAACCCTGTCGCGTATATTAGTTCTCTTACATACATTTCATGCCTGTGTACGCGCACCTCAACCATTGCCGTCGGGTCATTGGAATAGCCGAAATCAAGGCCGTAAATCTTTATGCCGACATCGGGCATTGTTTCGATTTGCTGCCAGTTTTTAAATATTAATCCACTGAGTGAACCACGTTCACCAAGTCCGTAAATCTTCCAATAGTTTGAATCAATATCTTTAAGCCGTTCGATCTCTAAAATAATTGACGGCTCTAAAAATGGATTGTCTTTGTAGGTTGACTGGTAAAAGTCAGAATCTGAACGCTCCAAAACCTCATCGTAAATCCAGTGATATTCCATTGATGGATTGTAATCAAGAATTATCTTATCCGTGGTTCGCATTGATAGCTGGCGCCATGATTCAAGGTCGATCTCATTTGCCTCATTGATAAACAAAACTTTTCGCTTCCGGCCTCTGATCTTCTGCGGCTGGTCGATGCTAATAAATTCAAATGTGGTGTTATTGAGTTGGTAGGTTAAATCTGATTTGTTATGGTTTCGTTCTGAATATTCAACGTTGTACCCTTCCGCTCTTTGCAATATTTCGATGAAATCCCGGTAAGATGAGCCTTTTAACGCTGGCATGGTTGCCCGGCAAACTGTGTAAATCTGTGGATTTGGTTCTTCAGCCGCCTTAGTGATAAGCCACAGAATGATATTATAGGTTTTTCCAGAGCGTGCGCCTCCCTGAAAGATGGATATCCTTTTAGGAGATTCGTCTAATTCGTCAAAAGTTTTATTTGTTTTGATTTCTATCACGGATTACATTTATTGTCAACGGTTCTTTTCGCGTGTGTTCATGTTCCTGCTTTGGCGCTCCATGTGCTGAATCCATCAGGGCTTTATAAGCGGCCGTGTCCTGGTCGTCAATGGATTTTTTTGCCTGCATTAAAGTTGCCATTTCTTCAATAGTAAAATTCTTAGGCAGGTTTTTGTATTGTTTTTTTAATAAATCCATTGCCTCTTTAGGTGGGATATACTCCAATGAAAGTATAAACTTTGCAACAGTTGAACGGTTAGGAAGGCCTTTTTCATATCCCTTCCTGTTGATATTCTCTGGATGAACATCAAACCCTTTTCCTATTATGTTTTCCTTATTTGCCACGTTGCTACTTCGTTGCTTTCGATAGTTTCATAATCACAAAGGTAATAAATTATTTCAATACCATTTTGTTAGCGTCAACAAAAAGGTCAATAACCACACTTCGGACACATTTCCCCGGTGCTTATCATTTTAACATTTTCTCCACAGTTCCTGCATTTAGTACGATTTAAATTTTTCACTATCCAGAATTTAAACCAAAGAAATATAATTTCGATTTTAAAATATTCGATCAATGTGATAGGATTGTCAAACGATATAATAAACCCTATGCCCTGAAATCTTTTGACTATTCCAATGAAAATGCCATAAGATTTACCGTTTTTGTAATAGATTAATCGCTTCATCTTTTTAAGTATAAAACATTTTTAGTTGACTTTGTGCTTCAT
>Ga0210003_1001954_pt1 | contig 17703 bp, 16 predicted proteins | sample LantaG_FD_182804 | JGI IMG/M metagenome (GOLD analysis project Ga0210003, IMG submission 182804) | Deep subsurface microbial communities from Baltic Sea to uncover new lineages of life (NeLLi) - Landsort_02402 metaG (SPAdes) (version 2) | ecosystem: Environmental > Aquatic > Marine > Oceanic >...
CTATATGATTGTCGATCCCACAGAATCTCGCCGGTCTTTCTGTCGATACAGTAAATATGCCAACTGAAAGCATCTTTTTCATCCACCGAATCGACATCTCCATACATGCCTACCTTCAGACTCGATTGCCCCTGGTCCTGAACCGCGGTGGTAACAAAAATGCGATCTTCCCATACTGCCGGGCTCGAATGGCCGAGACCGGGGATGGCGGTTTTCCAGAGGACATTTTCTGATTGAGCCGCATCCCACCTGGTCGGAGTTGGATATCCTTCGGTGACCCCGGAAGCCGAGGGCCCACGGAATGAAGGCCAATTCTGTGTCGCGTAAAGATTCGATATCATTAGGCAGGCGGCAATGAATATACTGAACGCCTGAATCTTAAATATTTCCTTTATTTCCATTTTTAATCTCCAATTCATCTCAGTAATCTCTAAATCTTATCATCCACTCGGGCCATTCATCAGGATGGACGCCGCCGGCTTTGGTCCATGTGCCGCCGGTACTAAAGGTTCTATGCCATTTGAACGTCCACAGCTCCTTGAGTCCGATTTTTCTAACGGAGAAATCGAGGAAAGCACTGTTTATATATCCATCGTGCCGGTTGAGGCAGAATCGCTTCATTTGCAGGGCGCTCTGGCCGTAGGTCGATATATCGCCGTCGTATTCCGGAGGCGTGTCGAAGGAATACGGTTTACCTTCAACGTGCGCGCAATCGAGAAGCATCGGTATGTTTGCTGCATTTTCGACGTAGGCACTTCTCCAGTTATCTTTGGCTGCTTCCCGGCCGTGAATAAACTCTACATCCAGCGGCGGATTACAAAGCCAGTTGTTCATTCCATAGCTGCCACGCTGGTTGCCGGTTTGCCGTATGGGCCCCCATGCCGCAAACGGGTCCCGGGCGCCCTCCTCTCTGAATTTCGTAGCCATCGGGCACAGGCGCACCTTTTCGTCATTGTTATAGAATGGCCTGAGTGGTTCTGTCCAGCAGTATTGCTCCCATCCGTCTCTGACAAAATCACCGCTCCAGAAAAAGCCGTCATTTTGACCGGCATACATCTCGAAAATAATGGTCCACTGGTGAAGGTTCGACTGGCAGGCAACCGCCCCGGCCTGTTTCCTGACACGCTGAAGAGCCGGCATCAATATCGCCATTAATAGTGCAATGATGGCAATCACTACCAAAAGCTCTATTAACGTGAATCCCTTTGCCTTTTGCACTATGTTGTCTTTCGTCTTTTACGTTTGGACTGCGAGTTTATCGGAAAGCTGGTCAAATTAAAAGGCCGACTCATTTTATGCAATTGTCATATTTAGTAGTCCTTGAAATTTTTCATCCACTGCGGCCAGTCCTCGGGTTGTGCGCCGCCGGCCCTGGTCCATGAACCATTTATGTCGAACTCGCGATTCCATTTCAACGTCCAGAGTTCTTTGAGCCCTATTGTTCTGGTGGAGAAATCGGCAAAGACGGTATTCGAGAAGCCGTTGTGCCGGTTGAGACAGAGCATCTTCATTGCGTTTGTGCTCCAGCCGTCCACCTGGCCTTCAAATTGAGGCGGCTCATCCGTGTGGTGTGGGCGGGTATCCCACCAGTAATCATCCAGAAACAGGGGGATATTGGCAACACCTTTGACATCGCGATTCCTCCAGTACCACTCAGCCGGCCTGCCGCCCTCCCGGCCCGGCAGAGGATCGGTAATACATATATTGATTCCGTAGCTGCCGTGCTCATCGTAAAAGTTGGTCCATGCTCCGAAAGTGGAATCCACTCCTTCATCGCGGGGTTTCGTAGCCGTAGGGCAGAAGCAAAGATCAGGATTGTCCAGATAGTACGGGCGCATCACTGTCATCCAGCTATCTTGAGTATATGCGCTGTCGTTCCAGCCTCTATGGAAATGACCGTTGTTGTCGTCCGTATATAGTGAAAAATAAAGGGCCCATTGGCGCAGATTCGACTGGCAGGCAACCGTCTTAGCCTGTTTTTTTACCCTCTGCAACGCCGGCATTAATATCGCCATCAGCAATGCAATTATTGCGATGACGACCAGCAACTCAATTAAGGTAAATGCTCTTCGTTTTTCCGTGATGATACTCCAATATATCTATCACGTCTTACCTGTGAAATCCGAGTTATCGAAGCGGTCGCCAGATATATTCTCGATCAGAGTTCCGCCTTGGATATTCCGGAATCACATATCAAAAACCGGTCGGTATCGGATTTCCGCTCGGCCAGCTTAATACAAAGGTATTGCCGGCCGGATGTGCCGAGACCTGCTCGACGTGCGCATCCACAAACACCGCGTTGGCGAAGCCATTATCCAGGTTCCCGCTCGAAGTGTTGTGGTACGTAGCGAAGCAGTCAGTATTAAGGTTAGGCGTGGAACGTAAATTGTTGTCATTGATTCCAGCACCGCTGAGCCCCGCTATTGACCACGAATTTTCCTCAGAGAAGAAAAACACGCGCGCCGGATTCCTGACATCGGATTCCTTCTTGACCTTTTTATCTTGATATTGCGCGGGCACTGAGTTCCAGGCATCGCCGTTCAGATAGGAATTCATACAGTAACTGTATTGAGGCTCAATGGGAATGGTTCTGCCGTCGCAAGAACGGCAACCCGTCATTTTGGTAATAATCTCGAAGTCGGGGCACAAATGAATATCCTTATTCTTTAGATAAGGCCATAGTGAGCCGGCATCTTCGGGTTTGTTGGTGAGGTCATTCGCCTTATCATGCCATCGGCATCCTGAATAATTCCTTGAGTAGAGCCAACTGAATGAATAAGGGAAAGTGCCATCGAAGTCATCCAGGTACATTCTGGATGCCAGGCCGTATTGACTGAGGTTTTTTCTGCAAACAATTGTCCTGGCCTGTCTCTTTACCCGCTGCAATGCCGGCATTAAAATCGACATTAGTATCGCGATTATGGCGATTACTACCAGAAGCTCAATTAACGTAAAGCCCTTTTTCTTCTGCATGCTGTTGCTCCTTTCTTATGCGAACGTCTTAGTATTATATGTTCTTACAAATTTACAGGTTCCGGTTGATACAGCAGCGACTTTTTGCCTCTACAACATTAAAAAAGATTTGTCGCTATCTTTAATCAGAATCTCATGTACTCCTCAGTATCATTTGTCTTCACATATTATAACACAATCGGTCGCGACAATGCAATCTATCAGTAATAAATTTTTTGACATAAAAATGGATCAAACCGGATTTACTCCCTCTGCAAGGCCTAAAAATGCCTCCAAGCGTAAAAATCCGGGCTATATATCCGATTTCCGGCAAAATTTAGCTCCATCGTCTGCGAAGTTGTTGGATACTTGATTTGACCTGAGTTGAAATGAGTCTCAAGCCCAATGGCGACTGGAAGGCCGTATCTGACAAGTCGCTGCCTCTGGGGCTTCAGGTTGAGGTCAAGGCCAATGGAAACGGCAAGGGCAAGGGAAAAGTTAAACATCAAAAGGATACAGTAGCGATTGGCAGGCTGTTCTAAAGGGGATTTTATCCTCCTGAAATTGAAAAATTCGAACTAACAGGCATCAGTGGCAGGATTATTTATCCGATTCGGCTCCTTTTTGCCTGATTCTGTTTGGAATAGACGATTATTCGATTATACTTTATTTAGAGGGCTGGATGGATAAATGGCGATTCCTATAATAAGCAAGAATCCGACCTTGGCAGCTCCATATAAGACTGGGGGGAGAAGAAATGGGAATTCAGAATTTTTCAGAAGATGTCCTTCTAATCATTTTGCCCAAGCAGCCACAGCACGGTTATGAGATTGAAATTATCAACAAGTTGCTCAGTGACTCAGTGGACTTTGACGTGTTGGTCGACTTCTCCAAAGTTGAAATCCTGACTTCAGGAAGTATCTGCGGCCTGATATTGCTGGATAAACTGCTCAAAAGGTCCGGGCACAAGCTTGCCTTTTTTAATATTCCTTCCGCAATCAAACAAATCTTTGTGCGGACGGGCCTTCATGCAGTTTTCGATTTAGCTGACGATGAGTTCGATGCCATACAGCATATTCAAGACAAGAATTCTTCAATGGCGGAGTTTTAATCATTGACTAAAGGCAGGGCCCGTCACTCAGGGGCATTGCCTTCTTTACGGACACATCTTGCAGTTGCAGGCGTCAAAATCCCTCTCCTTCCTCGCTCAGTTTCGATTACACCTTACTGTTCTTACTATCAAGCAGCTTCCACACTTCTGAAAGCTCCGGTTTGAGTATTTCCGGCGGATTCCAAGCTGATCGCAGAATTTTGCCGGGGACGAATCCGGCTCGATTCATCTTCACAAAAACAGCATCCGGCAAATTTGCTTTCCTTGACGGCAGAAAGTCAATAGCTTATACTGCGGCGTTTTGAGCGGACAGCTTATTATTGTTGCTATATAGGAGCTTGCTGGGATGGCAAAAAAGAGTCAATGTCTTAAATGTACCGGGCTGTGCTGCAGGTACTTTGCGCTGCCGATTGAAACGCCGGAAGATAAGGAAGATTTTGACGATATACGATGGTATCTGTGCCATAAAGATATCACGGTATTCGTAGAGGACGGTGACTGGTACATTAACATGAAGAACAAGTGCAATCACCTCTCGGAAAAGGACTATCACTGCAGGATTTACGACAAAAGGCCGAGAATCTGCAGGGGATACCGTCATTCGGATTGCGATTTTGTCGACGGCGAATACGAATACGAGCTGCACTTCACCGACGATAAGCAGATGGAAGAGTATATAAAGATAAAATTCGACAACAACGTCATCGAAAAACAGAAAGGCAAAAGCCCCAGGCGTAAGCTCAAGGCGAAGAAGAAATGAAAATACCTCCGGTAAAGGGAACGAGGGATTTTTATCCGCCGGACATGGCAATTCGCAATTTTATCGTGGACGGCTGGAAGAAAGTGTCTTTGCGGAACGGTTTCGAAGAATATGACGGGCCGATTTTCGAATATCTGAAAATGTATCAGATAAAGAGCGGCGACGAAATCGTCGAGCAGCTTTTCTCGCTCACCGATCGCGGCGGCAGAGACCTGGCCCTGAGACCCGAAATCACCCCGACGCTGGCACGAATGGTCAACCAGCAGATCAACGCACTGCCGAAACCGATAAAATGGTTCTCCGTTCCAAGATTGCTCCGTGCCGAACGCCCCCAGAAGGGAAGACTCCGTGAGTTCTTCCAGTGGAACGTCGACATAATTGGCATAAATCAGTCCACAGCTGATGCTGAAATCATTTTCACTACGGTGGATTATCTCCGAAACGTCGGGCTGACGCCGAAAGATATAAAAGTCAGGATCTCAAGCCGAAAGTTGTTGGCGGCCGTTCTAAAGAGCTACGGCGTCCCCGATGAAAAACTCGCATCTCTTTATGTGGTTCTCGATAAAAAAGCCAAGCTGCCTGCCGATACGTTCGAGAAAATGCTTGCAGAACAGGTGCCGGACAATGAAATACTTGCCAAAATATTGGCATTTATGCAAATCGATTCGATACCGGAACTCGGAGAATTGATAGAAGCCGAATCGGAGGAATTTGCTGCGTATAATGAAATAAAAGAAGTCCTCGATACATTAGAGGCAATGGGAGTGGGTGATTTTTGCATCTATGACCCGGGTATCGTTCGGGGACTGGCTTACTACACAGGCATCGTGTTCGAGGTACACGATACAGTCGGTGACCTTCGAGCCATCTGCGGCGGCGGCAGATACGATAATCTGCTTCGCGATTTCGGCGGCCCCGCAATTTCGGCTACCGGGATGGGAATGGGCGATTGCGTATTGGAAATACTCCTAAGAGACAAGGGGCTGCTTGATAAACAGGTGCCGAAGCGGCAGATTGACTATTTTGTCGCCTGCATAGGCCACATCGGAAACGAGGCGTGGCGGATTATCGCAAAGCTGCGTTCGATGGGATACTCGGCCAATATCAGTTACAAGACGGGAGGTTTTTCGAAACAGTTGAAAGAAGCTTCGGCGCAAAACGCCGGGAAGTGTATAATCATAGGCGAAGAGGAGCTCAAAGAAGGCAAAATTACAGTCAAGGATATGGTTACTGGCCAGCAGGAGCTTGTGGGCCACGAGGAGTTCTTCTCCGGGTTGGACTCCGCTTAAATACACGTGATTTAGCGGGCGGTTTAGAGCGTATGCAAACTGTATTTGGAAGGAAGAAAAATGAGATTTTGCAGATTTGGCCTGGTGGTTCTGCTGCTGTCAATTTTGTGCCTGCCCGCTTCACTACTCCGGGCTCAGCAATTACAAAGCATAAAATCCCCGGACATTAACTCTCAACATAGTGTGACCTTTCGCCTGCTCGCGCCCAACGCTACACAAGTAGGTTTGAATGCCCAGTTCGCACAGGGTATTCGACCGATGACCAAAGACAGCAAAGGTATATGGCATGTGACTTTGGGCCCGGTCAAGCCGGATATCTACGAATATACTTTTATCGTGGACGGCCTGCAGATTGTCGATCCATCTAATTCCTGGCTCAAAGTCTGGCTCAGTTCATCGAAAAACCTCGTGGAGATACCCGGCGACGAACCGATGTTCTACGAAGAGCGGCAGGTGCCTCACGGCACAGTGCACATACATAAATACCAGTCAAAATCGCTCGGTGTCCCTCGCCGGCTTTATTTATACACGCCGCCCGGTTATGAGACAAACCGGGACACAAAATATCCCGTGCTGTATCTGTTCCATGGATTTGGGGACTCAGAAGATGCATGGACCGGGATCGGACGGGCTAATCTTATCATGGACAATCTAATCGCCAATAACAAGGCAAAACCGTTCATAATCGTAATGCCTTACGGCCATACGCCTTCGTCCCCCCCCGTTATGCGGAGCATAGGTAAGTATGACGCGTATGAGAAGGACCTGATTGAGGATATCATTCCATACGTTCAGAGCTGCTATCGTGTCAGCACAGAGCAGAAAGACCGGGCCGTAGCGGGTCTGTCTATGGGCGGCGGTCAGTCGCTGACGATAGGCCTGGGTAATCTTGATTTGTTCGGCTGGGTCGGTGCGTTCAGCTCGGCTATCCCGGAAGAACCGAAACTTGGAGAACTGTTGGCCGAGCCTGAATCGATAAATGAAAAACTTGAACTGCTGTGGATCGGCTGCGGCAGGCAGGGCTTCCTTTTCGAGGCAAATCAAAAATTTATAGAGCGGCTTAGGGCCGATAAGATCGAGCATACAAACCACTTTACAGAAGGTGCTCATGAGTGGCGAGTATGGCGGAATTACCTGAACGAATTGGCACCGCTGTTGTTCAAGCCGGATAAGTAACCTTATTATACACTGTTTCGTAGTGTTCTATAACATGTTATTTATAGAGTTGTCATGCTGAGCGAAGCGAAGCATCTGGGCGTCGAAAGTTTGAGATTCTTCACTTCACTTCGCTGCGCTCCGTTCAGAATGACATGCCAGCATTTATCTTGTTAAAGACTAATAGATGCAAATCTTGGTATATAAGGCCAAGTTTCAGACGAATCCGGCGGTTAACAGCCGATGCGAGTAAAAATGAAGGACTCTTCTCCAAATCATTACGAGCGGGCTTTCGAGAATTGGCTTATAGACAATCGAATTGAGTACGAATCGGTAGATGAGCATAAAAGAACGGCATACGGACGTTCCGACATTAAGAGCTTCGATTTTTTATTATACCCGCCTGGCCGGCCAATCGTCATCGCCGAGGTAAAGGGCAGAAAGTTCAAGGGCATCAGCATGGCGAAATTAGCGGGCTTCGAATGCTGGGTCACTATCGGAGATATCGAGGGCCTGACAAGGTGGCAGCGGATCTTTGGCGAGGGCCACCAGGCAATATTTGTTTTTGCCTACAAAACCGAGAACATCGACGTCGATTTTGACGGCAGGGATTATTTCGATTTCGACTCAAACAAGTATATGTTCTTTTGCGTCAAGCTGGAAGATTACCGCAAATTCATGAAACGACGCAGCCCGAAATGGCAGACAGTCACATTACCCGCCGAGAAATTCCGCGATTGTGCCGTTCATATCAATGAGTTTTTGCTTTGATATCCTTAAAGTCAATATTCTTACGCAAAGACACAATCTGTTTTTGTTCTAATAATTTTAGAGTGTACTACAACTCTTATTACTGATAAAATCCCTCATCCTTAAATTGCAGAAACGAGTCAAAAAAAATACCGGAGGTAATGAAACATGGTAAGGAATATTTTGTGCCTGGCAGTCGGGGCGATAATTCTGGGCGGCTGTGTCAGTGTTCACGAAACCAGGCACGTCACCGAGGGCAAACCCGCCGCGGCGAGCAATGCCGATGTGCCGGGCCGGGTCCTGCGTCATGTCGTGATGTTCAAGTTCAAGGACGGCACCGGCGAAGAGCAGGTCGGGCAGATCGAGAGAGCTTTCTGTGCGCTGCCGGACAAGGTCGATGCGATATACGATTTCGAATGGGGCACGGATGTAAGCGTGGAAAATCTGCAGCAGGGATTTACTCATTGTTTCTTTGTGTCTTTTCTCAGTGAAGACGACCGTGCAAAGTACATTCCACATCCGGCCCACAAGGCGTTCGGCGAACTCCTCGGCCCTCACCTGGACAAGGTCCTTGTTATCGACTACTGGACAAAATAGCGGATTTTATCTGCTTATGCCCGATTAAGTGCTCTCGATATGAGGCCGGTACTGTTATTGCATTCGATGCTTGCGTTATCCCGGCTCTTTTGGTATTCTATTCATATAGGAACAATAGTGCATTCAAGGAGAATAAGTCAGATATCTTTGTAAGGAGATATAGTGAAAACAACCATCATTCTGCTCGTTGTATCGGCGATTCTGTTCTTAGTGGCCGGCTGCGGTCCGGGCCAGCCATTTGAGATCGAAGGCATGCATACGCCTCAATCTGAATCACCGGCACATGTAGTGGCGGCCAGATAAGTCTCATTAATCGAGCAAACATGACACGAGACAGCGGCAAATAACGCAAAAAAAACGAAATTGCCATCAGCAAGTGTGGACTTCTGCATGGCCGGTATTGGATTGCCATGCAGTTCTGTCAGGTATTCCTCAGTGTTAAACAGTACATATTCGGGAATTTCTTCAAAAAAAGCGCAATAAATACACTGGTCGGACGTCTATATCAATATCGCTGATAATGGAATACTATCTCGTGACGGGTCTATAAGCGAACATTTTCAGGATTTATTTTTTTGCGATATGCCAAAAAAAGCAAAAAAAGTTCGAAATCGTAACAAAATGGTAACATTTAACCTGCATAATCATACTTATAGGTGGCTACACAGAACTTATACTGACAGTTACTCTTTACAAGAAAGGTTTTAGGGTGAAGAAGTCTCGCATAATTATTATCGTGGTTATTGTCTTCTTAGTGGTCGCTGCCGGGATTGGAGTGGTGGTTAGGGCCAAAATTAAAGGTAGCCGTAAGCCAACGGTAGTTCGCATCGAAAGTCCTCAGCGCGGGGAGTTGATAGAGTTTGTCAGCGCTCCCGGCGAGATTGAGCCAAAGACGAATGTGGAGATAAGCGCAAAGGTATCGGCACGAATTGTCGAGCTGCCCCACGAGGAAGGTGATATTGTGACTTGCGGCGATCCAAATGCGAATCCCCCGGTACCGGCCTCGGTGCTGGTACGTCTGGATGCTAAAGATTTGGAAACCCGTCTGGCTTCGGCCGAAGCCGGCCGTGCCGCTCAGGTTGCACAGACAGAAGTCGATAAAGCCAGAATTTCCAGTCAGCGGTCGAGCCTTGGCGGCCTTGAAGCCTCGCTAAAACAAGCCCAGCGCGATTTGGAACGCCAGAAAGGACTGCTTGAATCAAAGGACATCGCTCTGGCTACTTTCGACCAGGCCCAGTCTAAATATGACGAACTAAAGTCACAGTATGAGGCTGCCAAATACACGCTGGAATCGGTGAATCTGAATTTGGTGGTGTTACAACATAACCTTGAAGTCGCCGATGCCGGGATAGAACAGGCGAAGGAGGCGCTTAGTCACATGACAATCTCCTCCCCCATCAACGGCGTAGTGACCCGGCTTGAAGCCGAGGTGGGAGAGATGGTTATCATGGGAACGATGAACAATCCGGGCACGGTGATTATGGAGGTGGCGGATCTCTCTACAATGCTGCTCGTTGCGGAGGTAGATGAAGCTGACGTAGGCAAGTTAGCTCTGGGCCAAAAGGCTACGGTTCACGTACAGGCCTTTCCCGATGAGGAATTCAACGGTCTCATCGATTCGATTGCATTGACACACCGTGTGTCGTCAACGGGTACGAAGTACTTCAGGACCGAGATACTGCTTCAGGGTGATGTGAAGAAATTGTATTCGGGCCTGACAGCCCATGTGGACATCGAGACTAAAAAGCACGACAACGTGCTCAATCTGCCGAGCCAGGCCGTGCTGGGAGTGGCTATCGATGATCTGCCTTTGGAGATTCGCGAAAATTCCACTGAGGTCGATAAAGCCAAGACATACGCGACGGTAGTTTACCGCTATGTTGACGGCAAGGCTGTCGTCACGCCGGTTCAGATCGACCAGAGCAATCTTACCAACACGATAATTAAGTCGGGCATAACAGAGCAAGACAAAATAGTAGTCGGTCCGTATAAGGTACTCGAAAGTATTAAGCACGATCAGATAATACAGGATGAGCGTGAAGCAGAAGCAAAGAGAAAAAACGTTAAAGCTGCAACTACAGAAGAAACTGCAAACGATGCCAATGATAGCAGCCGAAGCTGATAAACCGGTAATTCGACCCCAGAACGATAAACCCGTGATTAAACTGCAGGATATCACACGGGTTTATAAGGTCGGCGTGGAGAGTATACATGCACTTGACGGTATCAGTCTGGAGCTGAAAGAGAACGAATATGTCGCAGTAATGGGGACCTCCGGCTCGGGCAAGAGTACTCTTATGAATGTCATGGGGTGTCTGGACAGGGCTACCTCCGGGTACTATGGGCTGGATGGGCAGGACACGACGAAGTTGAGTGATGCGGCGCTGGCCCGCGTACGTAATGAACGAATCGGATTTGTCTTTCAGTCGTTCGAGCTGCTTGGCCAGTTAACCGCGCTTAAGAATGTTGAGATGCCGCTTATTTATTCAAAAAACGGCTGGTGGTCTCGGCGCAAGCGGGCCAAAAATGTTCTTGAGAGAGTTGGACTGGGCGACCGGATAAAACACAGACCGAATCAGCTCTCAGGAGGTGAAAAGCAGCGAGTTGCTATCGCAAGGGCGCTCGTTTGCGGGCCGAGCATTCTTCTGGCGGACGAGCCGACCGGAAATCTCGACAGCAAAACAAGCGAAAGCATCATGGAACTGTTCGATCGGCTTCACCATGAAGGCCAGACCATCATCATAGTCACGCACGAGGAACATATAGCCCATCACGCCGAGCGAATCATTCACATGAAAGATGGTCGCGTTGACAGTGATATAACGAGCAATCGGGTACCGTCAGATAAGACCAAAATGCAAAATGACGAACGAGGAGGATTGTCATGAGAGCTTTGATGCGGGCACTAATGGCCTTTCTTCGTCTCTTCTATCAGAGTGTCTATCTTTCACTTGGCCAAATCTGGGCGAACAAAACCAGGTCGATACTCACTACTATCGGCATTGTAATCGGTGTCGCCTCAGTCACGGCGGTAATTGCCGCTTTGAGCGGCCTGAAAGCCAAGATCCTCACCCAGGTAGAAACCTTGGGCAGCAACACCATATTCATTTCACCCAAGCGGCCTGAGACGGGACCTCTGCAGCACGCCCCGTACTGGAGCATTCGGTTTCTGCCCGAACATTTCGATGGCATGCTCGAACATTGCCCATCGGTGGAGCGATTTGGTCGCCAGACCTGGGTCGGAGGGCATACCGTCACTCACCGTGAGAGATCGGCTGATAACGTGAGTGTTCGCGGTATCGAGCCGGAATGCCATAAAATCGAGAGCCGTCCGGTCACGCTTGGAAGACCGCTTTCGGTTATTGATGAAATGCAGGTACGGCAGGTTTGCCTGATCGACCCAAAGCTCCGCAACGATCTTCGCCTTGATCGAGATTGCATCGGCGAGCCGATTCTCATAGGTCACAACACTTTCTATATTGTCGGCGTACTCGAAGCTCGCCCTGAATCCATGTTCGGGGGAGGTGACCAGGAAACCTCTGAGATCTTTATTCCATTCAGGACCAGTTTCAAGCTGAGACGGTATCTGTACGTCGGGGTTATTGCCGAGAGCAAGTCTGCTGAAGTTTCGGATGATGCCCGGGCTGAGATTAGCTTCTTCCTCCGGCGCACGCGTAACATCAAGCCCGGCGAACCGGACACATTTGAAGTTCAATCACTCAAGAACATACTGGATATGTTCAATGACATAGCTCTCAAAGTGACACTGGTGGCCGGAGGTATTGTGGGAATTTCTCTTTTGGTAGGCGGCGTGGGCATTATGAATATCATGCTTGTCACGGTATCGGAAAGAACCAGGGAAATAGGGCTTCGCAAAGCGGTAGGAGCAAAAAAAAGCGCTATTCTAACCCAGTTCCTGATTGAAGCCGTAGTTTTATGCTTTGTAGGCGGGCTTGTCGGAGTTGGGTTTGGCCAGCTTTTGACTACAGGCATAGCCAATATTCCGAATGTTGAACTTGATATGGCATATATCCCCCTTTGGGCGATAGGCCTTGCGTTCGGTTTTTCCGGTACTGTTGGTATCTTTTTTGGAATGTTCCCGGCAATCAAGGCCGCCAGGCTCGACCCTATTGAGGCTCTTAGACATGAGTAATAAATTTTTGCTTACATGGTTCCGGCATGTGGTTTTTGCCGGATTGGGACTAATAGTATTAACCGGCTGCGAACAGTTTTCCGGTGACGGAGATTCTTACCAAACCAGGATTGCCCCTGAAAAGACCCGACGCATAGAAACGCTATCGTTGCAGGAGGCCGTGGTCGAAGAAAAAGCTGCGGCGGACGTTAATGACGTCGATGAAGTGCCGCCCAAAGAGCTTGAGTTGACGTTGGAAGAATGTCGAGCGCTTACGCTGGAGAATAACCTTGATCTGAAGGTGCAGCTTATCAATCCTGCTATTGCCGCTGAACAGGTCAGCGAGCAGGAAGCTCAGTTCGAGGCGGTGTTCTACTCTAATCTGACATTTTCAAAGACGGATACACCCAGAGCTTCATTTCTTGATGATATTTCAGGCTCACAAGCCGATTATACCGGCACCGGTCTTGGCGTTCAGATCCCTTTGCGAACTGGTGGAACAGTATCGTTTGATCTGGCTGACAGCCGTGTCAAAACGGGCTCGGAATTATACTCATTTGATCCTTCTTATGGCTCGGACCTTTCGGTTTCGATCAGTCAGCCGCTACTTCGTGGTGCCGGCAAGCGCGCTAATACGTATGCCATCCGTATTGCCGAGTATGAGTTGCAAATAACCGATGCAAGAACGAAACTTGAAGTTATCCGAGTTATCGCTGCCGTGGATCGTGTGTACTGGCGACTTTATGCGACCAGGAAGGAATTGGATGTTCGGAAAAAGCAATATGACCTGGCCAAAGCCCTATACGAACAAGCTGGTCGTTTTGTGGCTGCAGGCGACAAACCGCAGATAGAAATTATTCGAACCGAGTCCGGAGTCGCACAGCGGCTTGAGGCTATTATCCTGGCTGAAAACAACGTACGTGATCGAGAACGTGACCTCAAACGTACGCTTAATAAAGCAGGCCTGGACATGCAAACACCCACAGTGGTTATACCCGCGACCGAGCCGGATCCTGTACATTATGAGCTGGAAAAGGAAAAATTGCTGGCAACAGCCATGGACAATCGGATGGAAATGCTCGAGCTGGAGCTGCAAATCGCCGAAGATGTCGCCACTGTCGATTATATGCGAAGCCAGTCGCTGCCTTTGGTCACTTTGGATTACAGGTATAATGTGAACGGCCTGGGCGGTACGAGAGAGGACTCATTTGATTTGCTTTTCGACAAGAGATTTGAGGATCATCGAGTCGGGCTGCAACTGTTGGTGCCGCTGGGAAACGAGGCCGGAAAGAGTAAGTTAAGGCAGGCCTATTACCAGCGCAGGCAACGGTTGGCCAGCCGCGACAGCCGCCAGGCAACTATTGAACTTGAGGTGCTCAATGCTATCGATCAGCTTGAGGCGAACTGGCAGCGCGTTCTGGCCAGCAGGCAAAGCACGATCCTGGACGGCCGGCTGTTCGATGCCGAAAAACGCCAGTTCGAACTCGGTTTGGGGACATCTACCGACGTACTTCAGGCGCAGACAATTTTTGCCGAATCTCAAAGAGCCGAAATTCTGGCACTTGCCGAATATCAGATAGCACTTGTCGATTTGGCCTATGCCACCGGCACGCTGCTCGGGGCCGCAAAAGTAAGATGGGAACCTATTGTGCTTCCGGACAATATTAAGTAATATGTGCCCGATTTCAATTTTACGCGGCTCACGGCTCATTTTTGAAAGGGCATATCATGGAAGAACAGAAAATAGAAGACAACAGAAATGTTGACGAGAAGAATGATTCCAAAAGCGCGAAAAGGAAAACTATCTTCTGGGTTTCAGGCCTCGTCGGACTGATAGTTATTTTATTTATTCTCATTTATTTCCTGCTTCCCAAACCGTCCGAAATCGAATGGCTGTCGAATAAGATGATAGCCATATATATCGCCATAGGCCTGCTGGCAGCGGCAATTGTAGCGTGGCTTATACTTCGGAAAACACTCAGAACAAGATTGAGAATGGAGAAGGCAATCAGGCTGGACCCGGACATAAATGACTGGCTTATTGTCTTTAACTGGACGCCAAAGGTACTTTATGTCCCCACTATTGTTGCCTCGTGCCTGGCGGCAGGAATCTCATGTTTTTCAGGTATCTCCGGAGCTGCCGTAGGCGGTGTCTGGTTTGCCGTATTCTTCCTGAACTTTCTCATAGAAGAATACGACATCAGCATTAAGATACTGCTCATAACAATTGTAAGTTTGGGATTCTTTCTCTTATGGCTGCATCTGCTTGGCTGGGTCGTGCCCTTCCTCAGACTTTTCAGAAACATTGCTGTATCTATGAACGCTACAGTCTATCTTCTCGTCGGCATAATAGGTCTGCTGGCCATCATAATTTCCTGGCTCAAAGGGCTTTTCTATTATGTGACGATAACGCCCAACTATATGAACCTGCAGGAAGGCCCGACCGAATCGGGCGAGCAAATAGGCAGGGAGGACTATAACAGCCGTGTCGATACGAGCGATTTTCTCGAACGGCTTATGGGCTTTGGAAAAATAATAATAACCTTCAAAGACAGAAAAAGAGAACCCATCGTCGTGCTCGTCTGGAGAATCCAAAAGAAGGCGCAACTACTTGAGAGTGTGCGGGCCAAATTTGCGATCGACCATCTGCAACAAACGCCGGCTCAGGCACAATGAAGAGGCGAAACGTTTCCTATGCGAAGAAAATGAACTGCCTTTAAGGAATATTTGCCCTTGCTTAAAACCTGGGTAACTTCTTGAAGCCGCTCGCGTTGCCTATGCTCGTGAAGAACTAATCGCTACGGATGTAAAGAGGATTTATCAAGGAAATCATTTATGGCACTGCAAAATGATAATATGAACAACAATAGCCCAATACTCCACAGAAAAGGATTGATCAGCGCTCTTGTGATTATCGTATTGCTCAGCGCGGGCATTGTATGGCTCACGGTATTCCGGGGCGGCAAAGCTGCGGGGCAGGATGTGCCGACCTTCACGGTCAAACAAGGGCCTCTGACCATCAGCGTTGTCGAGTCGGGCACCATCAAGGCCCGCGACCAGCGCATTATAAAAAACGAGGTCGAAGGCCGGACCTCCATCATAAGCCTTGTATCCGAAGGCACTCGGGTCAAAGAAGGAGAACTGCTTGTCGAGCTGGATGCAAGCTCGCTGCAGGACGGTAAGATCGAGCAGGAGATCCGTGTTCAGAATACCGAGGCTGCGTACATCAACGCTAAGGAAAATCTCGCCATAGTTACAAGCCAGGCGGCCAGTGACGTCAACCAGGCAGATCTGACCCTGGAGTTCGCACAGCAGGATCTGAGGAAGTACGAACAGGGCCAGTATCCCAAGGACGTCAACGAAGCGAACAAGAGGATTACTCTTGCGAAGGAGGAACTGGAGCGGTCCGAGCAGACGCTGGAGTGGTCGAACAGACTCTATGAGGAAAAGTATCTCTCCGAGACCGAGCGGACCGCCGATGAGCTTACGGTCAAACGCAGGAGGCTGGAATTTGATATTGCAGTGGCCGACCTTAAGCTCCTGCAGGATTTCACGTACCCTCGGCAAAACCGCCAGTTCCAGAGCGACGTGCAGCAGGCGGTATCGGCCCTGGATCGAGCCAAGCGCAAAGCCGATGCCGACAAGAGACAGGCCGAGGCCGACCTCAAAGCCAAGGAAGCCGAATACACCCGGCAGCAGGCAAAGCTGTTAAAAATCGAGGATCAACTCAAAAAAACGACCATTCTCGCTCCATGCAACGGTCTGGTTGTTTATGCTACCAGCACCAAGAGCGGCCTTGCGAGCATGTTAAAGGAGCCCCTGGCGGAGGGTCAGCAGGTGTTCGAACGCCAGGAGCTGATCTACCTTCCTACAGACGCATCGACAATGGCGGAAGTGAGTATACACGAAACGAGCTTAGCGAAAGTGCGGATCGGGCAGCCCGCTATCGTCACGGTAGAGACGCTGCCCGGCAAGAAATTCCTGGGAACGGTGGCTATGGTCGCACCACTTCCTGATTCAGCAGGCATTTTCCTCAATCCCGATTTGAAGGTCTTCAAAACACAAATCAACCTCGATACGGACGATCCGGCCCTTCGCCCGGGGACGACCTGCCGGACGGAGATCATAGTAGAGAAATATGACGATGCGGTCTATGTACCCGTCCAGGCCGTGACGCGGGTTGCGGGAGATACGATGGTCTACATGCACAAAGGTGAGTCGGTCGTGCCGCGCAGAGTCGAGATAGGCATGGATAACAACCGGATGATCCGGATCATTAGCGGCTTGAAGGAAGGAGAAGTCGTCTTGCTCGATCCGCCTTTAAAACCTTCCTCTGTTAACGAGGTGCCGACAGGCGAAGCGGAACCTAATGAGGTTGGCCCAAAGCCCGACAACATCGATCAGCAGGTTCGCGACCGCCTCGACGGTAAAACCAGCGCTCCGACGGGCGCAGGACCGCAGGTGACGCCGCCGGTACAGACCCAGGGCTTTCCGACTTTACCGCCGGGGCAGATGCCGCAGGGAGTCCCGAATCTGTCCCCGGATCAGCAGGAGCAGATGAAGAAGCGGATGCAAAAGACAATGGAGATGATGAAGAACATGTCCGAGGAGGATAAGGAGAAGCTCAAAAATATGTCCATGGAAGAGAGGATGAAATTCTTCCAGGAGAAATTGGGAGGCGATCAGTAGAAATGACCTGGAACGGGGTCAAATTCATCAGGAACATCCGGTCAGGTCTGGAGAACCTTCTACTCCACAAGCTCCGGTCGTTTTTAACGATGCTCGGCGTTGTATTCGGCGTAGGCAGCGTAGTCGCCATGCTTTCGGTCGGAGAAGGAGCCGGTCGGGAGGCCCTGGAGCAGATCCGCAAGCTCGGAAGCAACAATATCATCGTTTCATCCGTCAAGGCGGTCGAGGACGAAACCGCCAGCGCGAATCGATCTATGATTAACATGAG
>Ga0210003_1001955_pt1 | contig 17702 bp, 13 predicted proteins | sample LantaG_FD_182804 | JGI IMG/M metagenome (GOLD analysis project Ga0210003, IMG submission 182804) | Deep subsurface microbial communities from Baltic Sea to uncover new lineages of life (NeLLi) - Landsort_02402 metaG (SPAdes) (version 2) | ecosystem: Environmental > Aquatic > Marine > Oceanic >...
GAGAGAGAGAGAGAGAGAGAGAGAGAGAGAGAGAGAGAGAGAGAGAGGAAGAGGTTGAGCAATCGTTTTTTCTTTTTCATCGTCGTCGTCGTCGCCGCCGGTCGTCGTCGGTTGCAAAGAAAGAGAAATCATTCACCTTCGTACGGCGTGTTCGCGGGCCCGTCGATCTCCACCTTGAAGTAGCGCAGGTTCTTCTCGTCAGGCTCTGCCTTGATGCCCGGGACTGAAATTGAAAAGAGGTTGAGAGAGAGAGTGAAAGAGGGGGTGAGGAAAGCAAGGGCGAAATGGCATCGCGAAGAAGAGAAAGGAAAAAAGAAAAAAACGCATCCCCGCGGAGACATCCATCCTCACCCGTGTCCGTCAGGAAGCGCTGCGTCTCCTTGATAATGCGCCGCGGTAGGGCTGCGGCCGCCATATCGATACCACGCCGAGCGAGGGAGAGCGAGGTTAGAAGAAGGGGGGAGAAACGACGAGCAAGAGATGGGGGGGGACTGATGCCTCTCGCCTCGCCTTTTTTTTATTTTTTAGTGTGAGCGAGGGAGGTTCTCTTTTTTTCCTCCGCCTTTCTCTTCGACCCCGACCCCTTCTTTTCGTTGCCCGTCTCCACACACTACGCCTCTTCGATTTACATGCACCGATCTCATTTCGACGCGGCCTCCTTCAAGACCGCAACGAACTTGTCCGCGGCACCCTCGGCGAAAAGATTGAACAGCGTCGGCGAGATCTGCGGCGCTGCGGCGGCGCCGCCTCCCCCGCCCGCCCCGCCGCCGCCCTCGCCCCCCCCCGCGGCGGCGTTGGCCAGCGACGCGGTCACCATGTGCGGCTTCCTCGCCTTCATCGCCGCCAGCCCGCGGTAGCAGCCGGCGTTGAGGAGGACGCGCCCCGAGTCCGTCGTGAAGACGAGGTACGGGCGCCTCGAGGACGCCGAGGCTCCCGCCGCCCCTCCTTCGCCGCCGCCGCTGGGAGCCCGCACGGTCAGCACCCCGGCCCCCCTGTCGACCCACTTCTTGTCCGGGCCCTGGGTGTGGAGCTTGGCTTTTTCTTTGAAGAGGATGGTCGCGCCGCCGTCGAGGACGGTCTCCGTTTCTTCTTCTTCTTCGGCGTCGTCGTCCGCCGCCGCCGCCGCTCCGCCGGGGCCGCCAAAGCCGAAGCCGCCTCCTCCTCCCGCTGCAGGAGGAGCAGCAGCAGCAGCACCGCCGCCAAAATTGAAGGTGCCCGTGGGAGGGGCGCCGAAGAGGTTCGTTCCCGCGGGCGCGGGAGGGGCGCCGAAGAGGCTCGTTCCCGCGGCGGGAGGGGCGCCGAAGAGAGAGGAGGTCGCCAGGGCAGCAGCAGGAGCTGCAGAGCCAAAGTTGAAGGTCGACGTCCCTGCCGCCGTTCCTCCTCCGAGCCCACCAAAGAGACCTCCGGAGGTCGAAGGAGCCGGGACACCAGCAGCAGCAGCAGCAGGCGCTGCCGGCTTGGCCTTCTTGGCCGAAGGCTGCTTGTCGCCTCCTCCTTCGCCGGCGCCGCCGTTGGCCGACAACGAAAGGGCGTCACCGAATTCTGTTGCGAGCCCCGCGGCGTGTTCGCAGTAGGAGCGCGCCCCCGAGGCCCAGAGCGCGTCGGGGGCCTCTTTTTGCTGCTCCGCGACCCAGCTGTTGGTTGGTTTGGAGAGGGGCGAGCGAGGCATTGAGGGAGAGGGACATGAGCGGAAGGAAATGTCGATGGCAAGAAATCGATCGACATCCAAAACAAACAAAAAACCGTTCTCTCTTTACCTCGCAAACTGCGAGTTGAGCTGCCCGAGCGCGGCCTTGAACGCCGCGGCGCGGTCTGCCGTCATCGGATCGCGATAACGGAGAGAGGAAAACTGAGCGAGCGAGACGAGAGAGAGCAAGAGAAAAAAGAGAAGGAGTGAGTTGAAGTTTTTGCTTTCTGTTACTTTTCTTCACTCTCCTTCTTCCTCCTCTTCCTCCGAGCCGCCCTCTCCACCGCCAGAGCCACCTCGACGTCCCTCTCGTCCACGAAGGGCGAAAGCTCCCAAAAAAGCGCGTAGCTGTGGAGGTGATCCGGCGAAGACCAGGGGCAAGCCGCGGGAGGGAGAGGCTGAGAGGAAGGGGAAGGAGAAGAAGGAGAAGCCGAGGGAGCAGCGCCGGTATCTTGTTCTTCCGCTTCCTCCTCCCCCTTCTTCTCTTCTTCCCCCGAGGCGACTGCCCGGCGCATCCTCGCCAGGAGCTCGAACGCGTCCGCCACGGCGGCGAGCGAGACGGGGGCCGCGGAGGCCAGCGAGAGTCCGCGGAGGCGAGAGGCGGCGGTGGCGGCGGCGGGGCTTTCGTCTCCGTCCTCGCTTCCGTCTCGTTCCCCTCCGTCTCCCGCCTCCGCGGCACCAACAGCGGCACCAGGGCCGAGCCCGGCCTCCTCGACCAGCAGGGCCTCGACCAGCAGGGCCTCGACCTCCTCTTCCGGAAGGGACGCGAGGTCCCCAGCCGCCCTCGCCGCGCGCTCCGCGGCCTCCGCCCCGCAGCTCAGCACGAGCGCCGCCTCGCTGAGCCTCCGGTCGGCCGAGGCCGCGCCGCGGGCGCTCTTCCCTCCGGCCGGGGGGAAGCAGTGGGAGCTTCCGCTCCCTCTCTCGCTGCTGCCCTTGCTCTTCCTCGCCGAGGAGGGAGAGCTCTTTCTCTCCCCTCCGCTCGCGACGTAGCTCGCGAGCTGCGGGAAGGGGCACTGCGAGAGGAGGCGCAAGACGGCGGGGTGCCGGCGGTGGTCGCCGTCGCCGCCGGTTCGTTCGCCGTCGCCGTTGCCGACGACGAGCGCATCGAGCGCTGCGAGGGCCGATCGCGCGTCTTCCAGGGCAGCCAAGCCCGTGATTCGCGTGAACTTGACTTCCTGTGCGTGTCATGTGAATTGGGAATCGAGGGCGGTACCTGGCGTGAGACGAAGAGAAGAGAGGAGGGGAAACGAGAGACCGACGGGCCATTGGCTTGGAGAAGAGCGTCGATCTAGTTTTTTTCTCGTCTCGATTCGCCTCTCTCACCGCCCAGGCCGCGGCCAGCGGGTGCCCGCCTCCATCGTCATCGTCCCGCATGCTCATGCGCGTCGTCGAAAGAGAGATAGGGAGAGAGGCGCGGGCGGAAGCACCGCAGAGGGGGCGCGCGAAACGCCTTCTCTTCAATTGTGTTTTTTTATGGTTTTGCATTTTCCCCGACCTCTTCTCCCTTTTCTTCACTCCTTCTCCACCCGCAGCCTCAGCTCCTGCGGCAGCGCCCCGACGCCGCCCTTCCTCGCCGCGCAGTCCGGGTCGTAGCATTTCTGGACCCAGGTCCCGGCCCCGAAGTCTAGCACGAAGAAGACGTGGTTGCTGCCGTGGCGGCGGCCGACGAACTCGCACCAGTGCGACGCGGGCCCCAGCAGCGAAAACGCGACGACGGCCGAGCGGAGCGGCGGGAGAAGCTGCTGCTGCTGCTCCGAGCCTCCTTCTTTCGCCGCCGCTGCTGCCCCTCCTCCTCCTCCTTCTCCTCCCGTCGCGCCGATGACGGCGGCGGCGCGCACGTGGGCGTCCCCCTTTGCGGCTCCCGGGGCGGTGGACCCGGCCCTCTTGACGGCGAGGGCCTCGACAAAGGGGACCGCGGCGAGCGCGGCCTCGACGAGGCGGGGGTCGGGCTGCGGAGCCTGGGACCGAGGGGGATCGCAGGTGGTCTCCCCCGCTCCCGCCCCGGCTCCTCCCCCCTGCTGCTGCTGCCGCAGGTCGGCGGCGTGGTGCTTCCACTCGAACTTGATGGCGCGGCCCCCCGAGCGGTAGAGCGTCGTCTCCCTGCTGACGAGGCGGGGGGCGGCGCTCGCCGCCGCGGCTCCGCCGATCCCGAAACCGCTTCCGGAAACGACGCCGGCGATCGCGACCCGCCCTCCTCCTCCCCCTCCGGGAGCGACGTCGACGAGCCTCGTCCCGGGCTCGACGTTGGCCACCAGACTCAAAAGAACCAGGTCTCTGCGCGTCGTCTTCGCGGCGTCCAGGGCGGCCCCGGGCGCGTGCGCGTAGCGGCCCGTCGGCTCGAGGTCGACGTTCTTGCCGCCCTTGCTCGACAGGAGCACGCGGAAGTGCCTGTTCTTGGTGTAGACGGCCGTGTCGGCCACCCAGGTGAAGGCCTGGGGCCGGGAAGCAGCGGGGGCGACTCGCTGGTCGTTGAGCTTGAAAGGAGAGGAAAGCTTTCCTCCTCCTGCCCCTCCGCTCTCGGCCTTGGCGACGCCGAGCCGAGCCGCGGCGCCGTCCCTCGAGAGCGCCTCCCCGAGGAGCCTCCCGACGGCGGCGTTGTCCCGAAACGCCAGCTTCCCTGGCAGGCGAATCAGCAGATGCCTCGAGAACTTGGTCGCCGTCGAGGAGTCCGACTCGAGCACGAGGGCCGCCCGTGCTGCGCCCTGGCCGACCACGGCCGCGAGCTCGGCGCGCAGCGCCGCGACGAGCGCGTCGACGAGCGCGTCGCCGTCGGCGTTCGGGTTGGCGTGCTTCGCGAACTCGACGTCGAAGTAGGCGTGGCAGGGTCTGGACTCTCGTAACACTTCATAGACGTGCCTGCCTCCGGTCGAGGCGGCGATCGGAGACAGGTACCGGCGGAGGAAGGCAGGGTACGAGGCGGCGACAAACCTGCGGTAGTGCGTCGGCCTCTCCGGAGCAGCAGCAGCAGAGGAGGAAGAGCCTGCCGCCGCCGCCGCCGCTTGCCCGGGGTTGTCGACGGGGACCTCGGTGCAGAAGACCTTGACCGGCTCGAAGGGGGCCGCGGGCAGCGACGCGGGGTCGAGCAGGGCCGGGTCGGGCAGGGAGGAGGGCTCTCCGACTCCCCCGGAAGGGCAGTCGAAGAGCCGGCCCTCGCCGGCCAGGGCCGACGGCGGGCACGGGGAGGCTGGGGTCGAGAGCGCGCCTCCGCTCCCTTCTCCCTCGCCCTGCGCTCCTTCTCGCCCCGCCCGCTTCCTCGCCTCCTCGGCGAACGCGAGCCTGTTGACCGCATCCGCCCAGTCGCAGGCCTCCTGCTGCCTCGAGAACTCGCTGTAGCAGTCGTCGGCCCCTCCCGGGGGCAGCTGCGGCGTCGGACGAGGCCGCGGGTAGGAGGGCAGGCGCCGGGCGTTGCTGCTGTCGCTGACGTTTGGCTGCAGTCCAGGACTCGCCCAGGATTGCTGCTGCTGCTGATACTGCTGCTGCGTCCGGAGCGGCGATGGCGCCGCAAAGGCAGCAGCTCCCGGAGAAGAGGGAGGAGGAGCTGCTTGCGCTTGCAGGTGCTGCTGCTGCTGCCGGTGCTGGGAGGGCTGCGGCGGCGCGGCCGCCCGGACGACCGCCGCCGAGGCGGAAGCGTGAGCCCCGTCTCCAGCAGATCCCGTGGCCCTCGCCGTCCTCGCGGCGTTCATCGCGTTCAGGGCCGCCTTGTATGCCGCAAACGGGTCGAGAGGAGGAGGAGGAGGAGGAGGAGGAGGAGGAGGCGGGGGAGCGGCGGGAGCGGGAGGAGGCGCGCCGGGCGAAGCTGCTCTCACAGCTGCATGTGCTGCTAGGGACGCCTCGGCCTCCGCTGCTGCTGCTGCTGCCGCTGCTGCTGCGGAAAACTCCTTCGGAACGGGAGGAGGGCACTGCGGAGAGGCCGCTGCCGCCGCTGCTGCCGCACGAGGCGCCTGTTTTTTGTTTTGTTTTTACGGAAGAAAAGGCCGAGGTTCGACGAAGCGTGCGCGTCGTGAGGTTTCGTTCGACCAAAAAGCGAATATCGCAATTCGCTCTTTTTCTCATTCCCAATAAACCGACTCACCTGGTCCTCCATTCCTTCGTTCTCCGCACGGGAGCGCAGAGAGCTCGCAACAGTAGGCATCAGTGTCGGTTTGGAGACCAAAAAGAGCGCGAGCTGCGCCTTGTAGGGCCGCGAAGAAGATGAATTGCCGGCGTCAGCGTTCGCTGCTGCCGACGCCGACGCCGAGGCCGAAGCTGATGCAGGCGTCTTTTTCGTCGCCGAAGAAGGCGCTCTCCTCGGTGTCGCTCGCCTCCTGGGGGTAGCCTCCCGTCTCTTCTGCTGCCGTGACTGGGCGGAAGGAGCCGGGGCGGAAGACAGCAGGTGCTGTATGCCGGCGCGAAGTTTTTCGGTTTCGAGAGGAGATTCTTCGGCTTTGTCGTCTCTTCTTCCCTGTTGGTCGTCTTCGCCTCTGTTCTCCTCTTCGCGGAACAAAGGTGGCGGAGAGGAGGAGCGAGAGGGGTCTGCTGCGGCGCTGGCGCTCTGATTACTGTCGTCCCTGGTCGTCGCCACGAGAGGGAAAGGACGCATGCAGAGGAAAAAGAAAGGTTTCGCCTCGTTTTTTTGAAGTTTTGACGAATGGCGGGGCTCAGAAGGGAAAAAAAACCTCGAGCGAAGATTTTGTGCTAATCTCCGTGTACCTCGCACCAGTCTGTTCATCGAGCGAAATGGGCGGCTGCCTCTCCGCGCCGGCGACGAAGACCGACGCCTCGGGGAACGTCGTGCGGTGAGTGTATTTGTGCGCGTGAGAGAAAGAGAGGAGCGAGACGAGATCGCGCTTGAGATAGGCGGAGAGAAAACTTTGACGTCGGTCCCCACCTCTCGACCTTGTCGACCTCTTCCTCTCTCAAAAAAAAAATCAAACTAACCAACAGCCGAAAGCCCTTGACCGCGGCCGAGCAGGCAGAGGCCCAGGACGCGCGGGCGCGAGCAGTGCTGGCGGTAAGCGTGTTTTGAAATGAACACAGAGAGAGAGAGAGAGAGAACGGGCAGAGACCGCGTTTTTCTTTTTCTCACCTCGACCTCGACCTCAACAAACAACAAAACACTTTCTTCTCCCCCTCCAGGCCGAGGCGCGCCAGGCCAAGCACGACGCCTCCCCTTACGGCAAAGCCGTCAAAAAGCAGCAGGCCAGCGAGAGGGCCTCCGCAGCAGCAGCAGCAGCGGGAGGAACAGGGAAGGGAGGTCCCGATGCGAGGGACTGGTTGTCGTGAAAAGAAAAAAAGGTTTTTTGAAAAGTAAAAAAGGGGGAAAATTGCATGAAAAAACAAAAAACAAGAAAAGACTCTCTTTCTTGTCTCTCTCACTCGGGCAGGCAGGCAAGCGGCGCTCTCATCGAGTCTCCTCTCTGTCGCACAGGCGAGAGAGAGCAAGAAAGCAAGCAGGCAAGAAAGAGAAAGAGGAATCATCTTTCTCCTCACTGCCCTCCTCCTCCGTGCTGCTGCGCCGACGCGGCAGCAGCCGCAGCCGCTGCCGCCGCCTGCGACTGATAGTACGCTTGCAGCATCGCAGGGTCCACGGCGACGCCCCCGCCCGCCGCCGCCGCCGCCGCAGCGGCAGCAGCAGCGTTCGCGAGGTCCCCTGCTCCTGCCGCGCCGCCGGGCCAGTAGCTCCCCCCGGCCGCGCCGCCGCCGCCGCCGCCGCCGGCTGCAGAGGGACCCGCCGCCCCGCCCGCCCCTCCGCCGTCGCCGGGACCGGGGCCTGCAGCAGCCCTGTCCTCCCGGGGCACGATGTCGACCAGGAAATCGAACACGTCGGTCCTGGTGATGGCCGCGGCGACGTCGTTCCGCTGCAGCGTCCTCCTCTTGTTCTCCTCGGCGTGCCTCCAGGCGCGCAGCGTCAGCTCGAGAACAAACGTCTCGCAGGCGCGGGCAAAGAGGACGGGGGCCTCGGCGGAGATCATCCGCACGTCCTCGTCGGACTTCATGATCTAAACAGGGGTTTTCGTACGGGGAGGGAGAAAAGGGAGGAAAATAGAGCGCGGGAGAGAGGCGAGTGAGGAAAGAGAAAGAAGGAAAGGGAAAGAGTAAAGAGAGCGACGAACAGACAAAAAGAACCTTCGAACCTTTTTGATCCTCGCCAGCGGCAGCTGGTGGTTCTTGAAGTCCTCCGTGTTGGTCCCCACGCCCTGCACCTCGATCATCTGCGCCTGCCAGAACTCCCGCATCGACTCGTCGGTGGCGTGCTGGTGGATGACGCCGCCGCCAGGCGGCGGCGGGGCCGCGGCGGCGGCGGAGCCCGAGGCGTTGTTCGGGAGCTGGTGCCCTCCGGCGGCGGCATACTGAGCTGCTGCGGCCGCTGCGGCGGCCTGTGCGGCGCCGTAGGGGTAAGATCCCGGTGGGAACATGGCGAGCGCGTCCTGTGTTTTTGATTGTTAGGGGACAGAGAAGAAGAGGAGGGGTTGAGGTCGAAGAAAGAGAGCGACGACGGAGACCAAATTCGTCGGCTTGGTTGCCGTTGGCTCGTCTGCTTCTCGACAGCATTGCGGCCCTCTCCTGCTTGGTGCTTTGCGCCTGCGACACGCCAGAATACGCCCGATGCGACTTCCGGGCGCGGCTTTGCGAGAAGACGGGCAAAAGGGGTCACGGAGACGAGGGAAAAGGGGCGAGGAGCAATCGTTGGTTTATTTTCTCGACGACAACGCAATTGGATTTTGCCACTGCGTCTCTTTTCTTACTCGTTCTGAACATCATCCAGACGGACTGCTCTCCTCATCTCCACGCCTCTGCCAAGGCGCTGAACCGAAGATCACAAGGGTGCAAATGCAGATGAACTGAGGGCGGAAACAGAGCCAAGACCGCGAGGAAAGAAGGCTTGGTTTTCACTCGCCGCTTTCGCTTGCTTTCCTTGCTTTCACTTTCTCCCTCGCTTCAGCTTTCCGTCAACGCACCTGCAGGTGCTGCCCTCCGTTGGGGTCGCCGGACATCGCGTCTTCACGCAGGTGAGCCCGGATCGAGAAAAAAGATGGTCGAGAAAGGGAGAGAACTAGGTCGAGATTCACGTTTTTTGATGAGAAGTGTAAATTGTTGAATAGTGAAGAGAGCCAAGGCGGAAAAAGAGAAAAAAAGCCGGGGGACGTGTTTACAAGACTCATTATCGTTCCTCTAAAGTAAAAGATGGGGGGACAAGTGCTGGATCGGCGCGCGTCAGAATAGTAGAAGTAACAGTGATGAGGTCGGGGGACGGAGGGGGGAGGGTGGGGGGCAGAAGAGGGACCAAAAAAATTCTTGGGGTCGAGGAAAAACAAAACAGAAACAAACAGAAAAATCACTCGAAAAACGCCAGCGAGTTGGGCACTCCAGTCCCTGCCCTTCCTCGAGGCGGTGTGGGGGGCCTCTCCTCGTTGATAGACGCCATCCAGGTGTCGAGCACGGAGAAGTTGCCGCCTCCAGCACCTCCTGCGGAACCCGAAGCGCCTCCGTCGAGCCCTTCTTCGTGAATGACGCCCCCCTCTACGGAGCCCTCGCCTCCCGCCAACGAGCCCGACCTCTTGGGAGAAGTCGGCGTAGGGGGCAAAGGGTGGATCAGCTTCGGAACCATGACGAGATCGCGGCCGAGGACGAGGATAGCGCCTGTTTTTGGTCGTTTTTTTCGCGTTTTTTACGGAAAAAATGAGCCGAGACGACGCCGGAGGTTGCGATTACCCCATTTCAGAGTCCATTGGATGCGCCAAGTCTGTGGACATCGGTTGAGTGCCGCTTCAAAGCATGGACGCGAGCGCAAGGGATCGAAAATGCCCGAAAAGCGCGAAAATTTGCCAAAAAACACAGTTTTTTGCTCTCTTTCGTGACTTTGACGCGCTTTCTGGCCGCCCTGCGCTGGTTAATGGTCTTTTGATGTGCACGCGTGTTGGGCGATCGAAGGGCTATCGATTGAGCATAGCAGCGAGGCAAAATAGAGGCGTTTCGCGTTTTTTTCGACCTCGAGAACGCTCAAGTTTGGGCTCTCAAAGCCCTCAGGTCTCGGCCGGCAGCGGCCGACGGCGACACACGAGTTGCTTTTGGAGACCCGAAAATTCGAGTCGCGCTTTTGCTTCAAAACCACTTTGAATGCACTCTTGAGAGAGTGCTGAACGCTCTTTGGGGTGTGGCAGAGCTTGGAACGGAGCGCCAGCGGCGAAAAAGAGCAAGCACGGATTTTTGGTGTTGTCGTTGACGCCCAACTCGACCCCCTCTCTGAAAAAAAAATCAACTCTTCCTCTTCCTTACCTGCGTTGTTGGCGGTCCCGCAGTAGTTTGTCGCAGAGAACAGCGTGATCAGATGTCCCTGCGCGAACCTCTCGAAGCCATCCATGACGCACTCGTGCGCGCGGACGATCATCTGGAGCTCGTTCTCTTTGCAAAACTCGATGACTCGGTCGGGCCCGAAAGTGACGAGCCCGGGGCCCCGAGGAGAGGGCTGCACGCCCTCGACGGCGTCGTTGGTCGTCGGGTCGGACCAGAGCAGGTCCATGAGCACGAGGCCGCCGTCCTCCATCTTCAAGGGCCGCTGGAGCTCGGCGATCTGCTCAATCCTGCTGATGGACCTGCCGATGCCTCCGTGCATGCACAGGATGCGGTCCTCGATGAGCGCGGCCAGAGGGAGGTAGTTGAAGAGCGCGTTGAGCCGCGTCCAGGCCCAGACGCCGTGCGGGTCGCCCAGGCGCTCGATGCACTCGAGGCGGAAGCCGAAGAGGGCGTTGATGTCGGCGGCCTGGAGAGGTTGAGAAGAGCAAAAGGGGTGAGAGAGAGAGAGAGAGAGGAGCTTGACAAAGAAGAGGTCGACGCGCCTCGAGTTGCTCCGCCGGGACAAAAAAATCGACCAGAGGGGTCCCTCGCGTTCCGCTTTCTTCTCCCCTTCTCCTCTCTCTACCAAGCGAACCAATCGACGAAATACCCACCTCGTGGTTGCCTCGGATCAGGTGCACCGCGGAGGGGTGCTCGATCTTGAGCGCGAGCAGCAGGCAGATGGTCTCGAGCGAGTGCGAGCCGCGGTCGACGTAGTCGCCGAGGAAAAGATAGTCGATGTACGTGATGTCCCCGGCAGTGCTCGGCGTGCCGTACTCTTCGAAAAGGCGCATCAGGTCGCCAAACTGCCCGTGCAAGTCCCCGAAGATCTTCACCGGGGCTAACGGACGAACGGGGACAGGAGTTGAGCGTTTTTGGGAGTTTTGAGAATGCGGAGAAGTGAGCTTGAGGTTGGATTGAGAGGACACAACAGAGAGCTCTCGATGTAAACAATTGCGCCGCATTCCGAAAAACATAACAAACTGCGGGGAAAGAGAAAACGAGCACCGCACGACCGTGAGCCGCACTTTCGCCGCACCACCTCAGAAAACCGAAACGCTCACCTTGCAACTGCAACACGCTCGGTTCCTCTCGAAAAATCGACTCTGCGGTGTCGCACAGCTGGTTGATCTGTTCGGCGGAGAGCAGAAAGGAACGGTCCTCGGATGGCTTCCAAGTCCGCGGGTGGAGGAGTTCGCGGAGGACGAGCTGCGTGTTTTTGGATGTTGCAGTCATTGTGAGCGATTGTACATGCGACGCATGCGTTCTTGAGATACTATTAACGTGCGCAGCACACAAGTGCGGCGAAACAAGGACCGCGAACTCACCTTTGAGACGCAGGGCTCGTTGCTGTTGCGCTCAAACATCGGCGACGGGAGGGCTTTGCTGATGCTGTCCGTGCCCATACTGACGCGGCGGCTCTCATTCTCGAACTGGTCGATAGAGAGCTGGCGGACCATGCCACGGAGCGAGCCTGATGCGTATAAATAAAATTTCGCCGCAAAGAGATTTGAAAAGGTGAGCTTTTCGGTCGAGCGATTCGCCGCAGTGCTTGTTTTGCTTTCCTGGTGCGTCGCAAGAGCCGGAAAATGCTATTCTGCACTTCTTCGCACCTGTAGCCTCCTGCGCGACGACAACGGCGCGGTGGTAGAGCCTGACGTCCGGCGTGATGGGCGTGCGCTGTGCGCTTCCGGAGCGGCGTTGCGCCAGAGACAAAACGTAGGGGGACTCAGAATCCTCGCTGAACACGTCCCCGCGCTGGAACCTAGAACGAATTCGATTTGATGTATTTTTCGAGATCATGCGGCGATTCTTTTTGAGTGAGAGCAATTTGTTTCTCGCACTTCAACTCACGCACTCACGCACTCTTCAACTCCACCCAAACACTCCAAAAGTCTCCTGTCGCGCTCCCTTCTTTCCGGAATACTTACCGAGCTGCAGCCCCTGCGATCGCACCGCCAGCAGCAGCAGCAGCAGCAGGATTGGACGCGCCCAAGTCCTCGTCGAGGCAGCGCAAGTCGTCGATGGTGCCGACGCGCCGCACGCTGAGCGCCGCGGCAGCCTCCTCGGCTGCTGCTTCCGCCAACATCGCCGCTGCCCCGACCGACCCGCGAAATGTCTCGAGCCACTCCCTCCTGTGCGTGTGGGTTTATTTTGAAGCGGAGGTCGATGGTCGATTTCTTGGGGGTGAGCAAAGAGGATGGTGGAGAGTTATTTTTTCCCCCCACTGGAGGCAAGTCAACGAAGCATCTTTGTCGCTTCTTCACCTCCCATTTCACTCAACCCCAAGCCCTCCCCTCGCGCGACATCGACTCAGCACATCATAAGGAGCAGCTTGTGGGCATCAGACGTGGAAAAGGGCGACTCGAATTTTCGGGTCTCCAAAAGCAACTCTGTCGCCGCCGCGCTGCCAGCAGAGACGGGTCTCTGCTGGAGGGCTCGGGTTTTGAGAGCCCAAACTTGAGCGTTCTCGAGGTCGAAAAAACGCAAGACGCCTCTAGTTTGCCTCGCCGCTATGCTCAATCGATAGCCCTACGATCGCCCAACACGCGCGCGCAAAGGAGAGAGACCGAAAACCAGCGCAGGGCCGCCAGAAAGCGCGTCAAAGTCGCGAAAGAGAGCAAAAAACTGTGTTTTTTGGCAAAATTTCGCGCTTTTCGGGCATTTCCGATCCTTTCCGCTCGCTGTCACGCTCTTTCGCGGCGCTTACGATGCCCATAGACTTGGCGCATCCAATGCAGTCCTAAATGAGAACAACACAAGCGCGTGAGGTCGTCTAAAGAGCCTAAAGCGCGGTTTTGGACCCGTTTTTGATGGTTCCCGGCTTCTTCGACCTTTGCTGCTCGTTTTCAACGCTTCAAAAGGGCACGACAAGTAAGCGCAGAGCGCAACACATCGAACGCAGCGCGTCGAACCGGAATTGCGCAAGGAGAAGGCGTCGAACGCTCGCGAAAGTTGCCGTCGAAAGTCCATTTCGAAAAAAAAGTCCATTTTTGGAAGGAAAGGCCTCTTCTTCACTCGGTCGCTCTCGAAAACAAAAAAACAAAACTCACCAAGCAGGAGACCGCGGGTCGTAGATAGACAGCTCCCCTCCCGTAGAGTCGTCGGAGAGCAAAAAGTCGTCCAGGAGCGTCGAGCCGCGGAGGCCGCCGTAGGTGAAGACAAAGGGCCCCACAGACGCGACGGCGTGCCTGCAGCGCCTGCCGCCCGCGGCGAGCGCCCCCGGCGGCGCGTTTTCGGTGTCGGCGGCTGCTGCTCCTTGTGCGGTTTCCTTGTCTTCCTCCTTCTTGACGTCCATCGCCTTATCGTCGCCGCCGGTCGTGCTCGCGTCCTTGCCGTTTTCGTCAGAGGCAGCAGCAGCGTCGCCGCCTTCCCCCCTTTCCTCTTCTTCGGGCACGCACCAGACGCCGGCCGCAGTGTCGAGCACGGCGACAGCGGTGCCGTCGTCGACGAGCTTCCCTCCACCAACAGCCCCACCAGAGACGTGAAGCCGCGCTCCGACAAACACCGCACCGTGCTGGTACCTCGCGCCTGGCATCGTTCCGGGCGCGGCAGCCCACTCCCACCTCCCGTCGCGGTGTCTCGCGAGGCCAAAGGCGTCGTCGAGAGGCGCGCCGTCAGCGCCCCGACCACCGCAGAGCAGCAGGAGGCCATCGGAGCGCGCGGCCGCCGAGGCGTACATCCTCGGGGCCGGGTAGTCGGGGGTCGCAGTGGTAGCAGCAGCAGAAGAGGAAGCTGCGCCGCCGCCCTGGCTTTTCTCCTCCTCGGTTTTGACAGCGGCAGCGGCGGCGGCGGCACTCGGGGTCCCGTCGATCCGGCGCCACTGGTAGGGCTTGTCGCTGGTGTCGAGCGCCCACGCGTCGGCGAGCGTCTGCCTCCCGTCGTTGCCCCCGGCCGCCACGAGGAAGCGGTTGGCGACCAGGGAGAGCGTATGCGCGTAGCGCGCGCTGGGGCCCGGACCGGAGACCATCACCCTGTGCCAGCGCGGGCGGTCCGGCTCCGTAAAGTCCAGGACGTGCAGGTCCTCTGACGCGAGCCCCGCCGGCCCGATGCCGCCCTGGACGACGACCATCGAGCCGACCGCGGCGGCGGCGTGCGCGGCCCGGGGCGAGGGGTGCTCTCCCAAGGGAGTGGCTTTCTGCCATCTCCCCGATCGGACGTCGAGGATGTGGACGTCGGACGTCGCCCCGGCGAGGCGGATTCCTGTTTTTGTAGATGTGGGTGTGGTGTGTTTGTGTGGGGGTGGAAAATGAGCAGAGGCTTGTTTGCCGCTGCTCATTTTCAACAAAATCGTGGCAGGTTTGAACGCTCCTTACTACTACTGCTTCCTTACCTGATCCAGCAGCTGCAGCAGCAGGGGAAGGTCCCGGAGATGCCGGGGGTGCTCCGTCACCTCTCGCCGTGCCCTCGAGGGCGGTGGCGCCACCTGTTTTGATTTTGGTGAAAAGGAAAAAGAAAAAGGAAGAAGAAGAGGTTGAGAGACTGCTGACGACGCGTTTTTTTTCCGTTTTCGTCGGCGGCCCCCCCTCCCTCCCCAAGCAAAGCAGCAGCAGCAGCATCGAAGCAGCAACAAGTCGAGCCTTTTCGCGCTCTACTCCGCCTTTCGCTGCTTCGTGTGCTTCCGGGTGAGTCTCGATAGCACAAAGGCGGCGTCGGATCAAGTTTGCCGCACGCGGATAAGGCGAGAGAGGCCGTCGAAAAGGGCCAAGGGAGTCGAGCGTCGGCGATCCCATCTAAAAAAAGTCTGATCGCTCTCTTCTTTTCCTCTTCTCTCGTACCGAACAGCACGAGCCTGGCGGAAGCCAGATTCCCATCGGGGCCGGTGATCGACGTCAGCGTGTGCCCACAACGAGGGCCAGGGGCGTCTCCCAGGCAGGGGAAGTGCCGCGGGCGAGGGACCGGGGCCGGCGGCGTCGATGCATCGACGTCGGTGACATCGCCTTGAGCTGCTGCTGCTGTTGCTGGTCCCGCTGTCGCCGCCACCACGTTCATGACGCCTCCCTCTTCGCTGCTTGCTAGATCAGAAACGGAAGAAGCGCACGCGGATCTGAATCTCGTGTCGAGAGAGAGAGAGGCAAAGCTACGGCCCGCGAGAGAAGCGTGTGCCGAGTTTTTTTTGAAACAACAAGCGAGAGGAGAAAAAAGCGAGAGTGATGGTCGAAGGGGCCTTGGAACGTTTCGTTGAGCACTAGTCATCGGCTTTTGGAAAGAAAAGAAGATCGGCCATGAGCACGCCGATGAACGAGCCCCTGCTGGGCGGCAGCGGCAACGGCGGCGGCTCGGGCTCCCAGACCCCGACGGGCACGTCCCAGGGCCATTTCTCTCCCGGAACGCTCACGCGCACGTCTTCATGGGGGGGAGGAGCCCTGCCGGGCGGCGACGATGCTGGAGCACCACCTTCCGCAGTCGGCTTCAACGGCGGCAGCGCCGGGGGAACCGGCCCTGGCTACTACACCAGGCTCGAGAGCCTCGCAAGGCGCAAGCCAGGCCAGCCCGTGCGCGAATCGGCGAGGGCTCGGTGCGTGTTTTCCCCTTCAAAAGCTGAGTTTGATTCGGCGATCGACGAGGGGCAATCCTCGCCGAAATCAGCAGCGACGACCAGGAGAGAGAAGGAAAAAAAACTCACTTTTCGACACCTTGACTCTTTCAAACCAACGCACCAGCCGAACCACGTGGACCGTCATCGACGCCACGGGCCGGAGAACCTCGGTCATCTCCGACAAGCGAGGGATCATCCAGCGCTTCAAGCTGGGGATCCCGATCCGAGACATGCGGCTCATGGACGCCTCTGGTGCCCTGCTCGCCGCCGCCGCGGCCGCGGGGGGCGCCCCGGCGCCGGCCGCCGGCGCCGCTCCCTTGACGCCCGACGCCGCCGTGATCGTGGTCCGAGACAACGCCATCCTGGTCCGGATGGAGCACGTGCGGGCCATCATCACGGCCAACGTCGTCCTGATCCCTTCTCCGGAGACTCTGGCGACAGGAGCGGCAGCAGGTCTGCCGCTCTCGGCAGAGGCCGCGGCGGCCGACGCGGCAGCTGCGAGGTTTGTGGCCGCCCTGCGGGACGCGATCGTCGAGGCCGCGGCGGAGGCGAGGGCGCACGCGGCGAGGTACATGAACGGATCGAACTCCGGAGGGGGGTTAGGGGCGTTTCATGCTGCTGCAAGGCAGGCGGGACCGACCTCTCCGACGCAGCAGCAGCAGCAGCAGCAGCAGCAGCAAGCCTCGTCGTCTTCGGCGTCGGCGTCGACGTCGCCGTCGCACTCGAACGCGGCAGGAACAGCAGGAACAGCAGGAACAGCAGGGGGGCTGCCCCCTCCACACCCGCCCCCAAACCATCTCCCGGCCCCTGGCAGCATCGCCGACTCGGAGAACGAGCACGAGGTCGCGCCTTTACCCTTCGAGCTCGCCGTGCTCGAGGCGGCCCTGCGGGAAACGACGACCAACCAGGCGCGGATGGTCGCAGAGCTCGAGGCGGTGCTGTCCCCGGCGCTCGACACGCTGACGAAGACCGTGTCCCAGCCGGCGCTGGAGCGCGTCCGCAAGCTGAAGACGAGGCACCAGAGGCTGCTGACGCGGGTGCAGTCGGTGCGCGAGGAGCTGCAGCGGTTCCTGGACGACGACGAGGACATGTTCCGGATGTGCCTGACGCGCAAGCTCGAGCTTGAGGAGGAGAGGGAGCGGGCTTGTTCTGCCGCTGCGGCCGCTGCTGCCGCAGTGGAGAGCGGTGCGGACGCAGGAAGAGGAAATAGCGGGTTCCCTCATGCTGGCGGGCCGGCTTCTGCTCCTCGTCCTCCTTTGACGGCCGCGATCGCCGTTGCTGCGCCGCGGCCCGGCGGAGCGGCGTCGGCGGCGTCGGCGGCGCAGGTCCCGCAGTCCCTCTTCGTCGGCACCCCGGGCACGGGCTTTGCGTTCACGAGGAGACCCTCGGTGGCCTTTGCCCGCCCGGCCTTTTCCTCGATCTCGTCCCTGACGAGCACCGGGGCGTTTCCGCAGCCGCTCTCTGCCGAGCAGGCGGCGGCGGCCGAGGCCGCCGCTGCCGCCGCCGCGGCCGAGGAAGAAGAGAACTCCGAGGCCCTGGAGACGGTCGAGAACCTGCTCGAGTCCTACTTCATGACGGTCGATGGCGCCTACGACAGGCTCGTGGCCCTGGACGAGTTCGTCGAGGACACGGAGGAGTACATCAACATCGAGCTCGACTCGGCGAGGAACAGGCTGATCAGGCTCGACATCGTCATCACGGCCGGGTCGTTCGCCGTCGCGATCTTCTCGCTGGTCGCTGGTGTGCTGGGAGAGAACGTCGACATCCCGAAGAGGATCGTGGATGCGGGCTTCGGCCTCGTCAACCTTGTGACGACGCTGTTTGCCGTTTCGGCGTTCGTAGGGGTTATGGCGTACATCCGGTGCGTTGACTGATTTTCTTTAAGTTTTTTCCCTTCATTGTCGTTTTCGGGTTTCTTCGAGGGAAGAAAAACGTGAAGAAGAGGGGGAAAAACTAAAATCACTCCTCTCTAATTTTTCAAGTTTTTTCACTCACTCACTCTCTCTCTCTCTCTCTCTCTCTCTCTCTCTCTCTCTCTCTCTCTGTCTGTCTATCTGTCTGTCTTTTCTCTTTCTCGCCGCACAAACGAAAACAACAGGTACCGGAGGCTGTTTTGAAAATAATAATAGTAATACAGAGCGAGATCGTTTTTTCTTTTTACGT
>Ga0210003_1001956_pt1 | contig 17701 bp, 14 predicted proteins | sample LantaG_FD_182804 | JGI IMG/M metagenome (GOLD analysis project Ga0210003, IMG submission 182804) | Deep subsurface microbial communities from Baltic Sea to uncover new lineages of life (NeLLi) - Landsort_02402 metaG (SPAdes) (version 2) | ecosystem: Environmental > Aquatic > Marine > Oceanic >...
AACCCGTAATACCCAGCGTCAAAAAAGCCGCAACCGTCGCCACGTGGCAAAACCGTTCCCACAACGTGAACCGCTGAACCGTACGCGTCGTATCGCCCGGACCCAAACGCTTGGGACCAAACAAAACCAAATGGACCAAAGGCGCCAACAGCGCCGCTCCAATTCCTACAATCGCTATAATTCGAAACATCTCGATCCGTCCACCTCGTCCACTCAGTCCACTACATTAACTCTTCTCTTCCGATCCCGCCGGAACCAGCAATCTCAAAAAACTTTCCAATCCGCTAAACCCAAAATGCAACACGGCCGCCGCCAACACGCACGCCAGCAATAAGCCGCCCACCACCAGAACTGGCTGGGCAAGCGCCACCACCTCCAGCGCCTTCAGCAACCCACGATCCAACGTCTCCAATTCATACATCGCCGAAACCGCCGGAACCCCAGTCGAAAGCGGGCCCGCCGCGTCAACCGCCGCATAGAAGAAGCCCGCTTTATTTGAATGGCAATCCGTACAACCGCCCGCGCCCAACGACTGAGACGCTGGCCGTACATCATGGCCAAGAGGCCAACTATACGGCGCGGCCGCCGCGTGCTCCGAAGCAACAAGATCGCCTCCGCCGTCCGCCGCACGGTACACCTTGCCACCCGAGACATAGACCGGCGTACCTTCGATATCGCCCGCCGCCGCCAGATCCGCCAACGCCTGGGCGATCTGATCTTTCCTCAAAGGCACTATTTCCGGCGCCTCAGCCAACTCCGGTTCCTCGACAGGCGCCGCCTCCAGTTCCGTACTATCCGTCGCCGTATCCTCGGCCGCTACGTCCTCGGTCGCCGTATCCGCGCCAGCCGTTTCAGCGTTCTCCGCGGCTTCCAGCGCTGCCGCTTCCGCCGCTTCTTCCGCGGCTTCCAGCGCCGCCGCTTCCGCCGCAGCCTTTTCAGCTTCCTCGGCCGCTTTTGCTGCCGCCTCGGTTTGGCGAATTCCATTCACTACAAGCGCGACCTGCTCAAGCGGCAGCGGCTTCACGGTTTCCCCTTCCAAAGTACCCCAAAACGCCGGCCACATCATCTGGTACGGCGCGATCTTCCCATCATCCTGTTTCACAAAAACGGGCGACATAATATACGGCAATTCCGTATCCCACTGCGCCTTCCCATGAATCCCCAGCCGGTTCGCCCGCGCCGTACGGACCCGCCCCGCCTTGTCCGCCTTCGGCAGCATCCCCGAGTGACACGCCGTACACGTCAGGTTCTCAAGATGAACCGCCGGAAGTCCCCGGTGCAACGGACGCGGCGCGCCCAGACGCCCACCCATCGTATCAAGGCCATCGGCGCACGCCTCGCCCAAGTGGCAGCCCTGGCACGTCAGCGCCACGACCTTCGGATCCGTACTCTCGCCTTCATAGCCCCGCACAATAGAATGGTCCAGCCCGTTTCGGTGGCAATCGGTACACAACAACCCGGCCGCAATATGCACGTCCCCATCCTCTTTCCAGAGTCCCTCGACATCCGCGTCCGCCGACACCGTTGAATGGCAGAAATAACACCGGTTCACCGGCGCGTCCCGCGTCACATCGAAAAAAACACACATCTTTCCGTCGAAAAGGGTCGCGTCATAGTCCACTTCCGGCACCGCCGCCCACGAACTATCCGGATTCGGACCGTCATAATAGTCCCATGTGTCCCGCAATCGCGAAGCCACATTGTCCACAATACCCAAACCGCTCGCCGCCGTCGCTGCCCATCGGAAATTCTCGCGCCCAATCTGGAACGCCCACTCGCTCTGGTTCTGTTTCGTATACGTGCTATGACACGTCAGACAGTTGATTTCGAGCCGCCCCGAAACCTCCCAACGGGCCTTCGGATCGGGGATCGCCTCCTCTTTCTCGCCCATATCGCCGCCCGGCATATGCCGCGCAAAGCGCTTCGTGAACTCCCACGGCGTAAGCCCCGCCTCCTCCGGATTCCACGTGCCCGGCCACCCGCGGTACGACAGCGGGAGCTGCGTACCCGTACTCTCATCGACAAGCACCCACGGCTCACCCGGACGGCCCGGCGCTGTAATATCCAATGACGAATTGAAGTGCCACCCCATCCCAATCTTCTCATAGTCGTGGCAATCGCCGCACGTCATACGCGGCGAAAAAGGGTCGGGCCGCGTGAAGTTATGCTGAATTTTCTCGCCAAATTCATTATAAAGCGGCGTCGTGTGGACCGCGCGCGTCCGGCTGCCATCCACATGCGTCGGCTTCTTAGGCGCGGCACCCGCCGAAAACACAACCGCGCACGCCGCCATAACTACGATAAGGGCCTTGCCCTTCCCTGCACTCATACGAACTGTAATCCTTATCCGTCCACCTAGTCCACTTCGTCCACCCAGTCCACAATGACGCTTCGACGTCCGCAATCCTGGCGTCCTCAAACGACAAACTCCTCCGGCGCAAACTCAAGCATCGTACGCGCCTCGACGGCCTCGTTCACCCGCAGCACCGCCACCGCCGTTTCGTATCCCATTTCCGCCGGACAATTCAACGGCGTACCCACGCGAATCGCGTCAAAGAAATTCTCGAGGTGCGGCTGATGCGCCAGCTTCGTCAACTCAACCGGGATTTCCCACGCCAACGGCTTCGGTGAAACCCGGACATCCAGCACCACATCCTTCGTCTTCGTGGCCACCGGCTCATCCTCCGGCGGCGGCAACAACAGCCCCGAATCCGCATACGGCATCCAGTCCGGGGCCAGCGCCTCGCGATAAAACTCATTGCCTTGTTGAGGCACCTCGGAAATCTTAAGCGCACCGTCTTCCCCCATGAAAAGCTCGTGGAATCCACCGTAACTCGTCGTGGTGAGAACCTGGTAGTAGGCTCTTGAGATACCCGCCTCGTTTTCATATTCATAAATCGCCATCACATTGTCATACCATTCGTGATGAGGATAGAAATCGATGCCGCCACCCGCTATCACCGACTTCGGCATCACCCCGAACACCCAGCTAAAGATGTCGATCTGGTGCGAGCCCAAGTCCACGATCGGACCGCCGCCGTACTTCTTATACCAGCGCCAGTTCCGGAAATGCTGCATCGAATCATACCCGTATTTCGCCAGTTTCGCCGCGGGAATCTCCAACTTCTTGGCCCAGCCAAGGTCATCGCTCTTCGCCCGGTTCCACTGCGCATTGGCCTGCGTTACCCGGCCCACCAGACGGTTCTCGAGGATCATGCGATTGATCGCGTGATGGTAGCGAGGATTACTCCGCCGCTGATGCCCAATCTGCAGCAACCGGCCCGTCTCGCGCGAGGTCAGCACCATCTCACGCGCCAGCGCCAAGTTGTTCGACATCTCTTTCTCACAGTACACATCCAGACCCGCCTTCATACACGCAATCGCATGTTCCGCATGCATGAAATCCGGCGTCGCGATCACCACCGCATCCAGATCCGGCTCGTTGGCCAGCAGATCCTGGTAATCCTCGTAAGCATTTACGTCATGTTTGTACGCTTTCAGCATCCCCTTTCCGCGTTTCAGGCTATAGTCCCAAATGTCGCACACCGCCTTGAAACGAATCCCCGGAATCCGCAACATCGCGTCCATCAGCACCATACCCTCAGCCCCCAAACCGATCAACGCAATATTCAGATCGCTCGTAGGGGATAACTGTCTCCGGACACGAGGGGCCGCCGCCGGTGCTGTTGCCGCCGCCGGTACGGTCGTAGCCGCCGTGGCCGCGCTGGCTTCCGCCGTGGCCGGCGCCGCTTCAGTCGCCGCCGCTTCCGCGGGCGCTGCACCCGCTTCCTGGCCAAAACCCTTCCGGGCAAGGATCAGCCCCGCGCTAATCGACGCCGTCGAAGCCAAAAACTTCCGACGCGACGTCCGCGAAGGCCCTACGCTCTCTTTCTTATCACTACTCCGCATACTCTCTCCGTCCTCTTCGTCCACCCAGTCCACGATGACGATCTCCACTCAGGCGGGGACACCCGCCGGCCTATAATCTTATGTTTGGGCAAAAAACACCCTCAAACCGTTCAGATTATCAATCGGGCCGAGACTATACCTCAAAAGGCCCTACAATATCCATTAAGAATCTCAAATCCTCAAATCTCAAATCTCAAATCTCAAATTTCAGATCTCAGATCTCAGATCTCAAATTCCTAATTCCTAATTCTTAATTCCTAATTCCTTCGCCGTTTTATCGAAGAAGGCCACGCATTCGACCATATCCGGCACCGAATTTTCCCAGTTGTGTTCATACTCTATAGAGAAAACGCCCTTGAACCCCTGTCTGTGGACTTCACCGAGCAACGCCTTCATATCCGCCGCGCCCGTACCCCAAGGCACATCATGCGCGGAACGTTCGCCGAACTCATTCAGATCTTTCATGTGAAACGAAACAAGCCGCCCCTCAAGCTTCTTCAGCGCCTCGATCGGGTCCACGCCCGACCGCATCCAGTGGCCCGTGTCCGCGCACGCACCGATACGCTTGCTGTGCCCCTCGCACGCCGCGATCACCACGTCCGGATTCCAATACTTAGACGGCTTCGGATGGTTATGGATCGCCACATTGATCCCGTATTCCTCGGTCAATTTGTCGAGCAAATCGAACGCATCCTTCGGCGGCTCAGAAACGATCGTCTCGATCCCCATCTTCTTCGCAAAATCAAAAACCTTACGGCTCTCGGCTTCATCTTTTGACAAACCGACCACGCCATAATTCACCATCTTCACATCAGACGCATCCAGCTTCGCCTTGACCTCCGCCATCGTCTCATCCGACATGTTGTGGTCAACCTTCACATCCGGTTTCTCTGGGCTCAACGCCTGCCCCGGATACGCCTCGATCCACTTCAGCCCCAGCGAAGCATTCTTGTCCACAGCCTCAAAAAAACTAAACCGGTTGAAACTGTACGCCTGGCATCCCAGCCGCCACCCAATCTTCTCCGCGTTCGGACATCCCGCCCCGGCCTGATCCGCCGCCCAGCACGTCCCAACCGCCAAAACACCCATAACCACAACCAACACCAACATACACATTGTCTTTTTCATTTTCCTATTCCTCTTCTTTCAGCCCATACCTGGGAACGCCGAACACCAGCTCGGCATTTTTCTACCCAATACAGACGACGTTTCCACGTTCCATATTCAACACAAAAAGGTACACCTTTCTCTCAGTTCCCCCCTTTCAACATCCCATTCCTCCCATAATTCTCATAACTCCCATAACTCTCATCAACCCAACCGCCACGGAGCCCGCATCGGACGCTCGCACATCTTATTCGCCTCATCATCATTCACAATACACGACCGCACCGGATCCCACTCAAGCTTCCGTCCCGTCAACATCGCAATGTTCGCCAAATGGCACATATCCGCCGTCCGGATCCCGACCTCGACCGGCGCCATCGGCAAGCCCCGCGTCCGCACGGCCCTCAAGAAATCCTCGTGATGCCCGGGACTTCGCCCAAGATGAATCTCATTCGGACCAATGACCTCCTGCAACAGCGACGGCGGGTCCGCCTCGAGATCGCCGCCGTGGATATGCACAAACACCCACCCGTCGGTCCCGATAAACTTCAGACCCCGCGGCTCTTCGCTCGTGCAGATCATCTTGACCCCATTTGCATAAGTGAAATTAAACCAATAGCTCGTGGCGCAGTCGTACAGTCCGTCCCGCACGAAATCCCCGCCGCCCTCGATTTCGATCGGGCCCGTGTCATCCGTGTTGTTGCCCAACTGGCCGATATCAATGACATGCGCGCCCCGATCCGTCACCTCACCACCCGAATACTCCAGAATGTAACGGAACCAGAAATGACACCGCCGCTCCGTATACGGTTCCCACGGCGTCGGCCCGAGCCACATATCATAATCAAATCCCTCCGGCACCGGCATCGGCGTCGACGGCGTGTTCAGATCCCGGTTGTCCCACGGCAGGTTCACGCGGATCGTCTGCAACTTTCCAATGCGCTCGTTCCGCACCAACTCGCACGCAAAACGTGCGTTGTGACGCGACCGTTCATGGCTGCCCGTTTGCAACACCCGGCCATACCGGTTTACCGCGTCGCGCACATAACGGCCCTCCGCGATCGTATTCACCAGCGGCTTCTCGCAATACATGTCCTTCCCCGCCTTCGCCGCCGCGATACAAATCAAGCCATGCCAGAAATCCGGCGTCCCGATACACACTGCATCAATATCGTCCCGCGCCAGCAACTCCCGGAAATCGTTGTACACCGCACAGCCCGAGTCGTCGTAATGATCGTCCACCATCTTCTTGGCCCGGTCCACGTGGCCCTTATCCACATCACACGCCGCCACCATCTGCGACCCACGGTTCCGCGTAAACTGCATCATGTTGCCGCTACCCTGGCCGCCCGTCCCAATAGCGCCCATCACGATCCGGTTGCTCGGCGCCACCGCGCCATCCTTGCCCAGCGCGCTCGACGGAATAATGTACGGAAACGCAACAGCACCAGCCGCCGCCGCACCCGACTTCCTCAAAAAATCACGCCTAGTAATACTCTTCTTACGCATAATCCCTTCCTCTATCGCCCCACCCCAAGGGTGAAGCTCATCAAAGTCCCATTCATCCCATAACTCCCATCATTCCCATTCTCAAATCTCAAATCTGAGATCTCAAATCTCAATCCCCCAAGGCGCACGCATCGCCCGCGACAACATCCCATTCGCCTCCGCATCATCCACAAACAATTCCCGAGCCGGGTTCCACCGCAGTTTCCGTCCCAGCCGCATCGCGATATTCCCGATATGGCAAATCGTTGCCGAACGGTGCCCGACCTCCGCCGGCGTGATCGTCTCCGCCCGGCTCTTCACACAATCCAAAAAATTCCGCTGATGATTCTTGCTATCATACAAGTGAATCTCGTCCGGTCCAATCACACTGCCCAACAGCGACTTCGGTTCCGCGTCGATATCGCTACGCGTGTACACCCAGCCATCCGTTCCTTCAAACCGCACCCCCGTTCCCTGCGGATTCGGGTCCGTCGAACAGATCAACTCGACGCCGTTGGCGTAACGGTAACGCAACTTGAACGTCGTCGCCACGTCGTACAGCCCCTCCCGAGGAAACACGCCTTCCCCCTCCACCTCGACCGGCCCAGTACGTTGCGTCCCATTACCCCACTGCGCGATGTCATTGTCATGCGCGCCCAGATCCGTCATTGTCCCCCCCGCATAATCCGAGATATACCGGAACGTGCGGTGGCATCGCTTCTCCGTATACGGCGCCCACGGCGACGGACCCAGCCACATCTCATAATCCAGGTTTTCCGGCACCGGCATCGCCACCTGCGGTTCGATCGAAGGCGCCGCCGGAAGAAACGTCCGGATCCGCTCGAGTTTCCCAATCCGCCCATTGCGCACCAATTCGCACGCATAACGAACCTTGGGCAGCGACCGTAACTGCGTCCCGATCTGAAATACCCGGCCATAGCGCCAAATCGTATCGCACAACGCACGACCTTCCGCAATCGTCTTCGAGATCGGTTTCTCGCAATAGATATCCTTCCCCGCCTTAGCCGCCGCCATCGAGATCAAGACATGCCAATGGTCCGGCGTCCCGATCATCACTGCGTCAATATCATCACGATCAAGCACCTCACGGAAATCGCCATAGGCGTCACAGCCCGTGTACGTACCCGCCGCACGCTGCGCCGCGTAATGGTTCTCCACAAGAGCCTTCGCCCGCTCAAGATGCACCCTATCCACATCACAAACCGCCACGACGTGCACATCGGCGTTCGCCAGAAAAGACCGCATATCCGACGTGCCCATCCCGTTCAGCCCGATACACCCCATCGTAATCCGCTCACTCGGCGCAACGGCCCCATCCGCGCCCAACGCCGAAGACGGCACAAAATAAGGTGCGACAGCCGCCACACCCGCAACCTTCAAAAAATCCCGCCGCGAAAAGCGCTTCAACATCCCATTCGTCCCATAAGTCCCATAAGTCCCATCCGTCCTATTTAGCAACGGCATTGGACGCGGGCAACTCCTTTATGAAAATGTTCCTGAAATAAAGAAAGTTCCCATGGTTCTGGAGCTCGATCTGGCCCTTCGCGTAAATAGGCTTGCTGCGATCCCAATAATTTTCAAGCACCACATTATCCACCACCAGCACATCATTCAAATGCACCGTCACCCGCTCGCCCACCATCTTGATCCGGAACGTGTTCCACTCACCCACCGGCTTGTCCGCACACGCTAACGGCTTGTCCGGATTCTTCTGATTATTGTAAAGACCACCCGAGCCTACCGAAGCGTTCGGATTCGCCGGATCCCAGATCTGAATCTGAGGCGACCCGCGCACATAAATCCCGCTGTCCCCTTTAGGCTCGATCTTCCAGTCCACCAGCATCTCAAAATCGCCATAGTCTTTCCCCGTACACAGACTGTCCCCTTTGCCGTCGAACGTCAGGATTCCATCCACAGCCTTCCAGTGCGCCCGCATCCGATCATCAGCCTTCGCCTGCCCAGCCGCCAGCGCATCCGCCGTCATCTTCGCACGTTTCTCCGGATCGGCCACCAGGCCCTTCCAGCCATCGAGGTCCTTCCCATTAAACAGCGCCACAAAACCCTCCGGTGGTTCATTCAACGCCGAAGCTTCATCTGCGGCGGCCCAAGCGCCACCCACGCAGACAAACAAAACCAAACTCATAACAATCCACCTAGACATAACCTATCCCTTCACATTTCCGCATCCCAAGCGCGGTCTACCTTAGCTTCACACTAAATCCAGCAAGAGAAACCCCGAGGACAATGACATCCAGCCATCCGTCCCATAGGTCTCATAATTCCCATAACTCCCATAACTCCCATCCAACCGATCCGTCCGATCCGTCCGATCCTCTTCACACCTTCACACCTACTTCGACTTCTCCGGATTCTTGATCTTTTCAACCGCCAACTTCGCTTCCTCAGCCAGTTCCGCATCTTCAAGATACGGCTCGACCAACTTCAACGCCGCCAGGTCTTTCACCTTTGCCAGACCGCCCAGCACCGCCTTCTTCTCATTGGCGCCCGGCGCCATCGCCATCGCCTTCTCAAAATAGCTCAACGTATCCGCCACCGGCCGATCGCTCGGGATATCCAGCAAACGCACCAGCCCACGCACGGCAAGCGCCTTATGCGTATCGTCCTTCGTACTGCTCCCAATCTTGACGAGGTCGTCGATGGCCGCGAGGTTCGGCCAGTCCGCCAGCGCACGAATCGCCGCGTCCCGGATTTCGTCCTTCTTGCTCCCCGCCGCCTCCCGCAACACATCCAACCCACTGTTATCCCCGATCTGCCCGAGCACCTTCAGCATCGAGCACCGCACCGGAACTTTCTTCACATTCGGAAGAACGGCCAGCACTGCGGCCGCTCGCTTGTTTTCGTCCACGATCTTCTTCGATACCGCCACGACGGCCTTCTCGGCTTCGCGCCGCGCATTATCGCCATCAACGCCATCAAGCAGAACCACCAGCGCCGGAAGATTTTGGTCCATCGCCAAAACAGCCAGCGCCTTGTACGCCTCCACCCGGACCGCCTCGTCCGCATCCTTCGTGGTTTCAAGCAACGCCGGAACCGTAGCCACGGCATTCCGCGCCGCCAGCGCACGCGCCAACTCCGCACGTTCACCCGGCGCACAACCCTTCATATACGCAACAATCGCCCCGTCAACATCTTCGCCACGCAACGTCGCCAGACTGTTCCGCGCGGTAGTGCGCCCGGCCCGATCGGCATTAGCGGCCACCTGTGCAAGCGGGCCAACACAATCCGCGCCGCCCAGTTTCCCCATCGCCGCCAGCGCCGCCACGCACACGCCCTCATCCGCGCTCTTCGCCAGATCTGCCACGGCCCCCAGCGCCGCCTTATCGCCACGATCCGACAGCGCATTGAGCACCAATACCTGCCCGGCCGCGTCCAATTTCCCCAGCGCACCCACAAACGCATTCGTAGCCGCCGGACCCGGCAGTTCGCGCACAAACATCGCCGCGACACCACGCAACGCCGTATTGTCGCCCGTAAGCGCGGCAACCACCAGCGGAACGCCCTGTTCACCCAGCGCATCGGCCTGACCCTTCAGCGCCGCCACACGAATCCGATCCGGTTCGCCCGCGCCCGAAAGCTCGGCGTACATCTTCGCCGCCTTATCCTTATCTCCCGCGGCCAGTAACTGATCGGCGCACACCAAGTACGCATCCGCCCAAGCCGGATGAAGATTCGCCGCCACCTTGCCCTTAGCACCGGCCAGCGCCGCGATCGCATCCGCCCCGCCGATCTTCCCCAGCGCCGCCACCGCCGCCTCCGCCACCGCCGGATCCGAATCCGCTACCAGCGGACTCAACGCGCTCACGGCGTCGGCGCAACGCCGCACGCCCAGCGAATTGATCACGCCAACCTTCACGTTCCCCGACGCCTTCCCCAGCGCCCCCAACAACGCCTTATCGGCCGCGGACCCCGGAATACGCTCCAGCGCATACCGCGCCATATCCGCCGTCTTCTCATTACCCAGCAACGCCGCCACCGCCGGAACAATATCCTCCGTCCCGATCAACGAAAGTTCACGGCACGCAAACTGTTTCGCCTCGAACGTCGCATCCGAACCCAGCACCGCCACCAGCTTATTCATCAAACTCTTTCGCGCCCCGGGGTCTCCATACGAATCCCGCACCGCGTCCGAAATCACCGTCAGACACAACCGGCTCTGCCCAAACTCATACGTCGGCATCGCCTTCAGCGCCGCATCAAGCGTCATTTCCTCAGCCGCCCAACCTACGCAACAGCAAGCCAACACAACCAACCCGACCAACATGTACCGTTTCATCTCGTTCTCCTTCGCAATCGTTCTATCGCACCAACGATCCAACTCCATCCATCAATCCTAAGAATTCTCAAATCTGAGATCTCAAATCTCAAATCTTCATACCTGCTACACCTGCGGCTTTTCCTCTGATTCAACCTTGCCCTGCGCCACGAGGATCGACGTATTCTCCGCAATGCGGAACATCACAATAACTATCTCAAGATAGACCCGTGCCCCCAAGACGCCGAGGCAGAACACGATCGGCGCCAAGATAAGCCCTAAGACGGCCCCGCCGAGGCCCTGGCTAAACGCGCCGCCGAGAATGACCAGACCCCAGATTCCCGACCCGATGATTCCAAGAATGTACAGGATCTTGATGATACGTACCGTCACGAATTCGCTAAACGAAAAATCAAACAGGACTTCAAAGAACCCTTTTGCATTCATCTGTATTTCTCCTTCACCGTTTATACTTCATCCTTCAATTCCTAATTCCTAATTCTTAATTCCTAATTCATATTTGCCACGGCGAACGCATCGCCCGCGTCAACATCCGATTCGCCGCGTCATCATCCACAAACCGCTCGTTATCCGGGTCCCACCGCAGCTTACGCTCCAGCCGCATCGCAATATCGCTCAAGTGGCATATCATATCCGATCGGATAGCCACTTCGATAGGGCACACCGTCCGCGCCCGTGACCGGATGCAATCGAGATAGTTCCCGATATGGTCCTTGCTCTCGTAGAGCCGGAGATCCCCCGGTCCGAAAACCGACTCTAACAATTTCTTGGGTTTCGCGTCAATTACGCCCCGCGCCACGTACACCCAGCCCTCCGTGCCTTCAAACGTAATCCCATGCCGGTTCTGCCCTTCATCCGTATAATCCAAGATCACACCGTCCGCGTACCGCATGATCACATTCCACTTCGTCGCGCAATCGCAAAAACCCTCCGCCGGAAACACGCCCGTACCCTCCACCTCCACCGGACCCGTCAAATCCGCACCCTCACCCCACTGCGCGATATCAACGTGATGAATGCCCCAGCCCGCCACAAACCCCAGCGCATAGTCCGACTTGTGCCACCAATACGCATTCACGATCCGCTTTTCCGAGAACGGCGCCCATGGCGCAGGCCCCAGCCACAGATCGTAATCCAGCCAATCCGGCACCGGGCCCGGCGCGATCGTCTCCGACACAATGCTCGCCGGCGACCCCACCTTGATCCGTTTCAGCTCCCCGATTCGCCCGTTCCGCACCAACTCGCACGCAAAACGGAACTCCCGCGAACTCCGCTGCTGCGTCCCATACTGATACACCCGCCCACACCGCTGGATCGTATCCCGCAACACCTGCCCCTGCGACAAACTCAACATCAGCGGCTTCTCGATGTACATATCCTTACCGGCCTTCGCCGCATACACCCCCACCGGCACATGCCAATGATCCGGCGTCGCAATCACCACCCCGTCAATATCATCCCGCGCCAGCAACTCCCGAAAATCGTTATACGTCGCGCAATCCGTATTCCCATACTGTTGGTCCACGGTCTGCTTCGCAGCATCCCGCCGCAAACGATTCACATCACAAACCGCCACCACCCGAGCCTGCGCATGCCCCAACACCCCCCGCATCAAACCCGTCCCCTGCGGACCATTCCCAATACACCCGATATTGATCAAATCATTCGCCTCAACCTGGGAACGCCGAGCACCAGCTCGGCATGGCAGAATCAACGGCGCAGCCGCCACCACCGCACTTCTCTTCAAAAACGACCGCCGCGTTAACCCATAACTCCCATTCATCCCATAACTCCCAGTTCTTGAAATCTCAAGTCTCAAATTTCAAATCCGCCAAGGCCCACGCATCGCCCGCGCCAACAGCCCATTCGCTTCCTCATCACACACCGCCACCACCTGCACCCGCGGATCCTGCAAAAACGCCCCCATATTACCGCTGCCCTGCCCACCAAGACCAATGCACCCCATCGTGATCCGCTCACTCGGAGCCACCGCCCCGTCCGCCCCCAGCGCCAAAGACGGAATAATATAAGGAAAAACCGCCGCACCCAGCGCCGATTTCCGCAAGAAATCGCGCCGCGTCAATCCAGTCTTCTTCTTCACGCACATAATCCCACTCTTCACCCAAAATCAACAGTCAAGAAACCAGAACACAGACATCCCATACCTCTCATAATTCCCATAACTCCCATTCAAGTCCGCTACTCTACGCCAATACACCCACCGCGTCAAATCCCACGCCATCGTAGATGCGGCTTCCAGCCGCATCAAAGCGGCAAGATGCCGCTTCTACTCTAAATACGCCACGGCCCACGCATCGGCGGCGCAATCCACCGATCCGCCTCCACGGTGGCTGCACGTAGGAAGCCACCCGCATCATCCACAAAACGCTCCACATCCGGGTTCCAACGCAGTTTCCGCCCGATCTGCATCGCAATATTGCCCAGCAGACACACCGTACACGACCGATGCCCGACCTCAGCCGGCGCGATCGTCTCCTTACGCGTCTTGACGCACTCCAGAAAATTCCCCTTATGATCATTGCTCTCGTACAAATGGATCTCATCCTCCTACTCGCCGATAGGCGTGCTTTTTGAATCGGCTGGACCGTCTGCACTCGCGCGAATCACACCCGAGCAATCCGTGTAGAAATGGCGTTTGTCTCTCGGATTTGTCCCTGTTGGGGATGCTTTTATCTCATAACAGTTGCCGTTGTCCGAGCTTTCCAGCGTGATGATGTAGCCGCTCTTCGGCGTTACACCGTCCCATACACCCAACAAGAACGCCGACCCCTTGCTCGTGTCCATCAATTCAGCAAAGGAACGAGCATAGACACCATTAGCCTCCTTGTAATCCGTCTGTACATAATAAACAGTACGCACGTTACCGATTGCCGACGATTCATTGCAATAACGAGGGGGACGGTTCCGTATAAATAAAATGGCAACTACGACTACAACAAGCACAAGAAGTGCAACGCTATCCCAGAAAGTTTGAAAAAGCACAGAACGACCTGTGCGTAGTCTGTCTTTTCTATCGGAACCGTCTTGTGTGGAATCTGTGGCCTCCACGATTTTCTCTCCTCTTGGCAAGGGATATGCGATTCCCACCCTTCTCACCTTCCCATTCTTCCCATAACTCCCATCACTCCCATAATTCCCACCCTTCAAACCACAGATCTCAGCCAGCCTTCTTGCCTTCCGCGGCCCACTTGATCGCCTGCCCAATAAGCTGCCGATAATTCGGGTCCGCAAAAATACTATCCCCATGCCCGATCTGGATAAAACAGACATTCGAGTTCGCATAGGTTCTCACCCAGCCAATCGTTTTGTCGCTCAGCGGATCCGTCGTAGTCAGCAGCACGTGATTATCCGGCTCGAACGAGCTTCCCTTATACACCTCATCATGCACCACAAAATCCTTGATCCCCCGCGTCACCGGATGATCCGTATCCTCAATATGGATCGGAAAATCCACCCCTTCCTTCCAAGTGCACCGCGCATGCTTCACCCCATTCTCCTCGGTATCTTTCAGGTAATACCGGACACCGCTGATCTTTCTAAACTCAGGCCATTCCGAAAACGCCGCAATCGCATGATGCAACACCACCAACCCCACCCCCTTATCCATCAACTTCAAAAAATTCCCCCGCCGTTTCTCCGAGATCTTCTGCGTCATGTTATAAAGCACAATCACATCATACGGCCAAGCGCTGATATCCTCGAAGATCTCGCTGTTATCCTTCAACGCCACGTGCGTGTACTCAATCCCCTCCATGCTCCCGAACATCTCAAAAAACGGCTTCTCACTAAACCCATGCCCACCCGTCACCACCGCAATCTTCAACGGATCAGCTCCAGCAGATACACACACCAAAGCCAGCACCACACCCAACACCCAAACACCATTGATTCGCATTGCCACGTTCCTCCCTCAAACAGCCACGCTTGCTCTCATACTTCCCATAAGTCCCATAAGTCCCATTCGTCCTATAGGTCCTATACAATCAAATGTGCCACCCTCCGCGCATCGTCCGCATCAGCATCCGCGATGCCTCCAGATCATCCAAGATCTCCTCCCGCTTCGGATCCCACTTAATCTTCCGTTCCAGCCGCATCGCGATATTCCCGAGATGCGCAATCGAGATCGCCCGATGCGCCACCTCGATCGGCGTAATCGTCACTCCCCGCGTACGTCGGCACTCCAGGAAATTCCCGGTATGGTCACGGCTCTCATAGAGGCACAGATCGTTCGGACCCGCGCGCCAATTCAGCAACGCCTTCGGTTCCGCATCGATACCGCCCCGGTCCACCCACACCCAGCCATCTTCACCTTCCCATGTCGCACCGCCTCGATTTCCATTCGATACATTCATCACAAACCCATCCGACGCCACCGGAGACGCCCCCGGCGCGTACTGGCACTCGAATCGGTAATCCACCGCCGTGTTGTACAACCCATCCTTCGGATAATCCCCCTTGCCCGAGACCTCGACCGGCCCCGTGTACTCCGTGCCCATGCCCCAATTGGCGATGTCACAGTGATGCGCCGCCCAATCCGTCAACTGCCCGCCGGAGTAGTCGAGGAACCAACGGAAGTTCCCGTGGCACCGCTTCTCCGTATACGGCGCCCACGGTGCTGGCCCAAGCCAGAAATCGTAATCGAACCCATCAGGAACCGGCATCTCCGGTTGCAGGTCACACCTCGGACCCGTCGGAAGCCCAACCTTGACCGTATGCACCTTGCCGATCCAGCCATTGCGCACAATCTCGCACGCCCGCCGGAAATGTTCCTGCGATCGCTGCCAGCTACCCGTCTGCCACACCACGCCATGCTTCTGAACCGCATCGCACATTGCCCGCCCCTCGACAATCGTAAGCGAAAGCGGCTTCTCCGCATAAATATCCAGCCCAGCACGCGCCGCCGCGATCGCCGGGATCGAATGCCAATGATCCGGCGTCGCAATAGACACCGCATCGAGATCCGTCCGCTCGAGCAATTCACGGAAATCGTTATAATCCGCGCAATCCTGATTCTTATATCTCTCATTGATCGTCTTCTTAGCATTGAGACGATGCCCACGGTCCACATCGCAAACCGCCACAAACTGCACCTCACGCCGCCCCAGAAACCCCCGCATATTCCCCGTCCCCTGGCCTCCCAAACCAATACTCGCCATCACCACCCGGTTACTCGGCGCCACCGCCCCAGCCTTACCCAAAGCCGAGCTCGGAATAATGCAAGGAAAAGCAACAGCCCCCGCAGTCGCAGCCATCGTCCTCTTCAAAAACGCGCGCCGTCCCATACCTCCCATAATTCCCATAACTCCTATCACCCTGTCTACTTTGTCTCATTCGCCATTGCGCGTCTATAATGGCCCATCAAACCACAAGGATCAAATCCACCCCGCCAGTCTTCGCGTCCTTAGGTCCATCCCGTCCATATCGTCCATATCGTCCATCCCGCACCATCCAATTGATCGCGCCCAACGCTTTCTCTACAATGTAAAACGATTCCGCTGACGAAATCGTGACAACCAAAACAGAAAGGCGACGCCATGAAAAACAACCAAGTCTCAAGACGCTACTTCCTGATGGGTACAGCCGCAGCCATGGGCGGAGCCGCGTTCGCCGCCGCGCCCGCGCGCCGCTCGGTATCCCCCAACGAGAAACTCAACATCGCCGGCATCGGTATCGGCGGCCGAGGCGCAGGCGATATCGGCGAAGTCAGCGGCGAAAACATCGTCGCCCTCTGCGACGTCGACGATGCCTACGCGGCCCGCGTCTACGACACCTATCCCAAAGCCCAACGCTACCGCGACTACCGCGTCATGCTCGAAAAACAAAAAGACATCGACGCCGTCGTCATCGGCACACCCGACCACCTACACGCGGTCATCACGATGGCCGCCATCCAACTCGGCAAACACGTCTACTGCGAAAAACCACTCACCCACTCCGTATACGAAGCCCGCATGATTGCCAAGGCCGCGCACGAAGCCAACGTTGCAACCCAAATGGGCAACCAAGGACAAGCCGGCGAAGAAGCACGCATCCTCGCCGAACTCATCTGGGACGGCGCCATCGGAAACGTCCAAGAGATCCACGGATGGTCCAACCGATTTCCCCGCATCTGTCGCAGAGGCATGCCACGCCCCGAAGGCTCGACACCCGTCCCCGACACACTCGACTGGGACCTCTGGCTCGGCCCTGCGCAAGAACGCCCCTACGTCGCCGGTGCCTACAACCCCTTCGTCTGGCGCGGCTGGTGGGACTTCGGCACCGGCGTCCTCGGCGACATCGGCTGCCACAACTTCTCCGCCATCGTCAAAACCCTCAAACTCGGCCCTCCATCGAGCGTCGAAGCCACCTCCACCGCCGTACAAGATCCCCCAGAGATCCGAAACGAAAGCACACCCATCGCCTCCATCGTACGTTACCAATTCCCAGCCATAGGCGACCGCCCCGCCGTAACCCTCGCCTGGTACGACGGTGGCATGATGCCCCCACGCCCCGACGAACTCGAACCCGGACGAGAAATGGGCGGCGGCGACGGAATGCTCTACATCGGCGACAAAGGAAAACTACTCAACCACCGCGTCATCCCCGAGACCCGCATGAAAGAAATCGGCAAACCGCCCCAAGTCCTGCCCCGGTCCCCCGGCCATCACGCCGAATGGATCAACGCCTGCAAAGGCGGTGACCCCGCCGGTTCCAACTTCGACTTCGCCGGACCCCTAACCGAAACCGTACTACTCGGAAACATCGCCATACGCACCGGCAAAAAACTCCTCTGGGACAGCGAAAACCTCACCATCACCAACCACCCCGAAGCCAACGCCTACATCAACCCACCCTACCGAGAAGGATGGTCACTCGGCGTCT
>Ga0210003_1001957_pt1 | contig 17699 bp, 13 predicted proteins | sample LantaG_FD_182804 | JGI IMG/M metagenome (GOLD analysis project Ga0210003, IMG submission 182804) | Deep subsurface microbial communities from Baltic Sea to uncover new lineages of life (NeLLi) - Landsort_02402 metaG (SPAdes) (version 2) | ecosystem: Environmental > Aquatic > Marine > Oceanic >...
GGCAGCCCCGGTCCGACGCGGTGATCGTCGCGCTGGATGCCCAGTCGGCTTCCGGTGGCGGTTCGGTGTCGTTCACCACGCTCCGATTGGTCTACGCCGACGCGTCGGCTGGATACCGCGAGGGCCAGAACAATTCGGTTCTGGTCATCACCGCCGGGCCACACACCGATCAGTCGCTGAACGGGGGAGGTTTGGAGCAGTACATCAGCGGTGCTTTCAATCCTGATCGTCCGGTGTCTGTCAACGTCATCGACTTCGGCGACGATCCGGACCGGGCGACTTGGGAGGCGGTCGCGCAGCTGACCGGTGGCAGCTACCAGAACCTGGCGAGTTCAGCGTCGCCGGAATTGGCCGCTGCGGTCGCTGCCTTTCTGTCTTGACGTGGCCTGTCTTGACGTGGCCTGTCTTGACGTGGCGCAATCGGTTCTGGATCGGGGTCGTCGTTCCCAATCTTGGCAGGGTTTGCTGACGGTGTTGCCTGTCAGGCGCGCCAGTGGTAGTACAGTGTGACGGTTTCGTCGCATGGGCCTGCGCTGGCCGGGGAACCGTTCGGCTAAGAGGGGGTAGCGCGGCCAACGATGCCCAAACAGCATCAGAGAACGACAGGCACCGGCGAGAATTCTGCGATTACTCGCCGCTGGCGTGATCCCAAACGCTATGTGTGGTTGCTCGGGCTGGTTATACCTACTCTGGTCCCCGCGTCGTGGGCGGCCGTGGCGGTGACGGGATGGGGCGTGTTCTGGTGGTCTGGACCGTTGTTGTTACTTTTCATTCTGCCGGCGTTGGACTTGGTGATCGGTTCGGACGTAGAGAACCCGCCCGAAAGCGCGCTGGCCGAGTTAGAGCAGGACCGCTTCTACCGGTGCGCGATCTATCTCTACCTGCCCGCCCAGTACCTGTCGTTGGTGCTCGCCTGCTGGTTCTGGAGCGGTGGCGGCGCAGTTGTGCTGAGCGAACTCGACAAGGTGGGCTTGATGCTGACCGTCGGTGGTATCGCCGGCGTCGCGATCAACGCCGCCCACGAGATGGGTCACCAGCGAGCGCAGTCGGAGCGGTGGCTCAGCAAGGTGGCGCTTGCGCAGTCGGGCTACGGGCAATTCTATGTCGAGCACAACCGGGGGCATCACGCTCGCGTCGCCACTGCGCAGGATCCGGCCAGTTCCCGACTGGGCGAGAACGTCTACCTTTTTCATTACAGATCCATATTCGGCAGCCTGCGCTCCGCGTGGAGGATCGAGCGCAGACGCCTGGCACGCCTCGGAAAGCCCGCCTGGACGCTACAAAACGACATACTCAATGCCTGGCTCATGAGTATCTTACTGTTCGCTGCCCTGGTTCTGGGGTTCGGCGTGGAGGTGCTGCCCTGGCTGATCGGCCAGGCCCTCATCGGGATTTGGCTGATGGAGACCATCAATTATCTGGAGCACTACGGGTTACGTCGCCAGCGGCGGGCTGACGGACGCTACGAGCAGGTTCGTCCCTCGCACAGCTGGAACAGCAATTCGGTGGTCTCCAATGTCTTCCTTTTCCACCTGCAGCGACACTCTGACCATCATGCGAACCCGCAGCGCCGATACCAAGCACTGTGCCACGCCGACCAAGCGCCTCAGCTGCCTGCGGGCTACGCGACGATGGTGTTGGTGGCGTTGGTTCCGCCATTGTGGCGGCGAATGATGGATCGGCGGGTGCTCGCCCACTACGGGGGCGACATCAGCCTGGCCGCACTGAGACCAAGCAAGGCGCAGCGGCTACTCAGGCGTTACAGCTGACTGCACTTGGCGGGTACGTCGCAGCGCGACAGCGGCCGTACGCATCGATAACGCGGGCGAAACTCGTTCCAGGTACCAGAGCGCTTTCCACCACTGCGGCACCACGATGATCGCGCGATTGCGCAAGACTGCGTGCAGCGCCCGCTCGGCGAAGGCATCGGGTTCCATCGGACGTAACGCCTCACCGAGCTTCAGCAGATTTTCCCGGCTGACGCTGGTGTGACGGCCGTATTCGCCGCCAACGAGAATGGGAGTCCGCACCACCCCCGGACACAGCACCGACACCTGGACACCGTGCGTCGCTGCCTCCACCCGCATGGTTTTGGACAAGGCGACGACCGCGTGCTTGGTCGCGGAGTAGCCGGCCTGGGCTGACGTGGTGACCAGGCCGGCCATAGACGCGGTGTTGACGATGTGACCGCTGCCCTGCCCGATCATCACCGGGTATACGGCCCGGACGCCGTGGATCACCCCGCGCAGATTCACGTCAATGATGTCGTTCCAGTCATCGATCGTCAGGGTGTCGACCTCACCGCCGATGCCGATTCCAGCGTTGTTGAATAGGTAGTCGATCCGCCCGGATAACTGAACGGCCTGGGCAATGGCCTGCTCGAACGCGCAATGGTCACGGACATCGAGCTCGATTGCGTGCACCGCGGCGCCAGCCTCGCCGAGGTGGCGTGCGAGTCGCTCGGCGACCTCGATCTGACGGTCGGCGATCCAGACCTCCGCGCCTGCGCCGATTAGTTTCGACGTCAGCGCGGCGCCGATCCCGGACGCTCCTCCGGTGATGAAGGCGACCTTCCCGGACAGATCAAACTTGTCTTTGGTGGCCACCCGGGAAGGATAGCCGTCGGTTTGTCCGGCCGAGTGGGTTGCCAGACATGACTCAGGCCCCATCGCGGTTCGTGCGCGGAGTACTGAAGTCGCCAACCCCGGGGTGCGTGTTGCGTCGGGTCATGCCATGACCCAGCGGTGCTACAGCAAACAGATGTCGCCCAGAATCCCTGGTGGCAGGCTGTTGCTCTCCGGCAATGGCTCTCGCAAAGGGCTCGCTGGACTGGAAACTCGCCGGCCACCGACCGGTCGCGCCACGCGCCCGATGGCGCGATTCTGTGTGCTAGATCTGTTGGGCCACAAGGAATCAGACGGTCCGCGAGGTATCAAGGCGTACGGCCGAGGATTGCGAGCTGGCCCCAAATTGAACGGGTGGGCTCACCATACGGGCGAGACCAATACCCAGATATCGTATTTCCAGGAGCCGATCGGAGGTTTGCTCCGCGGTGAGGTTGGCATACCGGAACGTCAGTTCTGTGGCGGCAACCGGCCGATCACGTTTGGGAAAATAGCCACGTTTTGACCACCCTGTTCGCCCTCGGGATCCGTGGCCGCAATGACGTGCTGGTTGAGAGGCGGCAGCAGATTATTATTTTTTTGCTAGGTGTATATCAGCAACATCTATGCGCCCCCAGCGAAGGACTCGTCGAGCCATCAAATACATAGATGTAATTATAGCTGTGAGTAATTCCTACCCAGGAGTACCTCGCAGATAAATACAATCTGAACAGTGTCTAGGCTACTAGACACGCTTGCGTGGGTTGATCAACGGATGTCGTTCAGACAGCTCTCCGCGCATCGCAAATTTGCGATAACGTATCGGTTACAGCAAGACAAATACTCTTTGCTGTAGTTGCGCGGAGGCAACTTGTTGAAATTTTGGTGTCAGATCGCTTCCCGAGGCAATATAATTTGACTTATGCCGATCACCGCTAGCATTCGATCCGCCTCTACTCCTGGAGTTTCTATGCGTACTGCGATTCGCAAGGCGGGTGTTGCCTGTGGCACCATCTTTGCTTCTTCTGCCCTAGCTGTCACCACGGCGACCGGGGCCTGGGGCAGCAACTCCGCTCTCGTGATCGCGGGCTTGGAGACCTCGTCCCTGCACGACACGGTGATGTCACAGCTGCTCGGTGGCGCATTGCAGGGCCAGCAGCGTGTCAGCGTTAACTGGCCCGCAGAGGCCGCTCCATTCACCGGAGCCGACGATCTGACCCTGGGGGATTCGATCGAGGTGGGCAAGGCCAACCTCAGTTCCGAGATAGCGGCTGCGCTCAGCAGGCTCGCTGCGCCGGGCGAGAAGGTGACTGTGGTCGGGCTGTCAGCAGGCTCGCTCGTAGTCAATGAGGTTCTCCGCGACCTGGACACCGACGCCAACGCACCCGCCGCAGACCAGATCACCTTCGTCGTGGTGGCCGACTCCAGCCGACAGCAAGTGATCAACACGGAGAAGCCGAACTCCGACTTTGACTACACCTATAGGCCGGCTCCGGAGACCAAGTACGACGTCTCGGTCGTCGTCGCCGAGTTCGACGGAACGCACGATTTCCCGGATCGCTGGTGGCATTTCACGGCGGTGATCAACTCGATTGCCGGCACGATCGTCTCGCACATACCGGTGATGTTCGAAGACCTCTCGGAGGTGCCCGCGACAAACATCGATGTGGACGTCAACAACGAGGGCGGCACAACAACTACCTATCTCGTACCAAGCGGCGAACTTCCGTTGGTGCAGTTGTTGCCCTTCCTCAAGCCGTTGGAGGCATCACTGAGGGCATCGGTCGAAAAGGGCTACAGCCGCTACGACAACAAGGCGTTCGCGGTGCAGGCCGCAGCTGTCGCAGCGCCCGCGGTCATCGAGGACGAGGACGTCGACCCGCCTGCTGCCGCGGCGGAGGTCGCCGAACCCGTTGAGGCGGTCAGCGAAGTTGAGGCGGCCACCGATGCAGGCGACGCCAAGGACGACGAGGTTGCGGACGTGGACAGCGCTGCAGTGTCGGCGGAGGCCGCCGACGTGGACAGTGATGCAGCGGCGGTCGAGGCTGCTGAGTCCGAGGCTGCGGAAGCGGAGGCGGCTGAGTCCGAGGCTGCTGAGTCCGAGGCTGCTGAGTCCGAGGCTGCTGAGTCCGAGGCTGCGGAAGCGGAGGCTGCTGAGTCCGAGGCTGCTGAGGTTGAATCTGCGGAAGCGGAGGCGGCTGAGTCTGAGGCTGCCGAGTCTGAGGCAGCTGACGCTGAAGCCGACACCGACGATGACGCGGATGCCAGCGTTTCCGAGTCCTCGGATGATTCGTCGTCCAGCGACTCAGGCTCCTCCGACTCGTCTGGCTCGGAGTAACCCGCGCGTCGCGCCCTATCGACGACATCTTGACTGTTCACCCACAAAGCCCCGGCACCCGTTCCGGGGCTTTGTGGTGTCAGTGCATCGTCGGCGACGTATGGCGCGAGGGCCAGTCGTTTCACGATTCAATCGCTGATGTCCGATTTGCTGTGAGGTAGCGTTGACGCCATGGATGTGCCGCAGTTCGACGTAATCGTCGTGGGCGCCGGATTCGGCGGAATGGGTGCTGCGATCCAGCTCAAGGAGCTGGGCTACGAGAACATCCTGATCCTGGATCGTGAGGACGATCTGGGCGGGACGTGGCACGTCAACCATTACCCGGGTTTGGCGGTCGACATCCCGTCGCCCACGTACTCCTACTGGTTCGAACCGAACCCCTACTGGTCGCGGCTCTATGCGCCGGGGTCTGAGCTCAAGACTTACGCCGACCATGTCGCCGACAAGTACGACGTTCGGCGGCACATGAGGTTCAACAGCCCGGTTGACGGCGCACGCTGGGACGAAGACGCGCAGCTCTGGCAAGTGGCGCTGTCAGATGGCGAAACGGTGTCGTCGAGATTCCTGATCACCGCCACCGGCTACCTCTCCCAGCCGCACACCCCTGACATCGCCGGAATCAACGATTTCGCGGGCCGCATCATTCACAGCACCGACTGGGACGACGACTATTCACCCGAAGGCGAGAGGATCGGGCTGATTGGGACCGGCGCGACCGCGGTGCAACTGATCCCGCAGCTGACCAAGACTGCTGCAGAACTCACCGTTTACCAGCGCACACCGATCCACGTCGTGCCCAAGCTGGACTTCTCGATCCCGATGTTCCTGCGTCGGCTTTTTGCTCGGCTGCCCTTGGTGCAGCGCGCGTTCCGCTTCACCACCGACATCAACCTCGAAGCGATGATGATCCTGTCGGTGCTGAACTTCAAGTATTTCCGACAGCTCAACGTCGCCGCTTCTTATCTGTCGCAGGCTCTTCGATTCGTGTCGATCCGGGACAAGGAACTGCGCGCGAAGCTGACGCCGGACTACGACTTCGGGTGCAAGCGGCCGACCTACTCGAATTCCTATTACCGGATGTTCACCAGGCCGAACGTCCATCTGCAGTCAGCGGGTATCGAGCGGATCGAGCCGGACGGCATCGTCGCATGTGACGGGACCAAGTCCGAGATCGACACATTGGTTCTGGCTACCGGTTTCGATCTGTGGGAGGCAAATATCCCGGCGATAGAGATCATCGGTCGCGATTCCCGCAACCTGGGAAAGTGGTGGCGCGATAACGGGTTCCAGGCCTATCAAGGCGTATCGATCCCAGCCTTCCCGAATTTCCTCAGCCTGGCAGGGCCGTATGCCTCCAGCGGGCTGTCGTTCTTCAACACGGTCGAATACCAGATGCGGCACATGGACCGGCTATTCGGTGAGGTGCAGCGGCGCGACGCGACCACGTTCGAGGTGACTGAGAACGCCAATGCCCGATTCCGCGAGCGCATGTCGAAGCTCCTGGACAAAACCGTCTTCGGCAGAGGCGACTGTGCCCGCGCGCGGTCCTATTACTTCAGCCCGAGTGGGGAGACGCTGGTGCGTCCCGCATCGACCAACCAGACCAACCGCGAGAACGACACGTTCCCGCTCAGCGACTATGTGATCTCCTGAACCGGAATCTGCTGACCCCCAGCTCAGGACAGGTCTGGTCGGCACACTCCCGCCGATGTGTCAGCATGGATGGATGCTGGTGAGGCGTATTCTCGGGCCGCTGTGCGCAATGGCTGTAGTACCGACGGCACTGTTGCAGGCTGCCATCGCGATGCCCTCGGCCGCGGCTGACCCTTGCCCCGGCATCGAGGTGATCTTCGCGCGTGGGACAGGTGCTCCGCCCGGCCTCGGATGGCTCGGCGAGGCGTTCGTCGATTCCTTGCGCGCCAAGGTCGGTGGCCGATCCGTCGGCGCCTACGGGGTCAACTACCCGGCGGGCTACGACTTCGATACATCAGCGCCCATGGGCGCCAATGACGCCGCCGGGCGGGTGCAGTGGATGGCCGACAATTGCCCTGACACCAAGCTCGTGCTCGGCGGCAATTCCCAGGGCGCGGGGGTGATCGATTTGATCACGGTGGACGCGCAGCCACTCGGCCGCTTCACCCCCACTCCGTTGCCGCCGAGCGTTGCCGATCACGTCGCTGCTGTCGCTGTGTTCGGAAATCCGCTCCGCGAGATCAGCGGCGGCGGTCCACTGCCCCAGATGAGCAGCACCTATGGGGCGAAGTCGATCGACCTTTGCGCGATCGGGGATCCGTTCTGTTCCACCGGGTTCAACCTGCTGGCGCACTTCGCCTACGTCGATAACGGGATGGTCGAAGAAGCAGCGAATTTTGTGGCAGCCCGGCTCCCGTAGCAGGGAGTTCGTAAAATTTGGAAAGCAAACCCGAAGCTCTAGCACACCGGGGTGCACAATGAACGGCACCGCATCCGGGGTGTGCGAACGTCAAGAAATGGCAGGAGCGTTTTCGGTCGAGAAATGACGCTGTTCGGCTGCCGTATTGATACTCTGATCTTTGTCAGCAAACGATGCAAGGCAGTGTCTGGGGGATGAATGAAGGTCGTTAACGAGATTGCAGCAGGCGCTAAGCGCAGGCAGCGCCGACGGGCAAAGTGTCTCGCGGCGGCCGTCGCATCGGTGCCCCTTCTTGTGCTGCCGGCCATCGGCACCGCGGCGGCGGCTGACGCCCCGGTGTTCGATGCATTACCGCCCGGTCCCACGCGGGCTCTGACACTGAGTCTGATCGCGGGCGGCAACGATGACGACTTGCGCGGCGTGGTGTGTGAGGCGCCACGCACCTGTATGGCCGTGCCCTATCCGTATTTGGACCGCGAAGCCGGCGTCGTCGAACTCGACAACGCACTGCGCAATGATGCACCCGATCACCAGATCATCTACGGATACAGCCAGGGTGCCAATGTTGCCGGGGACTGGCTCAAGCAGTACGTCGGAGCCGAAGGTGCCGTGCCGCCGAGTGCATTGAGCTTCGTGTTAATCGGCAATCCCGGCCGTAAGCATGGTGGATCACGGGTGCGTTTGGATGAGATGACGCCCGATACCGAATACAACGTTCTGGACGTATCGCGTCAGTACGATCTGTCGTCCGACACCCCGGACGACACCGGCAACCTGCTGGCCATGATCAACGCGTACGCCGGGTTCTCTTCCGTGCACCCGGACTATGAGGACGTCGACATCTACGATCCGGCAAATTACGTGTGGAAAGAGGGAAACACCACCTACGTCTTCGTGCCGACGGAGCGCCTACCGATACTTGCTTTCCTGTACAACCTGGGGCTGACTCAATGGGCCGACTCCCTCGACGCCGTCCTCAGGCCGGCCATCGAGAAGGCCTACGATCGCAGCTATCTACCTGCCCAGCCCGGGTTCCCGCCGGCCGAGCCCGCGGCCGAAGAAGAAGCGGTGGAACCGGAGCGGCCTGAAGTAGTTGCGCTGTCGGTCGCTCGAAGCGCACCGACTGAAGACGAGAACCACACCGCCAACCTGGTGCAGGAGGACACAGATTCCCAGTCCCGGTCCGAGACCGCGGACATGGACTTCGCCGCTGGCTTCGAAGTTGCCGCCGCAGACTTCGAAGTTGCCGACGTAGATCTTGCCGACGTAGATCTCGAAGAAGCAGATCTCGAAGACGCAGGCCTCGAAGACGCGGATCTCGAAGACGACACGCTGATCTCCGAGGCAGCCGAGGATCAGGGCGCGGTGGCTGCGTCGTTTGCCTCCGAGGATGGGGATTCGCCGCAAAGCTCATCGGATGAGGATTCGTCGTCATCGGATAGCGATTCATCGCCGGGCGGCGGGAGCTCATCAGGCAGCGAAGGTTCGTCAGATAACGGCGAGTAGCCAAGCCGTGCAACGCCTTTGGTGAATGGGCATTTGCTAGGGCAGTAGCCCCGGTGCACGGCCGTGCCCGAGATGTGCTTGGCTGGGCGATATGGATGTCAGCGGCCTTGAACCCATAGAACAGACTGCTTTGCTCACCGAGTACTGTCGCGCGCTCGACAGTCGGGCGGCTCGCCCGATCCTCGGTGATCCACTGGCCGAAAGTACGGTCAGCAATATCGACTTCGACTTTTCGGGTCTGGCCGCCACACCCAGCGTGGTAGCACTGGTGGCGCTACGGGCGAAAATGCTCGACGAACGGATTCGCGGGTTCATCGCCAAGAACCCCGAGGCCGTGGTGGTCGACGTCGGCGCGGGATTGAACAGTGCGGCTTTTCGCGTCGATCCCCCGGCGACAGTGGACTGGTACAGCGTCGACCTGCCCCGGGTCATCGCGGCACGGGAGACCCTGTTGCCGCAGAGCATCGGCGACCAGACGGTTGCGGCTTCGCTACTCGAACCGGGTTGGGCGGACACCATTCCCGCCGACCGCCCAACAATGGTGTTCGCCGACGGTCTGGTCGCATTTCTCAATGAGGCGGAGGTCATTGCGATCGTGCGCGGCATCGCGGGGCACTTCGGGTCGGGTGTGATCGCGTTAAACGACTACGGTCCGGTAAGCAAGGCGAATCAGCTCATGGGCAGGCTGGCCACCTCGCGGAAAATGAACTCACCGCACAGCCAGTGGCGCTTCCCCGGATTCAAGGACGCCCGGCATCCGGAAAGCTGGGGCATCGGCCTATCGCTCATCGAGGAGGTCAGCGTCATGCAACAGCCAGAGGCGCAGCTATTTCCCTCCGGACTGCGGCTGGCCAGCAAACTGTCACATCGGGTACCGGCCATCGCCCGCAAGGCCAGAATCCTTCAGTACCGGTTCTAGCCGCCGTTCTCTGCCATCGACACCGAGTCGGTATCCCGAGCACTGGCGTTCTTCCGGCGGTGCACCACCGCGCGCCCACCCCGAGCGGGGGTGACCGTGACGCCTCGGCTGTGCGGCTTCTCGTCGGGCTCGCTGGTGGGCTCCAACCGGAATTCGCGGAGCATCGTGCGCAGCGTAACGTCCATCTCCATCGTGGCAAACGAAGCGCCGATGCAGCGCATCATGCCACCGCCGAACGGAATCCATGCGAACGGATTGGGCGGGTTGCCGACGAACCGGTCGGGATTGAACTTGTTCGCGTCCGGGAAGCTCTCCTCGGCCGCCATTGCCAACTGAGTGCTGGCCAGAATAGTGTCGCCTTCCGGAATCACCCACTCCCCCAGTCGGATTCGGGTCTTAGTCCGGCGTAGGGCGGCCGTCAGCACCGGTCGGGTGCGCTGCGATTCTGCAATCGTGGCCTGCATCAGCTCCGAGCCGCCCGCATCGACCTCTTCGGTCAGGCGAGTCAGCAGGTCGGGGTGCCGGCGGATCCGCTCGATGGTCCAGGCCAGCTGGGTCGAGGTCGTCTCGTGTCCGGCCACCAGCATCGTCAACAGCTCGTCGACGATGTAGGCATCGGGCAGCGGATCGCCGTTGTCGTAGCGCGCCTGCAGCAGCAGGGAAAGCACGTCGCCGCGTTCGGCGAAGTTAGGATCCGAACGGGCATCGGCCATCAGCGAGTTGAGTAGGTCGTCCATCCGACGCCGGTACCCGGCGAACTTCCCGCCGGGGCTCCACGGTCCGAGATCCCTGCGTACGACCGACGGCATGAGCGCGATCTTGGATCCGAACTCGACCGCGGCGGGCATCAATACCCGCAGTTCGTCGAGCTCCCGGCCCTCCGCACCGAATACGGCGCGCAGGATCGTGTTGAGCGTGATTCGCATCATCGGCTCAAGGGTCTTGAACTCCACACCTTCTGGCCAAGTCTGCATCTCGCGCACGACTTCTTCTTCGGTGATGGTTGCGTAGCTTCGCATGCTCTTGCCGCTGAACGGCGGCATCAGCAGTTTGCGGCGTGCGAGCAACGCGTCGCCATCCAGGTTGAAGATCGATCCCGGGCCGAGCACGTCGCCGCCGAGATTGTTCTCGGGCCTGCCGATCAGCTCACGGCTGGTGCTGAACAGGTCCTTCACCAGGACGGGATCGCTGATCACTACGGTCTGGCCGAACACCGGGATGTTGAGAGTGAAGGAGGACCCGTACCGCCGGCCCAATGCGGCGATCGCGCCGTAGCGCGCGGTCAGCACGGCGGCACCCTGAATCAGCTTCGGTATCCGGGGGCCGGGCGGAAGCCGCACCGGATCGGTTGTCGCCGTTGCCATGTCATCACCCCTTCATGCTGGTGCTCGGTTGAATTGCCAAAAGTGGCACTGTGAGAGTGGGACCTGCGGCGACCGTGATATCGAGCTCAGGCTATCGAGTAGTCGTCCAACGGAAAGCTGTCCTGTTCCTTGACGGCCTGTCGGACCGAGGTCGGCCGGAACAGTGGGGCTTCGCCGGAACTGTTGAACCAGTACGAACGCGAGTTCGCGCAGTCGCCCAGCCGGAACACCGAATCGTCGAGCAGGGTCAGCATCCGATCCAGGAACCGGGCGTTGGCCGACTCGGTGACCTCGAAGGTGCGCGCACCTTTGTGCTGCAGTTCGCCGAACAACCGGTTCATGTGGCGCATCTGGTACTCGACGGTATCGAACCATGACATGCCGACCCATGCATAGGGGCTCGCTTGGGTCACCATGTTCGGAAACATTGGCACCGTCAAACCCTCGTAGGCCTGAAATCTGTTCTCCCGCCACCACTTCCCGAGGTTGCGCCCCTCCCTGCCGATCACCTCGATGGCGGGCAGGTTGGACTCCCACACGTCAAATCCAGTAGCCAGCACCAGAGTGTCAATGACCCGTTTCGTGCCGTCCTTCGCGACGATTCCGTCGGGTTCGATACGGTCGATGCCTCCGGTCTCCAAGTGCACATGCGACTTGTTGAAGGTGCGGTAGTAGACGTTGGACAGCGTCGGCCGTTTACAGCCGAAGTCGTAGTCCGGGGTGAGCTTGCGGCGCAGTTCCCTATCCCGGATCGCCAGGAACCGGTGCATGGCACCAATGCGCGCCGCCGCGCTGTTGACCGGCCTGAATTGGCGGAACTTCCACATCGCGATGGTCACCATGACGTCCATGAATAGATCGCTGGACATTCGCAGAAGTCGTTGTGTAGCGGGGAATCTTGCAAACAGCCGCTGTGCCGCCGGACCGAAGGAGAGGTCGAACTTGGGCATCACCCAGATCGGGGTGCGCTGGTACACGCTGAGCTCAGCGACATCCTCGGCCAGTTTCGGGATGAGCTGCACACCGGTCGAGCCGGTACCGATGATTGCCGCCCGCTTACCCTGCAGCGAGTAGCCGTCGTCCCATTCCTGGGCGTGCAGAACGGTGCCGCCAAACTCCTCGATTCCAGGAATCTCGGGCTTCTTCGGTTGGCACAGATAGCCGGTGGCCAGAATCAGGAACTGCGAGCGCAGTGTCTCGCCGCCGGTCAGGGAAACCGACCACAGTTGGGCGTCCTCGTCCCAGCGCGCGCCTTCGACGATGGTATTGAAACGCATGTAGCGGCGTAGATCGTACTTGTCGGCGACATGCTCTGCGTAAGTCTTGAGCTCGTTGCCCGGCGCGTAGAGGCGCGACCAGTACGGGTTGGGCTCGAACCAGTAGGAATAGGTCGTCGACGGGACGTCAACCGTCAAACCGGGATAACGGTTGACATGCCAGGTGCCACCGAGATCGTCCTCACGATCGACGATCGCGATCTTCTGGTAACCCAGTCGGTTGAGCTGAATCGCTGAGCCCATTCCGCCGAACCCGGCGCCGACGATGACGGCGTCGAACTGCTCCGTACTCACGAGGCGATACTACGGCGATTCCTAGTCATCGCCGCCGCCGGAACCACTGCTCCCACTGTTGGCGCCCACGCTGCTCTTGGCGCCGTCAGACTCGGAGTCGCTGGGCGTGTCCTGCGACGTGGATTGCGTTGAATCGCCGTCGTCGTCCTTGCTGTCGACGGTCGCCAACTCGTCAGTGGACTCTGCCTCCTCGGCAACCTCAGCTTCGGCAACCTCAGCTTCGACAACCTCAGCTTCGACAGCGTCCTCGGCGGCCTCAGCTTCGACAGCGTCTGCGGCGGCCTCAGCTTCGACAGCGTCCTCGGCGGCCTCCGCCTCGACAGCGTCCTCGGCGGCTTCCGCTTCGACGACATCCTCGGCGTCGGTCTCGTCAACCTCTGTTTTCGGTGCTTCCTCGGCAGGAGCCTCAGTGCTCTCCTCGCCTTTGTCCGCTACCGAGACCACGTCCGTGCCATCTTCGACGGTCACGTCGGCCGGCGTCTCCTCGGTGGTCGAGGCGTCGGTCGGCGTGGATTCCTCGGAATTCTGCTCGTCGGCTCTGGTGCTCGATGCCACGAGAGCTGCCACAGGCGAATCCGCCGATTCGCTGCTGGGCGGAACCACATCGTCCTGGAACGGCGTCGGATCCTCGGGGTGCTCAGGGTCGCACTGCGGGCACAGGATGCTCACGAATGGCTTGAGCAACGGGGTCACCAACGTGTATGGGTAACCCTTCCATAGGAAGCTACCCGGGACGAAGGGGTTGAAGTTCTCCCATGCCGCCGCGCCGAACCGCGCGAGAGCCTGAACGATCTCAGTAAACGTGACCGGCGCCGTCGTGTTCTGTTCCGGCGGTGCCAACAGATAGTTGAGGACGCTGTATACCGGATCCGCAGGGTTGAGTTGGACCGCCTGCCCGGACCACGGCACCGCCGCACCCTCCTCGCCCGGGATCTCCTCCCCGACAACGCCTTCAGCGCCGTTGACGGGGTTGTTCAGCTCCGGAAACTGATAGCCGGTGGTGAAATCCCAGATCGGCGCCTGGAACATCTTGCCCAGAATCGCGTTGGCGTCTTGGCAGGTCGGTCCCGCGGTGGCGGTGCAACCGGCGTTCATCGGCAGGTTGGCCTTCGCCCACCAGGACACGTGCTCGCCCAACGGGTTTGAGAGGGCTTTGAACGGGATCATCAGATTGGTGACCGCGGTGATCTTCGGCGGGTCGGCAGGGTCATAGCCCAGCACGTTCGTCGGCGTGTAGACCCACCAACTGCCGGTGACCTCAAATGCGTGGGACATGTCGTTGAGCCCGTCGAGGTAGGCCCGCGGGATTCCCATGAGAGCGTTGAACAAATTTGGCAGCACGTTCTCAAACGCCGGATTTTCCAGGTCTGGCGCAGTCACTGAGTTATAGCTTTGCTCGGCCAGGATGTCGCACCCGTCGGTGCGGTAGCCAGAGCAGGCTAAGCCGGTTTCTGACGTACTCTCGGCATCCGCCGTGCTTGTGGAACTAGCCGACCGAACGGAATCGGTGGCCGCGGCCTCGGTTCCGCCCCCAGGAATGACGGGCTCCCCAGGAATGACGGTCGCGTTCTCCAGGTAGCCGCGGGTGTAGGCAGGTTCGATCAGCTTTCGCAGCGGGGCTTCCAACCCGTCAGCCAGCGCGCCCAGCCCCACATCACGCAGTCCCTGCAGGATGGGCAGTTGCGCGGTGGGGATGTAGACGTAGGTGGTGTTGCCTTCTTTCCACACGTAGTTGCCCGGTGCGTCGAGTTCCGTCTGCGAATACGTCAAGTGGATGCTAGTGAACCCGGCCCAGGCGTTGGCCAGGGCCAGCAGGTTGAACGGATTGTCTGGGAAGTCGGCGATCGGATCGAACTGGCGGGCCACGTCGAGCACGTCGGTGTCGGTGTCGGTGGGCGTCATCAGCATGTTGAAGACGTCGCCCCAGAAGAAGCCGTTGATACCGCCGTATTTGCGGCCGCTGTTGCCGATCAGCACGATGTTCGTGTCGTCGGCAGTTGCTGCACCAGATTCGGCCTGCTGTTCCAGCCACGCCGAAACCACCCGCGCGCCGCCGCTGAAACCGTAGGCGACCTTGTCGCCGGACGTGTTGTTGATCGCAAAGTCGAGCGCCTTGACGTTCTCTGCCAGACCCAGCTCAATAGGGCCGTACGATTGAACCGCCTGGTAGTAGACCTCCTGGCAGACCCTGGTGTCAGCGCAGAGCACACCGCCGAGGTGGTTCGGCACCGACCAGGGCGTCGAACTGGTATGTAAGACGGTAGCCGGGCCCGGTGGAAGGAGACCTGCCGATGCCGAGGGGTTTGCCGACGCCGCGGCAGCGGTAGGCAGCGGTCCGGCCAAAGTGAGTGGCAACGCCATGAAGGGCAGCGCCGCCGTCATGGCCGTCTTGATGGCTCGATTCACTAACGTCCCTTTCCAGAAGAGCAGCACCCTCGCGGGCGCTTCTGGCGATCAGCGCCCCTGGCAGAGCAACCGTGATCGCGCAGACTCAATGAGTGAGGGCTCCCCACAGCCCGGTCCTGCTAGTCGATCTGTCTCGCAGAATACATCACAAACAGGTAAATAGAGAACCGATCAGCAAACACTTCGGTGGGGGCCACGCCGTTGCGCGGCAATGGCATCAGTTGGCTGCGTCCGGGAGATCCCTCGAAGAGGCCACTCGCCCAATCGGCCACACGGGTCGTGATCCGTGTGCGTTGCACGTAACGGGCGGTATCGGCCCGCGGGGTAGCCGAATACATTCGCGCAACCGGTCGCAGTGAGATAGTGACCGTGGCGGAGTCGCCGGCCAGTCGCGCCCAGTGTCGAAAACCGAAACGCGACAATGACGGTACGCGGACGGTACGCGCTATCCGAATCGGCCTTGTCGCCGCGCCACCCACTCCGGGCGGCCATCATGACCAGTTGTGCAGATTGTCAGAGGTCCCTGTCCGCAGCCGATGAAACGGTTCAGCGCGACCGGACAAACGCGGCCGGATCACGCGGTGCAGCTGCAGTTGTGCGCCGCATCGATTGCAGCTTTGCTGACGCTGGTGTGAATAGGGCTCTGGCTATCCCCCGCCGGAGAAAGAAATGGAAGTCGGGCGCACCCACCGCCGTCAAAGCCCGCGAGCCCGCAACCAGGCGTCAATGCGCTCTGCGACCGTCTGCCACCCTGGCTCGAGCATCATGTTGTGGCCCATCTGCGGGAAGAACTCCGCCGTTGTGCGGTAAGCACGCGCGGTCGCCCTTACTTCGTCCTGGGTGACGGCACCGTCTTCGCCAGCTCCAAGTACCAGCAGTGGAGTTTTCACCCGCGCTGGGCGCGGCAGTTTCACGAGACCGTCCAGTCCGGCGCGCGCACTTTCCTCCTGCAGTCGGGCGGCATAGCGCACGACCACAGCGTCGGGGGTGTGCGTGGAGAAGAACCGCTCTCGTGCCAGTTCCGGGGTGCTGACGTGGGGCAGCGACTTCCCGGTCACCGTGAGTTTTGCGAAGTGCCAAGGGTGGTGCCGAATCCAGCGCAGCCCGGACCGCAGATAACCCTGTGGTGGCATTGAAGCCATCAGCACACCGGCGGGCGCCGCGCGCGACTCCAGGTACCTCTGCACCAGCACCCCGCCCATTGAGTGACCGACGACCACCGGGCGGCTCGGCAGTTCGTCGGCGGCGGCAGTGATGTCCTCGACGAAGTCGGCGAACGACAGGTCGCGCAGCCTTTTTCGAGTTGGGCTGCCGCCGTGGCCGCGCAGGCTGACCGCCAGAGCCCGATACCCGCGCCCAGCGAAGAAATCCAGGAAGTGCTCGTCCCAACACCAGGCGGCGTGCCACGCTCCGTGGACGAACAGCAATGGGACTGGATGAGATTCACTCACCGCTCCCCTATCGATAACCTCGAGCATCGCAATCAGCGTATACGGGCGTCTCGGTACTATCGGCCCCCATGAGCCTTGCTGCGCCGAGCGTCGATGCCACCGTTGTGATCACCGGTGCATCCTCAGGTATCGGCCGCCAGATCGCCCGCGGGCTTGCCCGGCTCGGCTACCCGCTGACGCTGGCTGCTCGCCGGCGCGACCGCCTCGACGATCTCGCCGGCGAGTTGCGCGGCGCCCATCGCATCGCGGTGGACGTCGCGCCGCTGGACCTCAGTGACAGCGCGGCACGCGGGGAACTGCTCGACAGGCTACGCAGCCGGCCGATCGCCGGCCTGGTCAACAGCGCGGGCTTCGGCACCCATGGCCCGTTCCAGTCGCTGCCGGCAGACCGCGAGCGGGATCAGGTGATCGTCAATGTCCTCGCGCTGACCGAGCTCACCCACGCTGCGTTGCCCTCGATGATCGCCCGCGGCTCGGGCGCTGTGCTCAACATCGGATCGATCGCCGGATTCCAGCCGCTGCCCAGCGCGGCGGTGTACTCGGCGACTAAGGCGTACGTCCAGACATTCTCCGAAGCCGTCCACGAGAGCCTGCGCGGCAGCGGGGTGTCGTGCACCGCGCTGTGCCCCGGGCCGGTACCCACCGAATGGTGGGACGTGGCCGGCGAACAGCCACCTGGCCGGATGGCTCAAGTGTCCGCCGAGGACGTCGCCGCGGCCGGTATCTCGGCCATGCGCGACGGCAAGCGCGTGGTCGTACCCGGGCTGGTACCCAAACTTGCCGGACTCGGCGGTCGGTTCACCCCACGCGCGCTGCTGCTGCCTGCGTTACGGATCGCCGCCGCGCGCCGACACTGACCAGCGAACGGATCCCCGGCTATTGCTTTACGTTTCTTGACGGGAGCCCCAGACGGCTGCTAGCGGGAGCTTCAGCGGTTCGTTGCGAGGAACCCCGGTCGTTTTAGGGCCGGGAGGAATCGCAACCGACGTTAGTTGGGGCGTTTCTGGTTTTCGATGTAGTCCTTGACCATTGATAGTGGTGCTCCGCGGCAGGATCCGGCGAAGTAGGAGGGTGACCAGAAGTGTTCGCCCCAGAGGTATTGGCGGATGTGGCGGGGGAATTCTTGGCGCAGCCGGCGAGCGGAGACGC